>Ga0210017_1001542_pt1 | contig 19981 bp, 19 predicted proteins | sample CryGeyCG2014_020_FD_183966 | JGI IMG/M metagenome (GOLD analysis project Ga0210017, IMG submission 183966) | Groundwater microbial communities from aquifer - Crystal Geyser CG08_land_8/20/14_0.20 (SPAdes) (version 2) | ecosystem: Environmental > Aquatic > Deep subsurface > Groundwater | place... | reverse complement strand
CGAAAATATTAAAGTGCGAATATGAAAAATGTCTTTCTTTAAAATTATTCAATGAAATCAGCTTATTGCAGGAGACTTGACTTCTTTTATCGGTATATTTTAAAAATTTATTACCACTTGTTAATTTTGTCCACTACCCTTTGTTTTAATTGCAAATACGACTTAATCGCCTTTTTCTCCACTTCAGGAGAAACCAGCCTTAAAATTTCCTTGCCTAAAATACGGTACTGGCCGCCAACTTTATTAGCCCGAATAAGCCCCTTTTTAAGCATGCGCTTAATCGTTGAAGGGCTTACTTTTAATAATTCCTGCGTCTCGGAGGTGGTATAAACCTCGTTTGATTTTATCTCTTTTGACATATATCATCATTTTAGCTTATAATGTCAATAGGTGTCAACAGGTGTCATAATGACTAAAAAAACCTTATGAAAATAGGCTTTCTCTTACAGCGCCGTTTTGCCGTCATCGGGCAAGCTTTGGCCAAAATATTAAACCAGGAATACGGCCTAACCGAATTCTGCGGCTATGTCATGGGCCGCGATGGTTATAATTTCATTAACCAGCATAACCCGCTACTGGCCGGCCGCATTTATTTAGACGAAGATATCCACAACCGCTACAAAAGCGAAACCATTAACTGGCAATTTATCAAACAATTTGAAAAAGATTACGGCCTGCCCAATCTCTGGCCCTATCTGGAAGTTGACCGCATTATCCGCTCCAGCCAATTGGTCAGAGCCTTCCCTCACGACACTCCCCGCCTCTCGCATCTGGAAATGGTTAAAATATTTCAAGCCACGGCCAAGGCCATATTGGAATTTTTTGAAAAAGAAAAGCCGGACGCCATGGTTATTTCCGTAGCCGGCTCCTTGGGAGGATTGCTGCTTTATGAGGTTGCCCGAAAAAAAGGCGTTAAAACTCTGGTTATCCATCATACCCGGATTTCCACCAGGCACCTGGTCAGCGAAAACTATTATGACTTCAGTTTTGTAAACGGCCTATACGGACGACTGCGCTCGGGTGAAGCCTCTTTGCCGGCTGAACGGGCGCGAACAGTCCAATATTTGGAAAAATTGCGCCAAAATCCCAAGCCTTACCGCGAAATTGATTCGGCTAAATTCCATCAGGTTAACCGCCGCCGGCAGTTCAGCTTTTTAAACCCTAAAAAAATCGGCTGGTCTATTTTTTGGCGCTTGAAAATGATTGCTCGTTTTCTAACCAATCCTTATCGGGACGATTACACTAATATTAATCCGTTTTGGGAAATTTGTGACAATTTAAAAATGAAGACCAGGGCGCTTATTGGCTACGGCGGGCTGTTTGATAAAATAAATTTAAATGAAGATTACGCTTTTTATCCCCTGCACCGCGAGCCGGAAATCGCCACTTTGCTCTTGGCCCCGTTTTACAAAGACCAGCTTTGGCTGATTAAGCAAATCGCCCGGTCCCTGCCTTTAAATTTTAAATTGTACGTCAAGGAACACCCTCCGATGATGGGCTTAAGAAAGCGCTCTTTTTACCGCGAACTAAAAAAAATCCCCAACCTGGTATTGGTCAGCCCGGAAGTTGACGGCATGGCTTTAGTGAATAACGCCAAGCTGGTTTATACCATCAGCGGCACGGCTGGCTGGGAAGCGGTTCAGCTTAATAAACCGGTCATCGCTTTTAGCGATGTTTATTACACTAAACTGCCTTGGGTTAAAAAATGCCGCGCTATCGCCGACCTGCCTAATTTAACGAACGAACAGCTTAATAATTTTAAACCCGACGACTCCGCTTTGATTGATTTCTTAACCGCGATTTTTTATGAAAGCTCTCCCGTGGATTTAACCAAAATCTGGTGGCAGGAAAGCGCCAAAAACGTGGAAAAGCAAACCGCGGAACTAACGCCCTTGGCCGATTTAATCGCTAAAAAATTAAATATTAGCAAACATGACATATCATAATCCCAAAAGCCAAAGGCAAAATCCTTTCAGGCGAATTTACGACAACCCGGACTTTATTTCGGTTTTAGCTCGCAAAGACAAACTGCCGGCTTTTCCGTTTTTGGTTGACGTTGAGCTGACCAACCGCTGCAATTTAAACTGCGTTTTTTGCGGCCAGCAGGCCATGACTCGGCCCAAAGGCTTAATGAGCGAATAAATTTTTAAAAAAATCGTTGACCAATGCGCCCGGCATAACGCGCCCATCAGGCTAATCAGGTGGGGCGAGCCGTTTCTGCACCCGGAAATAATCAGCTTTTTAAAATACGCTAAACAGAAAAATATTTTAATTCATATCACCAATAACGGCCAGGCCATAAAGCCGGAGCAGATGAAATCCCTGGTTGACTTAAAAATCGATTCCTTGGTATTTTCTTTCCAAGGAGCCGATAAAGAGCAGTATGAAATCATGAGGAGCGGCGGGAGTTATGACAAGATAAAAGGACAGGTGTTAAAAATGGTTGAATTAAGAGGAAAAAACGCCAAGCCGTTTATCCATATTTCCAGCACCATGACCAACGAGACCGCGGAACAAATTAAAGAATTCGTTAATTACTGGGTGAACATCGTTGATTCCGTGGGCATCGGCAATACCAATTTATCGCGCTTAAGTCCGGGCCAGATTAAGTCTTTTGAAACCATAGGCAAGCTGGAAGTTTTAAAAAAGCAGGAAACCGTGAAAAAAATCTACCGCCCTTGCGCCGAAGTCTACCAAAAATTAAGCGTTGACTATGACGGCAAGGTAAGCTGCTGCGGCGGCGACTATGACAATTACCTGACCGTGGGAGACTTAAATAAGCAAAGCCTAGCCGACATCTGGAACAAAAGCGAAGAATTAAAAATATTCAGGAATTTACTGGATAAAAATAAGCATAAGAGCCTTAGCCTGTGCTCCACTTGCTTTCACGCTTACGAAGATATTTAATTAATAATAAATATTTAACCTTATGAGACTAAACCCGCACGCCAAATTATTATGGAACGGCGACCGCGTCAAAAACTGGCTGGAAGGAAATAAAATACATCCGATATTAATTGAAATAGCCCCTACCGGCTATTGCAACGCCAATTGCCCTTGGTGCTTTTTTGAAAAGCAAAAGTCCGGCGAAAAAATCGACCCGGGAATAATGCTAAAAACGATTGATGAACTGGCGGCCAACGGAGTTAAAGCCATCAATTGGACCGGCGGCGGCGAACCCACCCTGCACCCGAATTTCGCAGAGTTTATCAGGCGCGCGGCGGAAAAAGGCCTGGAGCAAGGGCTGTTCACTAATGGCTACCTGGAAATTCCCGAGCAGGAAAAATTCAACTGGATTAGAATTTCTCTGACTGATAAAGGCATAGACGCGGTTAAAAAGCCGCGCGTGGCGTTTGGCGTCTGCTTAAATCACATTGAGGCGCACAGCCAAGCAGAGCTGGAGCGCTTATGCCGAAGCGCCAAAGCATTGGGTGCGGCTTATTTTCAGGTCAGGCCGGCTCTTTTAGGCAGCCACAAAATCCAACCCAAGCTCAATCCGCCGGATTATTTAAAAAAATACGCCGCGGAAAATTTTCAAGTCTATACCACCCCTTACAAATACGAAGAAGCCGTCAGGCCCAAAGAGTACGATAAATGCTACGGCTATTCGTTTTGCCCTTCAATTAATTGGAAAGGGCATCTGGGCGTTTGCCTTTACATGATGGGCGATAAGAATTTTATTTTCGGGGATTTAAATGAAAGCGATTATTCCACTCTTTGGAAAAAAATTCCCGAACACATCAAAGTCTCGCCAGCTTGCCAAAACTGCTGCAAAAACCATGAAATCAATAAATTATTGGCTGTGTCAAAAAATATTATTCAAACTTCATTTTTATGAAAAATAATATTTTAATAACCGGCGGCGCCGGCTTCATCGGCTCGCGCCTAAAAGGCGGCAAAATTTTTAAGGGCAAAATTGAAAACTCCAACTCGCTTTTAAAGCAGTTAACCGGCGTAAAGGGCATCGTGCATTTGGCCGCCATCAGCCACCACCGCGCTTGCTCGGCCGAAGCGAAAAAATGCGTTCAAACTAATCTGCTTGGCTTGATTAATGTTTTAGAAGCGGCCTTAAAGAAAAAAATCTGGGTTTTATTTATTTCCACTTACGCTGTCAAAGAGCCTAATCTCTACGGCTTAACCAAGCTCATGGGCGAAGAGCTTTGCCGGCTTTATCAGGTTAAAGGCTTAAAAGTCAAGATTTTAAGATTGCCCATTGTCTACGGGCCGAACGACCGGCCGGACAAAGTAGTGACTAAAATAATTAATCAAATAAAAAACGGTGTAACCCCGCAAATCAACACCAATGAAAAATTTCATTTTGCCATCGTGGACGACGCGGCCGAAATGATTGAAAATGAAGTCGCGGTCATCTCCGGCGGCCGGGGTAAAAAATATTCGCTTCATGATTTAGTGAGTGGCATCAGAAAATGCTTGAAAGAAGAAAGCTAACTATTTAATACCTCGGCTGTTCACTTGCTGGACAGCCTGTTTTTTTACTTTATTTTTACTAAAATATCTGTTAAAATACGAGCATGTCAGATAATGAAAAAAATTCAGCCAGGCAGATTTGGCTGTGTGATTTAGCGCACACTTACCAGACCATGTCCATGAATAAAATGCCTTTGGGCATCGGCTTGATCGCGGCTTATTGCCAAAAACAAAACCTCGAGGTGGAAATCAAGCTGTTTAAATTTTTGGAAGAGCTAATAGCTGAAGTTAAGTTAAGCCAAGCGCCCCTGATTGTTGGCTTTACCAATTATGTTTGGAATAGCAATTTAAGCATTGAGGTGGCCAAGCGGCTAAAGAAAGAATTCCCTAAAACCATTATTGTTTTCGGCGGGCCGAATTTTACCGGCGACGATGACGAGCGCTTAATTTTTTTTAAACAACATCCCTGGATTGATTTTTACGTCACGCTTGAAGGCGAAACCGCTTTCGCCAATATTATTAAACTTGCCCTGGAAGCAAACGGCGACGTTAATATAATTAAACAAGCCGCTCCGGCTAACACTATTTTCTTCAGCGACGGCCAATTGGTTAAGGGCGAAGCTTTGACCAGGATTGATTTGGCCGAACTTCCCTCCCCCTACCTCGCCGGCATGTTTGATAAATATTTCGGCAAGTTAATGCCCATGGTGCAGACTACCCGAGGCTGCCCTTTCCAGTGCGCTTATTGCTATGACGGCTTGGCTTACTGGTGCGAGATAAAAAGGCGCGACATGGCACAGCTTAAGGAGGAAATGGAATATATCGCTAAGCGGTGCTTAAAAACCGACCATTTTTACATTACGGACGCCAATTTCGGCATGTATGAGGAAGATTTACAAACCAGCCGCGCTATCCGCGAACTCCAAGATAAATACAATTGGCCTTGGTTTATTTCCATTAATACGGGCAAATACAATAAGGACCGGATATTTGAGGCCGTCAAGCTGACGCGCGGCACCATGGCGGTCTCGGCCGCTTTGCAATCAACCGACCCCGCGGTGTTGGCCAATGTCAAGAGAATTAATTTGCCTCTAAAAGATATTGTTGAACTGGTTAACGACACCAAAAAAATAAAATCAAGCGCCGGCACGTCATCGCACCTGATTCTCGGCCTGCCCGGCGATACCACCGAGGCTCACTTAAAAAGCATTAAAGACGTGGTTGAGGCGGAAATTGACGTGATAGTTTTATTCCAGTTTATGATATTACCCGGCACCCAGCTGGCCGCCAAGCAGGAATTGGAAAAATACCAAATGGCCGCTAAATACCGCGTCCTATCATATTGCTTTGGCCGTTACGCCTGGCCCGAAGCCGAAGATATCGTTACCTCGGAAGTGGAGATGATTTGCGTTTCCACTAACACCCTATCTTTTAACGATTATTTGGACTGCCGCCGCTTCGACCTGACCGTGGCCATTTTTTATAACGACGCCTTACTAGCCGACTTATACCGCGTGCTTAAATCTTTTGGCATTTCGGTTTTTGATTTTCTTAAAGACCTAGAGGCCCTTGCCCTTAAGTCGGAGATGAAAAAAATTTACGATGAATTTATCAGGGAAACCAAAAGCGAGCTATATAACTCGCCGGAAGAAATTTTAGAATTTATCAAACAGCCGAGCGTTTTGGAAAAATACAAAAACGGCGAGGCTGGCGCCAACCTGATTTTTAAATATAAAACTTCAGCCTTTTTTAAATTTATGGATTTGCTGGTCGAGTCCGCTTATCAACATGCCGCTGAACTAATCAGGCAAAAAGAGCCAGTCTCCACGGCGCAGCCGCATGTTTTTGAATTTTTAAATGAACTAAAAACTTTTCAAAGCTCGCTTTTAACCGAACTTTTGAATACGGATAAATCGTACGAACTTGACTTTAATTTTAACATTGCCGAATACCACGCCAACGCTCTGCCGTTTGGCCAGGTCAAAAAAATTAAAGAAAAAGTCAAGCTTGAACATACCAGCGAACAAAAAGATATTATCGCCAAAAGCGTTAAACGGCACGGCCAAAGCTTGGTCGGCACTTCCAAGCTTATTTCCCAACTGCCTTTAGCCACGCTGTTAATGAAAGTTTCGGTAAAATAAGGCGCCAAGCTTTTATGATAAAAAAAATCCTTTTAATTTATCCTCCCCTGCCCATGGAGGCGCACTACGGCAAGGGATTGGAAAAAATCGGCGCGGCCTTGCCGCCCCTTGAGCTTTTATACTTGGGTGCGGTTTTGGAAAAAGCCGGCTTTGAGGCAAAGGTGCATGATTCTGATTTATTAAATAGCTCGCTGATATCAGGCGCTATGCCTTCGTTAAGTTTCATTTGCGCCCGCGCTACATTTTTGCTAAACTTTTAAAAATCAGAAGCTTTAACGACATTAAAAAATATTGGAACGGCTTCCGCGCTCTAATCGGCGTTTAAAAAATTTTATGCGCATAACTTTCGTTGCCACTAAATTAAATTTGGATAAAGGCGGCTCTAACCCGGATTTATATTTAAAAATCAAAACTCTAAGCCAACTTGGCCATGAGATTAAACTTATCACCGTGTTCTCGGAAATCAACAAGCTGCCAGCAACGCTTCCCTGCCAGGTTATTGAAGAATCCATTGCCAAAAAAAGTCTGATAAATATCCAGCGGCAAATTTATAAAATTTTAAAAAAACATTCTGCCAACACCGATTTATTCCATATTGAAGGGCATTTCCTCTACGGTGGCGGCCTCTACCGCACTCTTGGCGGCCAAGTGCCGGTAATCGCTTTTTTCAACCGCGAACTAGTGAGCTGGCCGCCGTTTTCGCCCAAGTTTTTTACGAGCTTAAAGCAAAAAGTCCGCTTTCGGCTGGAAAAAAATCTGGGCTCGCGCCTGGCCAATTCAATCGATTATTTTATTTTCACTTCGCCGGTGATGGAAAAAAATTATTTCGCCTTCGGCTTAAAGCGCGGCGCGAGCCTGGCCATGCCCGACTTCGTGGACATTGCCGAAACCGAGCGTTACGCCCGGGCCGCCCAAGCGAAAAAACCAACCGGCATCTTTCAGGCCTTCTGCGCCGGCCGATTAGTGCCGGAAAAAAGGTTTGATAATGTAATCCAGGCGGCCGCTCTGCTTAAGGGCAAATTTCCTTTTAAACTGGTGGTCGGCGGCGACGGGCCAAATTTGGAAAATTTAAAAAAAATCGCGCCGGACTCAGGGGCGAGCGATTTAGTGGAGTTTACCGGCTGGCTGGGGCGGGAAGGGCTGATGCGCAATTTTCAAGAATGCGACGTCTGCATTACGCCGCAATGGCGGCCGGATATTTCCTCGGTCCAGCTCTTGGAAGCCATGGCCATCAATACACCCTGCTTGGTGCCGGCGGAAACGGCTTTCGCCTGGATTGCCGGAGCCGGCGCCGCCACTTTCCGCCAGGACGACATCAATGATTTAGCCAAACAAATCGCCCGCCTAATTAACGATAAAGAACTGGCCAAGCGATTGGGTGAAGCCGGGCAAAAACGGGCCCGCGAGCTTGACGCGCGCAATTTGGCCGTTGAGCTGGAGAGTTTGATGAAAAGAGTGGCGAAAAAATAAATTTTAAATAACAAAAAACTCGCCTTAATCACGGCGAGTTTTTTTATGGCTGAATTAATTTATTTTATAGAGATAAATATTATTATAATTGGCGATCTGCTCAAGGCCTTGTATCGGGCTAAGATCCCATTTTGGATCTAAATTTTTATCCCAAACAATATAATTAACTCCGTATTCCCTCAAAAGCTTATTAATGCCCTTATTATCATTCAATAATTTTTCCGAGTATTCTTCGCTTAACCGGCTAATTACGGCCGGCCGCTTCCGGATTAATTCTTCATCGCCCTTGGCTATTTTATCCATATAAGTATAAAAATCAAAACCAGACCAAAAACCTTCAAGATTACGAAACAGCAGCCTGTAATATGAGCCTTTTACTTCCTTAACGTTAGCCACCTCGTTAAGATAACCGTTAAAATTATTCCTGGCTTCTTTATTAAAATAGGTATAAACAAACAACGCGTCTTTAAATCTCTCTATCGGTATTCGGCTCAACGATGCTATGGGCTGCCAAAATAAATCGTGCGGCGTATAAATCGTAAATAAATACTGATTGGCTTGATTCGCAAAAATCACCCCCGGCTTTTGGTCGCGATTCAATACGTCAATTACGGTGCGAAAATTCTGTTCATATTTTTTAATTCCAAGAGTTGACCAAAAAGATTTATATTGACCGCCGGCGGTATTAATAAAGACTATGGCGATTATCAGCATGAATAAATATTTTTTCAGTTTTTCGCTTTTTATCAATTGCCAGACCATGTAGAAACTCACAACCACCGACAAAGGGACAATAAAGTAAAAATAATAATGGGCATAACCCAAGATAACGCCGGAAATAATCTGCTGGTTAAGAGCCACCCAGCCGGCCAAGATTATCGCCAAGATAAGCGGCAAATTCCGGTCGCTTCTACGCTTATAAAAAAACGCGGCAAAAATAGCCATAGTCAAAAAGCCAATCTTGCTAAATATAAACCGGTGGCCATATTGCATCCAAATATGATAAGCGATTTGCTTGTCTATTTCGTCATGGGAAATAAAACGTAAAAATAATCTGATTAAATTAAACGAACCGAGCGCCAAGCCGATAGTACTTATCAGCAAAATCTTTTTTACTGAGGAAAACTCTTTTTTGAAAATAAAAATCAAAAATAAGATGGCGTTAAGGGCCAAAACGAATGACCAGGTGTAAAAATAAACATAAAACATCGAGCCGAAAATTATTCCGGCAGAAATTTTATATTTTAATCCCTCCGACCTTAAGCTCTTAAGGAGCAAATTCAAGTATGAAAACAGGACGATGGAACTTACATAAGGATAAATGACGCGCGCGTAAATATTAAAATCGTCGTAAAATAAAGTTTTACGGTAGATGATGGAGTAGCCGCCAACCGCGAATAAAGCGGCGGCGGCGGCTAACAGCTTATTGCCTGATAATTGCAAGACGAAAAAATAAATCAGCAAAATCAAGAAAAATACGCCAATAAAATTATAAATATTGTACAGAGTCACTATATTTACTTTATCCGCCAAGCCCAATAATTTTACCGGGGCCGTTAGAATGTAGTCGCTGTAAGAAAGATACATATCCGCGTTATTCTTCCCTTCCCGCAAAACCGGACTGCCTAAACCATGCCCCGCTAAAGCTTCTTTCCCTCTGGTTAAATAAAAATGAGCGTCAGTGCCGAACCAATTGATGTTAATGCCCTGATACTCTTTCCCGGCCGCCGGAGGAAAAGCCAGGAGCGGAGCAAAGATTAAGGCTGTCAGCGAAAAAGCCAAAATTATTATCACCAGGTGTTCTTTGATAAAATTTTTAAAATTCATAAGAATTTTTAACATAGTAATAATTTTTATTTTTTGCTTTCAATAATTACCCCTCTTACTGTCTTAATAATCTTTGCTACCTCTGATTGGCTAAGTTTGGCTGAAAGCGGCAAGGAAACGGTCCTTTCGCCAATATATTCAGCATTGGGATAATCGCCTCTCTTATAGCCGAAGCGCCGACGGTAATATTCGTGCAAGTGCAGGGGCAAAAAATGAACGCCCGTGCCCACGCCGCGGCGGTGGAGCTCCAGCATAAAAGCGTCGCGGCTTATGCCGCATTTCTTTTTATCAATCAATAAGGTATATAAGTGCTTATTATGGCGAGTATCGGCGGCGAAAGGCGCGGGCAAGATAACCGGCAAATCGGCAAAAGCGCGATTGTACGTATCCCATGTTTTTTGCCTGATTTTATCAAACTTGGCAATGCTCTTTATCTGATGAATGCCTAATGAAGCCTGCATATCAGTTAAGTTATATTTATAGCCCGGGAAAACTACTTGGTAATGCTTGTAGCCGTCGTCGGAATAGCGCTTCCAGGCGTCTTTGGACATGCCGTGCAAGGCATAAATTTTTATTTTATCGGCAAAATCCCGGCGGTTGGTGGTGATCATGCCGCCCTCGCCGGTAATAATATTTTTTGTAACATAAAAGCTAAAGCAGGTTAAATCGGCTATTTGGCCTATTTTTCTGCCTTTATACTCGGAGCCTAAAGCTTGGGCCGCGTCTTCTATCACGAAAAGTTTATGCTTTTTGGCAATCCGCATTATCTCGTCCATCTCGCAGGGGCGGCCGGCCAGGTGCACCGGCATGATGGCTTTAGTTTTTTTGGTAACGGCTTTTTCTATTTTTGCCGGGTCAATATTCATACTGCTCCTGTCCACGTCCGCGAATACCGGCGTGGCGCCGGCGTGGATAATGACATTGGCCGTGGCGCAAAAAGTCAAAGGCGTGGTAATGACCTCGTCGCCGGGACCGATGCCGCAAACCAGCAAAGATAGATGCAGTCCCGCGGTGCAGGAATTTAAGGCCAAACCGAATTTCGCGCCTACGTAATCGCTAACCAATTTTTCAAATTTGGCCGTTTTCGGCCCGGTGCCAATCCAGCCTGATTTTAAAGTTTTTGCCATCTCGGCGATTTCCTGGCGGCCGATATAAGGCGCGCCGAAAACAATGTATTCGTTATGTTTGGGCATATTCTTAAAAGTTTAAATTAACAAATAATCGCGCTATGCATTATTAAATTTCTTGGAGCCTTAAAAGTAAAGCTTTTTTTTATTTTTAAAATTCCGCCGATTAAAGCTATCTGGCGCTCAAGCGGCCTGATAAATTTTCCATTATCCAGAGACAATAAGCGCGGGGTTAAAAAATTCAGCCGTTCGATGTCCATGTCAAAAATAAAAATTTCTTTTTTCGCCAATCTTTGAGCTTCTTTTAAAACTAATTCCAATTCCGAATCGGCTAAATGATGGATAAAATTTACTAAAATTATTTTGTCAAAGCTCTTGTCCGGAAAACTGATCTTTTTCGCGTCCATCACGTAAAAATTTTTTATTTCATTTTGGTATCTTTTGGCGAAATTAACATATCTTTCATTTAAATCCACTCCGGCGTAATTATAATTAAAAAATTGTGAAAAATAACCGGTGCCGCAGCCGATATCAAGAATTTTTTCTTCTTGGCCGGCGTTTACGGTTCGGGTTATAACCGATGAGTAGTCCCCCTCTAAAACCAACTGGCAAAAATCATAAAACCGCGGATAACCAAAAATTTTTTTTATAATTCTATCCATGGCAATGTTTTAGGTAAAAATTCTGTTGATTAAAAACTTTATCATCATCAAGTTAGCTTTTAATTGCGTCCAACTTTTTATTTTTACTAAATGCTTAAATATTTTTTTCGGCCTTAAATAAAATTTCAAGTAGGCTCGGCGCTGCCATTTAAGCATATCTTTCGCGCTTAAACCGGGAAATTCGTGCACCGGCGCGGTATAAACGCCGTAATTATCGTAATTAAAATCTTTGATCAAGCCTTGGCTGTTCAATTTATTAAAAACTTCACTGCCGGGAAACGGCTTTAAAATCAGAAATTTGGCGAAATCCGGGTCAAGTTCAATGGCGAAGTCAATGGTTTTTTTAATGGTTTCTCCGGTTTCGCCCGGCAAGCCGATCATAAAAAATCCCCAGGTATTAAAGGCGAATTGTTTGGCTAATTTAAAGGCGCGGCGCATGTCGCTTTTGGTGGAATTTTTCTTGATGGATTTTAATATTTCCTCGTCTCCGGTCTCCACGCCAAAACCCAAATCCTGAAAGCCGGTGTCTTTTAAAACTTTTAGCAATTCTTCGTCCACGCTGTCGGCGCGGATGCCGTTGGCGAACGACAGGGTTAAATCGAATTTGCCCGCTTGGATGGCGCGGCAGATTTCAATGGTCCTGGCTTTATCCAGCGTAAAAACGTCGTCCATGATATGAAGTTCCTTAACGCCGAAATTTTTAATGTAATATTTTATTTCGTTAAGCAGTGATTCCTTGGAGCGCGCTCGGTAGCGCCGGCCGAAAATCTGTTTGGAAACGCAGTAAGTGCAGCCGAAAGGGCAGCCCCGCGTCGTCATAATGGACATGATCGGCCGGCGCAAGGCGTCGGGCGCCTGGTAATCGTTTAAGTCGTTAACCAGCTCCCAGGCCGGCCAGGGCAGCTCGTCCAAATTTTCAATCAGCGGCCTTGGTTCTCCCTTGATAATTTCTCCGCCGATTTTTGACCAAAGGCCTTTTATTTTTCCATAATCGGCTTCGCCCGAGGCCAGACTATCGGCCAGTTCACTCATGGTTTGCTCCCCTTCCCCTACCACCAAAAAATCTATGTCTTTTTCTTTTATGCATTGCTCCGGCGCGATGGTCGGATGGACTCCGCCCAACACTACCTTGGCCGAGCTATTCCCCTTTACTGTGGCGGCCGCTCGGCAAGCGGCGCTAAAAGTCGGGGTAACGCAGGTCAGGCAAACCAAATCGGGCCGAAAGCTTATTAATAATTCCACCAGCCTAGCGTCAGTATAACGCTGGGCATCGATATCAACGAATTTAACTTCATGGCCCGCTTGTTTTAAAACCGCGCCGATTAGCAATAGGCCTAAGGGCGGATAAGGCGGGGCGATATTTCCCCCGTAGATTTGCTTTTGCGAAGGCGCGATTAGCAATACTTTCATCTGTTTGAATTAATTCTTCTTATCCGCCAGCTGAATTTAATTAGGTTTATTAAATACCTCCAGGAATCTTTAAAAATTTTTACCGTGGAATAGAGCGATTCCCTGATAAAGACCGTGGGCAATTCTTTGATTTTCAAGCCGGCCAGGCGTGAACGCGCGATTATTTCCGTGTCCCAAAACCATTTTTCGTCGCGCACTAAATCCAATATCGGAATAATTTTATCTCGATTAAAAAATTTACAGCCGGATTCGGTGTCGCCCAAATCAGCGCCCAGAAACAATTTGACTAAAAATTTATAACCTTTGCTTAAAATCCAGCGATGCAAAACTTTAAATTTTAATTTATAAATTCTTTGCCCGATGGCTACGTCGGCGCCGTTATTAATTTCCATAACCAAAGCCGGGATATACCAAGGGCTGGTGGAAAAATCAATATCAACAAAACCGCAAATTTTGCCCCGCGCCGATTTTATCCCATCGTTCACCGTGCCGCCCCTGCCTTTATTTTTTTCATGCTTAATGAATTTAATATTGTCAGCCTGGTTCGCCTCTAAAAAACGGCTAATAATTTCAACCGAATTATTGGAACTAGCGTCATCAATAATAATAATTTCCGACTGATAAGCCAGCGAATTCAGCACCTCTTTCAGCCTAACCAAATTTCTTTCCAGCTTGGGCGATTCATTGTAGCAAGGCACGATTAAACTTAATTCAATATTATCCATAATATAGGTAAATGGTATTTAATTTATAACATAACTCTAGCGATTTGCCCAGCTTAAGTCAAGATTTTTTCCGCTCTTTTTTGCCAGGTGTAATTTTGCGCATCACCATAAGCTTGGCGCGCCAGAGAGCCGGCCAATTGGCCGTCTTCCAAAACCCGCTTTATGCCGGCAGCCAAAGCTTTCGGATTATCAGGTTCAACCAGAACGGCGTTGGTTTCACTTAATATCTCCCTTAAAGAAGGCAAATCCGAAGCCACGACCGGCTTTTGGCTGGCCATGTATTCAAACAGTTTAAGCGGCGAAGTGTAATAGGCGGAAGTTTTATCGCCTTGCTTGTTAGGTAATATCAAAATGTCAGCGGCCTGCAAATAAAGCGGCACTTCATTATGGGCTTTCTGTCCGGTTATAATTAGCTTGGCGCCGCCCGACAGCTCTTTTAGTTTATCTATTTCCGCCGGATAGCCGCCCACCAAAAGACAGGTCACTCCTTTAAGGAATTTTAACGACGCTAACAGTACGTCAACACCTTTCCATTTATGAAAAGTGAAATTTCCGCAGTAAGCGATTATTTTTTCTTTTTCCGGCAAAGATAACCGTCGCCTAGCTTGCTCTGGAGTTAGGTTGGTTTCAAATTCAGCCAAATCAACTGCGTCCGCGGCGATTATAATCTTATCTTCGCTTACGCCAATGGCCATTAATTCTTGTTTTAAATATTTGGTCAAAACCACCAATTTTTTAGCTTTTTTAAACGCCAATTTATGCCAATATTTTATTTTTTCCGGCAATTGGTGCACTTCCAAATAATAGTTGGAGAAAAACAAGCCGGCCAAATGAGTGCGAAAATACAATATGCCCGCGCCTTTGCCGATTAAATACAGCTTGGCGAATAACAAGTAGCTTAATGTCCTTAATAAAAAATTCAATTTGCCGGCGCCTCTGTCTGATAAGTCAAAATATGAAATTTTGGTAATCTTAAATTTTTTTCTTACATTATAGTAAGCAAAAATTTTTTCATCGCTTTCGCGCTTGAGTCCGGTCAAAAGCTCAACTTCCAGACCGTTGGCCGCGAAGGCTTCGCACATTTTCATTACCTGGATGCTGTGCGCCCAGACGCCGGGAAGATAGACATTGGCTATATAAATCAGTTTCATAGGCTTAAATTCTTTCGAGTAATTTAAAATAAATTTTCATAGTTTGCTCCGAAGTTTGCCGCCAATTAAATTTACGGGACCAGGCGAGACCTTTTTTTATTAAATTATTTTTTAAATTTTCATCGGTTAAAACTTTATTTGTGGCCTCGGCTATTTTCTCAACGTCATAAGGATCCACGAGTATTGCCGCCTCTCCGGAGACCTCGGGTAGCGAAGTGGTATTGGAGGTAATAACCGGAGTACCTGAAGCCATCGCCTCTATCACCGGTAATCCGAAGCCTTCCACCAATGACGGAAAAATTAGCAAATCAGCCGCCGAGTAAAGACTATTCAAATCATCAGCTTCAACATAATCAATGAAAATTATATCGCTTTTATAGCCGGACTTATCGGCTAGCCTAAAAATTTTTTCCGTATCAAAATCGCGCGAACCCACAATAACTAATTTTTCGCCTCTGTTATATTTATCCCTGAAAATTTTATAAGCGCTTATCAGACCAGTAACATTTTTATGAGGCAAATGCCTGGCCATTCCTAAAATAAAAGGCTGGCCGACGCCATATTTCTTAAAAATTACCTGCCACGCCACGGTCTTAGGAATAACTTTAAAATCTTCACCGCCGCCGTTATAAGTAAAAAAAATATTCTCGTGAGGCGCACGGTAGTATTTCGCGATTTCTTCAAAACCGTATTTTGACACGGCTATGATAGCATCAACTTTACGGATAAATTTAGTTAAGATAAAATTAAATACCTCGCGGGAAAAAACGAACGGGCCCGGCGCGGTAATATCTCCCGCCCCATGAGTAGTAATAACTATTTTTTTAGCCGGTGCCAACCAAAAAAATGGATAAACACGCGGCTGAAACCAATGGATGAGGTCAAATTTATTTTTTCTATACTGCCAAAAAAATAACATCTGCGAAACAAAATGAGAACCGTATGGCAATTTAATATTCGGCATGATAATTTCTTTAGCCCGGCCGTAAAGCGGGTCGTCAACTTTATCGTAATGGACCAGATAAAAATCAAACCGTTTATCATCCAGTATATTTTCAATTAATTTTCTGGTATACAGCGCCGTGCCCTTAGCCTTTCGATTGTCCATGGAATAACTCATCAGGGCGACTTTTATTTTTTTTTCATTCTCTATTCGCATAAGTTAGGTTTAACCGCGACCGCTAATACTCGCTGCCTTAAAAAATTAAATGGCAATAATTTAGACGGATAAGAGCCAAAATTAATTATTTTTTCCGGCTGCCAGCCGCTTTTCTTTAGCAATTTAGCCATAGTCCGCTTGCTATAAAGCCATTTGGCGGTGTAGTCAAAGTGAAATTTAGGAATTAAGCGCAAAAATGAAACAATCCTATAGGTATTAACGTAAAAAATAGCTGAATTTTTCTAACAAATCTTTTTAGTTTATTGGGCAGCAGGCTTCTTGCTTTTTCGTTAAAATATTTTCTGACGGAAGCGGAAAACGGGCGCTTAAGCATGTACTTTATTTTCGCTCGCCGGTAACGCTGCCGCGCCTCCTTCGCGAAATTATCCAATTCTTCTTTGGTAAAATTTTCCGTGCCGTAGACCGCGTTTTTCAGCCTGGTGTAATCAATGTTCGCGTCAAGGAGATAGCCCTGCTCCGCCACCATGCGCCAAAGTTCGGTATTGGGCATGGGCGTGACGCACATGAATTGGACGTCGTCCGGCACGATTTTTTCAATAAAACAAAACGCTGTTTGTTTATGGTAAAATTGTCATCATAGATGCTAAAAGCCCGAAAGCCGTATTTTTCCCTTAACATCGACAGTTCGGCCAAAACATTTTCCGCGCTGCGCGGGCGATAGGTTCGGCCGGCCATATTAAAGCAAAAAATGCATTCAAAAGGGCAGTCGCGGCTGGTAATAATATTGGTCGCTTTGCGGTCTTTGAGATACATTTCATAGCTGGAAAGCGGATAAAGTTCGCGCGCCGGAAAGGGAATCGTGTTGACGTCTTTAATCAATTCCCTGTCCTGGTTATGCACCGCCTTGCCATTTTTTAAAAAAGAAATGCCGCGGCGGATGCATGGATAAGTCTATCGCGTCGGCCCGTATCCATCAATAAAATATTTTTCCAATTTTCTGATATAAATCGGCAGGCTAAAATTCTCCGCGGTCCGTTTAGCCGCCTGCCCCAGCCTAAGGCGCAGCTCTTGATTTTCCGCCAATTTTAAAATTTTTTCAGCCAATGAATTTTCATCTTTAGCCTCGGCTAACAGGCCGTTTTCCCCGTCAAACATAATTTCCGGAATGCCGCCGACTCTAGTGGCCACTACCGGCAAACCGGCCGCCATGGCCTCCAGCATGGCGATGGGCTGGCCTTCCCAAAGCGAGGAAATCACGTAAATATCCAAAATGGGCAAAACTTCTTTTATGTCTTTGGCCGGGCTCAAAATAACTCTGGACTCAAGGCCTAAATCAGCAATCAATTTTTTTAACTCCGCTTCTTTATGGCCGTAGCCGACCAACAAAAAATAAATTTTAGCGTTGGTTTGTTTTAAGATTTTTTCCGCCGCGCGAATTAAATAAATTTGCCCTTTTTGTTCTACAAATCTGGCTACCGAACCGATAACCAAACTATCGGCTGGCAGGCCTAAGCCGGCCTTAATTTTTTCCTTATTTAATTCCAGCTCCTCGGCCAGTTCAATGGGGTAAGGCAAAATGGCGAATCTGTCCGGACTGATTTTTTCTTGCTTGGCGGTAAAATCAAGTATGGCTTGCGAATCCACGAAAATTTTCGCGGTTTTTTTGGCCAGAGCGCGGTCGGCAATAATTTTCCAACCCGGCTTTTTCCAATAAATGTTATGCTCAAAAATAAAAACCGTTTTAACTCCAACAAATAAGTTTAACAGGCGGATAATAAAATTGGCTTCAAACAGGTGGCAGCACAAAACGTCAAAATTTTCGCGGCGCAAAAATAAAAAAACCTTAAGCCAGCTAACAGCATCCCATGGCCCGCGGAAAAAAAATTGTTGGTATTTAACGTCTTTTAATTCTCCGGCTTCACTTAAATAGTTGTTTTTATCGGCCGGAAACAAAGTGCATAAAACCGGAGCGAATTTATCGCGGTCTAAATTTTTTATCTGGTTGAGGACTAATTTTTCCGCGCCGCCGACGTTAAGGTTGCCGATGGCGAACAAGACTTTAATTTTATTTTGCTCTATTGCCATAGTTTATTTCATAAATATCGACTATCGGCCCGTTTTGCTTAAATTTCCATAAATTAATTAGCGGCGCCTCCAGATTGTCTCCCAAGTCAGCGCCGATATCATCATCGGTGGCGTCGGCCGGAAACCTTTTTAGTAAAACCAAGTTGGCCGCAGTTAAATTTATTTTTTCCAGCTGATTAAGCCAATAGGCTCGGTCTTTTAGGTCAAGCCAGCTGATTAGCAGATAATCGTATTTTTTATTAACCACTTCGGGCGCCAATTCTTTATAATGCAGATAGGAAAAAATATAATAATTGGGCTTGGGCAGAATTTCCCGGCTTGAATTTAATAAATAAGCGCGCTTTTGCGTGTAAAACGGCGTGTATTTTTTCATGTCAATTAAAGTCTCAAGATTTTCATTTAATTCAAGATGCCCGTCAAAATTTATTATGCTTTTATCGGAAGATAGATTATTATAAATCCAATTGGCGGCGGATAAGCGGCTTGAAGGCAGAAGAAATTTATAATCCCAAAGTAGCGGCGCGTAAAGCGAGGCCAGGCACCAAGCGGCCAGCAGGGCGCCGATTAGCTTTTTGTATTTTACATTTTCTAAAAGCCAAAACCAGCCATACGCGGAAAAAATCGCCAGCACCGGGAAAATAGGCAATAAATAACGGGCGATTTTAATGCTGATTGAGCTTATGGCCAAAAAATACACAGCCGCGAAAGAAAATATAATTAAAAATATTTTTCTTTGTTTAATGGATAATATTGCCGCGCCGAACAAAGAACCGATGAGCAATAGCGGCTCGTAATACCAAAGCGAGCTTAAATAATAAATAATTGATTTGGTGATAGTGGTCGAGCCCGGGTCGGCCATGGCCGGCGCGCGTCCAACCAGCGGCGCGATGGATTCCGACAGATTAAGCATTTTGGTGGCGTCGGGCAACAGCCCGCCCAGATAATGGGTAAAGCCGTAGGTATTTAAAAAATATACCAGTACGTAAATCAAGGCGAAAGTTAAGTTGGCCAGCCAAAAATAATTATTTAAAAATATTTTGGATAATTTTTGGCCGCTATTTTTAAAATAATGCGCCAATAAAAATGATAAATAAATAAACGCGCCCACCACGTGCGTGCCGAAAGCCAAACCCACGCCCAAGCCGCTTAAAAGGTAATGCTTCAATTTAATACTGGGCGCTTGGTATAAATCTAAAATAAAATACATGGCCAGTAAAACGGTCAAAATTTGCGGCAGCCAAATTCTGGAGAAATGCGATGTTTGCACGAACAACAGGCTGGAAGATAAGAAAAAAACGGCCAACAGGGAAATTTTTCTGTTGGCGAACAGTTTTTCGCAAATTTTATATAATAGATAAAGGCAGGCCGCGCCGATTAAAACCGAAATAAACCTGCCTAAAGGCAAAAATTTGGCGAATTCCACCTGGCCGAATTGTTTTAAAGCTTCAGTCGTGGGGAACAGGCCGGAAAGGCGCAGAGCGGCCAATGCAACCAAGAAAAACGGCAAATATAAATAAGCGCCCAGGCCCAGATGATAAAATGACGGATAATCCGGCCGGAAGCTTCCGTCCGCGATCATTTTTAAAGTAGCGGACAATAGCGGCGCCTCGTCGCCCGTGGTGTTAAACAAGGAAAAATTAAAAAAGATGCCGGCTGAAGCGATAATAAAATAAAAAAATAAAATCACGGCCAATAAATTTTTTCTAATAAAATTAAATTTTTCCATAATGCTATAAATTAAAATATAAGTGTTAGAATTAGACAAAGGTCGCCGGCCGGCGCGAGCCGGGCGGAAACGAATTAATAATTAATTTTAAAAGTATGTCTAACGCTAA
>Ga0210017_1001538_pt1 | contig 19998 bp, 23 predicted proteins | sample CryGeyCG2014_020_FD_183966 | JGI IMG/M metagenome (GOLD analysis project Ga0210017, IMG submission 183966) | Groundwater microbial communities from aquifer - Crystal Geyser CG08_land_8/20/14_0.20 (SPAdes) (version 2) | ecosystem: Environmental > Aquatic > Deep subsurface > Groundwater | place... | reverse complement strand
TATATTCGCATTCATAGAAGTTATACCCCCCGCGTTTGTTTTTAAACGCACCTTACTGGAAGTTGTATTACGGGGCATAATTTATTTATTTAAATACTCAAATCTTTTAATATTGTGTTCATTCAGGGTCTTGCTAAATTCAGTCTGGCCAGAAGGAGTGGTCAAATAAAACCAATAATCACTTTCTTTATAATCAACAGCAGCTTTTATGCTGTCAATTCCCGGATTACAAATTGGCCCCGCTGGTAAGCCATAATATTTGTAAGTATTGTAGGGAGAATCAATTTCCAAATCGTCTTTGGTTAACTCCTCGCTCCCCTTCCCGGTGATATAAACCAACGTGGCATCAACATGGAGAGGCCAGCCATTTCTTAATCTTTTCCACAAAATTCCGGCCGCTATCTGGCGGTGCTCATAACTTTTTACCTCTCTTTCCAATAAAGAAGCCATCGTCAAAACTTGATACAAAGTTCTATTCTGTGTTTTAATCTCCTCTCTTAAATCATTTGTAATTTTCTTGTCAAAATTATCAAGCATTTTTCTAATCACATTTTCCAGACTCTCCCCTTTTTTAATCTCATAAGTATCCGGGAAAAGATAACCTTCTAAACTGGCATTTTCCGGTTTTTCCTTCAAAAATTCAAAATCTTGAGAAAAATCCTGAGATGGCGAGCTATTATAACCGACCATCTCAAAAAACTCATCGGAATTATAGAGCTCGATTTTTTCAAGAAACTTTCCGATATCCTTTAAATTCCATCCTTCAATAATCGTAATACTCTCTTTGGCAATTTCCCCGGAGTTTATTTTTTCTAAAATTTCGGAGATACTCATTGAGGGAGATAAAGAATAAATGCCAGCCTGGAGATTCCCTTGAACTCCTTTTAGAATAACAGCAAAGTTGAATAAGATTTCAGATTTTATCAAACCTGCTTTTTTTAGATTAGAAGAAATATCACGCATACCTTCCCCTTTTTTAATATTAAAAATAACTTCCTCTCCCGGTGAGTTGAGCAAATAAATTTGATAAAAAAACCAAAATCCAATTAAAATTAAAATCAAAACTATTCCTAAAATTATGGAAGATTTTTTGGATTTTTTAATTTCTTTAGGTTCTCTTTCAAAAAGATGGTTCATAATTTAGAAAATGGTTTTATTCACTCAGCAAGGGAACGAAAGCAAATCCCGGATATTCTTTTGATTCAAATTGAGAATCTGATTTTTTTATAAAAAGCCAAATTGAAGAACCAATCGGAGTGACAATTTTTCCCCCTATTTTAAGTTGTTTTTTCCAATTCTCCGGTAATTCTTCGGCAGTTGCCGAACAGAGGATTTTGTCAAACCCTTCTCGGAGCTCAGGGCGAGAGGAGATATCAGGATAGCCTTTTGAACCATCAGCACAAACAAACTCTACAACCCCTTTTTCTATAAAACTATATTTGGATACATTTCTCTCTCCGAACTCTTTCAACTCAGGAACAATCTCCATAGCGATTATTTTGCCTTTTTCTCCTACGAGTTCAGACAAAAGAGCACTTGTCCAGCCGGAGCCCGTTCCCACATCTAAAATTTTCTCACCCTCTTCCGGTGTTAAAAGTTCTATCATAAAAGCGACAACCAAGGGTTGAGAAATTGTCTGGCCGTGGCCAATTGATAAAGCCTCATCAATTTCGGCTAATTCTTTTTTGCCCTCTGGCAGAAAATCCTTCCTTTTTATTTTCTTGAAAGCCGCAATAATTCTCGGCGTCTTTAACCATCCTTCTTCAATTAAATCATCAATTAAACTCATTTAAATCATCAATTAAACTCATCAAAATTATTTACTTTTCTTCGTCCGGGGAAGATGAGTAGAGAGAAGATTTCTTAATAATTATTTTATAAATATTTTCAACAAAATCACCGCCGGCATAACCGATAATAAAACCCAAAGCCGGGGTAAAAAATCCGTTAAAAGTGAAACCGACTTCTTTGACAGCGGCTACCACCATCAAACCGATTATTCCGGAGAGAAAACTCATTGCCAAAAAATAAGAAAGTTGGAAAGAGACATTTTTGTAAGAAAACTGATGTTTAATAAAACCAATTAATCCTCTAACCACTCCTCCTAAAAAACCGGCTATTAAAATTGAAAAATACATAATTCTTCTAATTTAAAAAGCTTGGATAATATTGCCAAGAGTATTTGGGTAACCTTTGACTAAAAACAAAATAGCAAGAAGGCACGCAATAAGAACCACTATAATGTCGATAATAACAAATATTGCTCCTTTTTGACTCGTCATCATATTTTTATTTCAATGACATCACCATCTTCTAAAATATAATCTTTTCCAATATTTTTCAAGAGTCCAAGTTCCCGACATCTTCTCCATCCTCCTTGTTCAACCACTTTTTGCCAATTTAAAATTTCCCCCTTAATAAATTTTTCTTTAAAATCAGAATGAATTTTCCCGGCTCCCTCTAAAATAGTACTTCCTTTTTTAATCGGCCAGGCTCGAGTTTCTTCAACTCCCACAATGGTAAAAAAAGTAATAAGGTCCAAAATCTGATAACATTTTTTAATCAAATCAGGAAGACAAGGTGGGGAGACTCCAAGTTCCTCTCTTTCTTTTTGGGAAAACTCTGACTTATCTAATTCTTCTTTTATGTCCATTTGAAGAAATTTAACATTTTCCTTTTCTAATTTTTCTTTTAATTCCTGAGAAAAATCTTCTTTTGAGCAATTAAAAAGATAAATCTTTGGCTTTGAGGTTAATAGAAAGAAATTTTCAAAAATTTCAGAATGAGGAATTGTCTCACCTTTTCCCAGTATTTCTTTTAAAGAAGTTAAGCTTTTAAACTCCTCAGCTGCCCCCTTTTTTTGCTGTTTTACGTCTTTCTCAATTTTTTCTAATCTCTTCTCAATTGTTTCTAAGTCTTTTAAAATCAATTCAGTTTTTATGGTTTCCATATCCCTCTGGGGATTAATTTCTCCGTCAACATGAGAGATCTCTTCTTTTTTAAAACATCTGACCACCTCTAAAATAGCATCAACTTCTCTTAAATGTGCTAAAAACTGATTTCCTAAACCTTCTCCTTTATGAGCTCCTTTGACTAAACTCGCTACATCAACAAATTTAATAATTGAAGGAATAACTTTTTTTGGTTTTGAAACCTGAGAAAGTTTCTCCAATCTCTCATCTTCTACCTCAACCACTCCAACATTTGGTTCAATGGTACAAAAAGGATAATTTGAGATATCAACTTCTTTTTTGGTTAAAGCTTGAAATAATGTTGATTTGCCGATATTTGGCAAACCCAAAATTCCAACAGATAAACTCATACTTTCTTTTATAATACTGTATCTTATTATCTAAATTTTTTCAATAAAAACGTTTTCCTTTCCCAAAGACCAATCCTATAACAAATTGGTGCGATCGCAGCAATTTGTTATTTTTATTTATTTAAATTTTTCAAAAGAAACAATTTCCTTGAAACTTTTTCTTGATTTTTGTCCCGGGCTATCAGCCGGATAACCTAAAGGTAAAAGAATAACTACTTTATATTTTTTTGGAATCTTTAAAATTTCTTTTACTTTCTCTTGAGAAAAAGCTCCGACCCAACAAGTACCCAGACCTTCCTCAACTGCTTTTAATGTCATATGGTCCATCGCAATAGCTAAATCAACTGCAAAAGCTGGAACTCCGCCACCCATAATATGCTCGGGGTCCAAGCTGACAGCAATAATAATTACTGGCGCTTCTCCCACAAAACTTTGGCCATTTGCCGCTTCAGCCAACTTCTTTCTTTTTCTAGCATCTTTAACAACAATAAATTTCCAACTTTGAGCATTATGGGCTGAAGGAGCAAGCCGGCCTGCTTCCAAAATTTTTTTTAAACTTTCTTCTGGCACCGGCTCTGGTCTATACTCTCTGACACTTCTTCTTTTCTTAATTGCTTCAAAAACTTCCATAAATTAGCTATTTACTCAAAGGAGTTTTTTTTGTAAAAGCTTTTTGGTAATCTCTTGAGCTTCTTTTTTGCCTTGAGAAGTTAAAGAGAAAAAAGTTTGAGGGTCGCCTTTGATTAATTTTCTTTTGCGCAAAGTCCTCAGGGGTCTGTCGAGTTTTCTGGTATCAAGTAGTTGAGGATAATCACGGAGAGAGAAAATTTGAGGAAATCGGCTAAAACATTCTTTAGCTAATTTCTCAAAAGAAGATTCTTTATCGCCGAAAGAGTAAAGAATAAAAAGAATCAAATCGTTTATAGAATTTAATTTTTTTCTTGGCATTTTCCCGCGGGGGTACCAGGACTCGAACCTGGAAAATGGATTTTGGAGATCCACAGTTTACCAATTAGCTTATACCCCCACTAATTTATTTCTTCATCTCTTTGTGCAGAGTATGCTTTCGGCAGAATTTACAGAATTTTTTCAATTCTAATTTTTCCTCAAGTCCTTTTGATTTTTTTGTGTAATAATTAACCCTTTTACAATCTTGGCACTGAAGTTTTATATATGGTTTTTTCTTTTTTGCCATGTTCCTTTTTATTTTTTTTAAGCCTGAGGCCGGAATTGAACCGGCGACCTCGTCTTTACCAAAGACGTGCTCTAACCAACTGAGCTACCCAGGCAAAATTTATTTCTCTAAAGTTATCTCAAATGTTACAGTATTCGTCGGGTCGGAACAGCTAGCTATGGCACAATTCTTTTTCTTTTCCCAAGGAAATTTCCCACCGTAACCAAGCGTTGTTATGTAGGGGAAAATTGCAGTTAAAGCCCAAGCACACAACCCTTTTGGACACTTGATTAAGGGAAATCTCCATGTATCGCCTACTTTATGACCAGCTTCACAAGGTCCATTAACTTTAATCACTTTCACTTTTATAATTGGCATTGGATATTTTTTCGCCATATTTCGAATTTTTATTGTGGGTGTGGTCGGAGTCGAACCGACGGGGTCCAAGAAGAACATCGGTTTTACAGACCGCTCCCGCCCCCTACGAGACTACACACCCCAACTATTTCTATAATTCTATCAAAAATCAGCTATTATTCAATAATCTTACTGTGCTTTTTCCGCCATTCGGCAATTCCTCTGTGATTACCCGATAGAAGAACTTCGGGAACTTTCCATTTTACTCCCGGCCGGGGACTGAAAACCTCAGGTCTGGTGTACTGGGGATATTCTTGAAAACCTTTCTTTTCAGTAATCCGTTCTTTTAAGAGCTCTGATTTGCCAATTACTCCGGGGACTAATCTGGCTACTGTTTCAACTACTATTAAGGCTGGCAACTCACCTCCCATTAAAACATAATCCCCTATTGAAATTTTTTCATCGGCAATATATTTGGCCACTCTTTCATCTACTCCTTCGTACCGACCGCAAATTAAAATTAATTCCTCGAGCTTTGAAAATTGAGTTGCCATTTTTTGATTAAACTTTTTCCCCCTCGGCGTAAACAAGATAATTTTGGTCTTCGGCTTCGTAATTTTTGATTTTTGATTTTTGATTTTTGATTTTAAAGATTGAACCACGCGATAAATAGGTTCAATCTTTAATATCATTCCCCTACCCCCACCAAAAGCTTTGTCATCAACAGTCTTATGTTTATCAGTGGCAAAATCTCTAAGATTGTGAATTTTAATTTCTATAACTCCCCTTTTTTGAGCTTTTTTCAAAATGGAGTAATTAAAATAAAAATCAAAAATCTCCGGAAAAACAGTAATTATATTGAAAGTTAACATAGCTCGTCTGTAACGAAAAAGGCGCTACCTTCATAGTAGCACCGTTTTCGGAAAATTCAATCAGGATTTTTAGAGATTAAGATTCTCCAAGTCTCCTTTTTCGCTTGATTTTTCTCTCTTGTCCGAGACACTTCTTGAACCAACGGGCTCTTCAATCTTTAAGTTAACTCTGGCATGATTTTTAAGCCCAACAATTCGGACAAGACTTCTGATAGCTCTAGCAGTTGAGCCACCTTTTCCGACAATTTGACCCATATCCTCAGGGTGTACTCTTAAACTGAGTAATACCCCCATTTCGTCCACTCTCCGGTCAAGTTTTACGTCGCTGGGGTGGTCGACTAAAGCTTTGACTAAATACTCAAGAAAATCTTTATCAGGTTCTTTAGCCATAAATCGTAATTCTTAATTCTTGCTATTCTTTGTTCTTTTCAGTAGCCCGACCTTTACTTTTCACCCGATCTCCCAACAAATCAGAGAGTCGGCAAATCTGAAAAGCTACTAATTTTTAGTTTATTGATTTTCAAAAATTTGTCAACCCCGTATATCAACTTTGGCAACCTGCGGCTCTATGGTTTCGCTTTAGCGAAACCAGCCGAAGTTGTATTACGGGGTCAAGTATTTGGGTTTTCTTCTTTTTTAGGTTCCTCTTTTACTTCTTCTTTTTTTTCTTCTTTAGTTTCTTCCTTAGTTTCTTTGGCCTTTTCTTCCTTTTTTGAGGTTTCTTTTGTTTCTTTTTTCTCTTCTTCTTTGCCTTTCTTTGCTTTTTTGTGGACGGCTATTTTTCCGCCAGTAATGATTTTCTCTTCAATTAATAAATTATGAACTCTGGGAGAAGGTTGAGCTCCAACCGAAAGCCAATATTTCACTCTCTCTTTTTTCAACTTTTTTTCTTTAGTTAAAGGATTAAAAAATCCCAAAATTTCTAAAAATCTCCCGCCTCTCGGTGGCTTTTTTTTGTCGGTTACCACAATTCTGAAAAACGGTTGGTTTTTTTTGCCGACTCTTAAGAATCTTATGACTAACATAAAACTTTAAATCCAAATGTCAAAATCCAAATTTCAAATAAAGCTCAAAGCTTAAAAACTAAAACGTTTTTGTTATTTGGATTTTGGATTTGATTTGACATTTGAGCTTTGGGTTTTGGATTTGTTATGATTACCAATTTTTGACTTTTAAAGCCTTCTGAGCAGCTTTTTCTTCAGCTTCCTGTTTGGAAGAACCCTCACCTTCCGTTACTAATTTATCTCCCAGGAAAACGCCGGTTACAAAATGTTTAACATGGTCAGGTCCCCACTCTTTTAAAATTTTGTAAGTGGGAGTAATTTTAAGTTTTTCCTGGGCTACTTCTTGAAATTGGGATTTAGCATCTTTCCAAATTTCCTCTTTGAGAATCCTTGGTAAATCAAAAAGCAAATTACTTTTTACAAATTGGGAAACATATTTCAAACCCCGGTCTAAATATAAAGCCCCTAAAAAAGCTTCAAGGGTATTGGCTAAAATATATTGGCGAGCTTTTCCTTTATCCTTTTCCTCTCCTTTACTCAACAAAAGATAATCTTCAAAACCGAGAGTTTTCGCAATTTTAGCTAAATTTTGAGTATTAACCAGAGCTGCTCTCCAATTAGTCAATTCCCCTTCCGGATTTTGATAATTTTTGTAAAGATACTCAGTAACAATCACTTCCAAAACAGCATCACCTAAAAATTCCAATCTTTCATTGTGATTTAAATGGAAGGTCGGATTTTCATTTAAATAAGAACGATGACAAAAAGCCTGGACTAATAGGTTTTTGTTTTTGAAATTAAAATTTAACTTTTTTTCAATTTTTGAAAAATCTTCCATGTTAGAGATTGTTAATGAGTGAATGCGGAGCATTCACGAATGTTACAATGTCTTACACCGAGCACATAAATTTATACGGAAATTACCAGAAAGATAATTTTGTTATTATCATTAAAATACTATTTAAGAAAGAGGGACTGGTTAAATTTATGTGCTCGGTAAAGTTCTGCCTACTAATCGTGCTTCGCCTGCGGCTTGCCCTCTTAGGGCATCACTTTATTTCTTTATAGACCGTTCCCAGAACTCCGTTGACAAATTTTCCCGAACTTTCTCCCCCGAAAGTTTTCCCTAACTCAATTGCTTCATTAATAGCAACTTTTGGGGGGACTTCTTTTTTATCTCCATACAACAACTCAAAAAGGCCAATTCTTAAAACGTTTCTATCAACAAGACCTAATTGGTTAAGGGGTCGTTCAGGAGCTGATTGTTGAATAATTTCGTCAATTTTTTGAAGATGTTTCACTACTCCCTCAACTAAAGACTCAGCAAACTCAACTTCGTTAAAATTCCCTCCAAATTTTTCAATGTTTCTTTTTAAAATTTCTTTCAAATTTGGTTCTTTTTTGTAAAAATCCCATTCAAATAACGATTGTAAAACAATAGAACGAGCTAAATGACGTGAAGCCATAATTTTTTATTTAAAATTTCTTTTTAGAAAGCTCTTCTAATGTCAATGGTCTTTCCTTTTTTGTTTCCTCTCCTTCTTTCTCTTTTTCTTTAATTTCTTTCTCTCTTTTTTTTCTTTCTTTCTTTTCCAATTTAGCCAAAACGTTTAAAACTTCCGCCCCTTTATAATAACCGCAATTTTTACAAACCGTATGGGGTAGCTTTGGTCTTCCGCATCTTGGACAAGGAGTTAAAGTTGAGGGTCTTAAAAAAATATGCTGTCTTCTTTGATCTCTCTGTGATTTAGTTGTATGTTTTTTCGGCACTCCCATATAAAACTATATAAAATAACATTAACATAGAAAATTAAATCTTACAATACCTTCTTACAGGTTCGAATGTTTTTCTATGAATTTTAGAGGGGCCAAATTTTTTTAGCATTTCAAGATGTAGTTTAGTTCCATAACCTTTATGTTTATCAAAATGGTACTCTGGATATTCTTTATGATAATTTATCATCATTCCGTCTCTTTTAACTTTAGCTACAATTGAAGCTAACTTTATCAAAAAAACTCTCTCATCTCCTTTAATAACTGATTTCTGAGGAAGGGGTAAGTTAATTCCAAAATTACCGTCAATTAGCAAAGAACCGATGGGTTCCGCAATTTTCTTTTCTAAATTTTTGACTGCTCTTTCCATGGCAAGTTTTGTTGCTTCAAAGATATTTATTTTATCAATAACTTTCTCTGAGACTCTACCAATCCCCCATTCGACTGATGGGTTTTCTTTTAAGATATGAAAAATTTCTTCCCTTTTTTGGTGACTTAATCGTTTTGAGTCTTTTATTTTAAGGTTGGATAATTTATTTTTTCGTTCTGATTGAAAACTGAGAGCGCAAGCGACAACCGGACCCACTAAACTTCCTCTTCCTACCTCGTCCAGACCGACGATAACTTTAAGTGATTTTATAGACATGTTTGCAATATGTTTTACAAAAGAGGTATAATATATTAATTCATTGTATCAAAATCAATGCCAGATAAAAATATTTTAACTCCATCTGATATAGAGCAAGAAATAAGACTCAGTTATCTTGAAGGAAGAGAAATAGACCTCCGAGGAAAGGTACTCTCTTCTTTTTCCTTTCAAAAAAAATTAATTGAGAAAGATTTAAATCTTCAAGCAGCAATTATTTTAGGCCCGGTTTATCTTGAAGGAGCTATTATTAAAGGTAATTTAAATTTAGCCGAAGCAATAATTAGAGAATCTCTTTATTTTGGCAATGGGATATTAAAAGGAAATTTAAATATGACTGAGGCAAAAACAAATGGGGTAGTAAATTTAGTTGGAGCCCAAATTGAGGGAGATTTAAATTTTAAAGGGTTAACTATTTCCGGCTTCTTAAGTTTAGCTAAAACTAAAATTAAAGGAAATGTAAATGTTCAGGAGTTAAAAGTCAATGATGCTTATCATGCCGGATTGATTATTAAAGGAGATGTTTATTTAAGACAAGCAGTTATCACAGGTAATTTTGATTTTGAAAATTCATTTATAGAAGGAAGTTTGGATATGAGAGAAGCTTTTGTCGGTCGGGACGTTAATTTAAAAGATGCTCGCATTAAGGAAAATTTAATTTTAAAAGATGCTCAGATTAAAAACAATTTAATCCTGGAAAACTTAAGTTATCAGGAAATAATAAAATAATTATGGCTAAATTTACCCATTTACACGTTCATAGTCATTACTCTCTACTCGATGGTCTAACAAAAATAGACGATCTTTTAAATAGACTTGAGGAGTTAAAAATGGATTCCTGCGCTTTAACCGACCACGGTGTTTTATACGGAGCAGTTGAATTTTATAAAAAAGCTGTCAAAAAAAGAATAAAGCCGATAATCGGGTCAGAAATTTATTTAGCCCGAAACCGAATGATTGAAAAAAGACCCAATATCGATGACCTCAGATATCATTTAGTCCTTTTGGTAAAAGATGATGAGGGCTATAAAAATTTGGTCAAACTTATCTCCCGAGCTCATCTGGAAGGTTTCTATTATAAACCAAGAATTGACGAAGAATTACTTTCCGAACATGCTTCAGGACTTATTGCTCTCTCGGGATGCCTGAAAGGGAAAATTCCCCAATTGATTCTGGCTGACAAACTGAATACTGCCAAAGAAACGGCTTTTAAATATCAAAAGATGTTTGGAAAAGATAATTTTTATTTGGAAATTCAAGACCATCCTAACATTAAAGAACAAAAAAAAGTAAATAAAGCTTTAATTAATTTCTCAAAAGAATTAAATATTCCTCTGGTGGCTACCAATGACGTTCATTATTTAAAACGGGAAGACGCCGAAGCTCAAGATATTTTAATGCTTATTAATACCGGCGCCAAACCGGATGACCCCGAAAGATTAACAATAAAGACTGACGATTTTTCTTTAAAATCTCAAATCGAGATGGCCGAAGGTTTTAAAGAAATACCTCAAGCTATTGAGAATACTCAGAAAATAGTTGAGATGTGTAATTTTAAATTTAAACTGGGAGAAATAAAACTTCCTACTTTTGAAACACCTGAAGGAAAAACTCCTGATGAATATCTGAAAGAACTTTGTCAGCAAGGAATGGAAAAACATAAAACTCATATTGAAAATAAAAAAGAAGCCGAAGAAAGATTAGATTATGAACTTTCGGTTATTTCTCAGACCGGCTTCGCTCCCTATTTCCTTATTGTTCAAGACTTTGTAAAGTTCGCCAAAGAAAACAGAATTGTTGTGGGTCCCGGCAGGGGAAGCGTCGGCGGCTCAATTGTTGCTTATTTTTTAGATATCACCGAGGTTAACCCTTTAAAACATAATTTGCTTTTTGAGAGATTTTTAAGTGTAGCAGAAAGTTATTTTATAACTAAAGAAGATTTTGGAATTTATGATTGAGAAAACTTGTAATTTTTGCTTCAAAAAATTTAATGTTCATCCATATCGAGAGTTAACAGCCCATTTTTGTAGTGCTAAATGTTACAATACTTACCGAACTAATTTAGCATACCCTAAACGAGTTTGCCCTCAATGTAAAAAAGAGTTTTCAATTGGTCGAGAAACCCGTTATAGAAAATACTGTTCTCAAAAGTGTGCAAATTTAGCTCAACGAAGATATTCAAGAGAAGTTAAAATCTGCCCATATTGTGGAAAGAAATTCAAATATAATCCTAAAAATCCTCACCAAAAATATTGTAGTGTTATTTGCCAAATCAAAAGTAGGGGTTATAAAGTGGATGAAAATTTCTTTAACATAATTAATTCAGAGAGTAAGGCTTACCTTTTGGGATTAATCTTCTCGGATGGAAATATATCTAGTAGAAAATCCTATATCAACATTTCTTCAAAGGATCGAGAGTTAATTAAAACTTGCAAAAAGATTTTAAATACCAATAGGCCAATCTATCATTATCAAAATTCTTTTTCTTTAACTATTGGAAATCAAAATTTATATAATTCTTTAGTGAGATTAGGAGTATTAAAGAGGAAAAGTTGGAAAGAGTATTCTATCCCTGAAATTCCTCAAAATTTATTGTGGCATTTCCTTCGAGGTGTATTCGATGGTGATGGAAGTTTTTATATAGATGATCGTGAAAAGTGGAAATATCTTTGTGCTAGTTTCTCTTGCAACTCTAAAAGATTTTTACAAGAAATTAAATGTCGCTTAGGAAAACAGGGCATCAAAACGGCCAACATAAGATTCGATAGAAAACCTAATGACAAAGGGTCGTGGCAATTGAGAATAAATTGTAAAAAAGCTATTAAAAAATTTACTGATTATTTGTACAAAAATAGCAATTATTTTCTCAGCCGAAAGCATAAAATTGTAAAAACGTTTTATGGAGAATAAACTTAACGAACTTAAAAAAATTTGTCAGCAAAGAACAGATCTTAATCAAGAAAGATTGAATTTTGAGTTAGGACAAATAGAAAAGAGAGGGCTTGTTGATGATTTCTACAATCTTTACAAACAAAAAAAACAAGGGAAAGAAAATAAAATAAATAGTCTTATAGCCTTTGCCTTAGAAATAACTTCTAAGCAACCAGAAGGTGAATTTAAGCCCCGAAAAAAGATAAAAAGTGCCCGAATTGCCCCGCCCGACATTGACCTTGATTTCAGCGACCGAAGAAGAGATGAAGTGATAGATTATGTCTCACAAAAATATGGCAGAGATAGAGTGGCTCAGATTATTACTTTCGGAACAATGGCGGCCAGAGCCGCAATCCGTGATGTTGGCAGAGCAATGGGGGTAAGTTATAGTTTTTGCGACAGAATAGCCAAAACTATTCCTTTTGGTTCAACATTAGATGAAACGTTAGAAAAAGTTTCTGAATTTCGCCAACTTTATGAAACTAATGAAAATGCCAGGAAATTAATCGATTTTTCAAAAAAACTTGAAGGTGTAGCCCGTCATGCTTCAACTCATGCTTGCGGGGTAGTAATCTCTTCCGAACCTCTGGAAAATATTGTTCCCTTACAGAATCCGACTCAAAATGATAAAGCAATTGTCACCCAGTATGAAATGCATTCAATTGAAGATTTAGGTCTTTTGAAAATGGACTTTTTGGGCCTGAAAAATTTAACTATCATTGAAGATACGCTTTCTCGGATTTATATGGTCCAGAATAAAAAAATAAAAATAGATGAAATTCCCTTTGATGACAAAAAAACTTATAAGCTCTTCCAGCAAGCTCAGACGACTGGCGTTTTCCAAATGGAATCAGAAGGATTTAAAAGATATTTAAAGGAACTGAAACCAACCACCTTTGAAGATATAGTTGCTATGATTGCTCTCTATCGGCCGGGTCCCATCCAGTTTATTCCGGAGTATATTGCGAGAGCAAACAAAAAGAGAAAAATAGAATATCTCCATCCAAAATTGGAACCAATTTTAGAAAAAACTCAAGGGATTTGTATATTTCAAGAACAGTTAATGCAAATTGCTCAAGTATTGGCAGGTTTTACCCTATCGGAAGCTGATGTTTTAAGAAAAGCGGTTGGTAAAAAAATAAAAAGTTTATTAGTCAGCCAAAAAGAAAAATTTATTCAAGGAATGATCAAGAACAAAATAGAAAAGAAAGTAGCTGATAAAATATGGGATTGGATATTGCCTTTTGCAAGTTATGGTTTCAATCGGAGTCATAGTGTAGCTTACGGGATAATCGCCTATCAGACAGCTTTTTTAAAAGCTCATTTTCCTATTGAGTTCATGGCTGCCCTTTTAACTTCAGAAAAAGTTGACGTTGAAAGGACTGCCTTTTTGATAGATGAATGTAAAAATATGGGAATCGAAGTTTTACCTCCCGATATTAACGAAAGCTTCCGAAATTTTTCAGTCATCCCCGGCAAAGATAAAATAAGGTTTGGGTTATTAGCTATTAAAAATGTTGGTTCCAATGTGGTTGAAGCTATTATCCAGGAAAGAAAAAAGAATGGAACTTTTAGTTCTTTTTCCGAATTTGTCTCAAGAATTGATACCCAGGATTTAAACAAAAAATCTTTAGAGAGTTTGGTTAAATCCGGCGTTTTTGATAAATTTGAAGAAAGAAATAAATTATTAGAAAATCTTGAAGATGTTTTGAAACTTAACAGAGATATAAGAAAACTTAACTATTCCAACCAGAAAAATTTATTTGAAAAAAGCTCAATTGAAATTCCTTCTTTCCGGCTTAAAGAAACGAAACCCGCTTCTTTAAGACAAAAACTTTTATGGGAAAAAGAGCTTTTGGGACTCTACATTTCTTCTCATCCTTTAGAAGAATTTAAAAAAATTTTAGAAAAGAAAACTTTACCTCTTAAAGAATTAAAAGAAAATATTTTCTCTCAAAAAATAATAGTTGGCGGAATAATTTCTTCAATTAAAAAGATTTTAACCAAAAAAGGGCAGCCGATGTTATTTTTAAAACTGGAAGATTTGACCGATAAAACTGAAGTAGTTGTTTTCCCAGCTATAATTGAGAGAAATCCCGAAGTTTTACAAGAGAACAAAATTGTTTTTGTTCAAGGCAGAGTAGATAACGGAAGAGATACTCCAAAAATAATCGCTGAAAGTATTGAAGAAATATTAGAAAAGTAAAATTAATTTAATACTTTAACAGAAGTGAGGCAACTGGTGAAGGGAACATACGGAGCCGAGCGGGCATGGTTCGAGCGTAAGCGAGAGAGCGAGGCGAGTACTAAGCGAGCGAGAACGCTGGACGAGCGAGCGGTTCCCTGAAGCAGTTTGCCGAGCTTATGATGTTAAAATGGTAAAAATAGAAACAATTCGTCATTCCCTGTCTCACATTTTAGCTTATGCTGTTCAGGAACTTTATCCGGGAGTTAAATTTGGCATTGGTCCTGCTATTGAAAACGGATTTTACTATGATTTTGCCTTTGTAGAAGCGGATAAACGCGGATATCAACGCGGATTAACGCGGATAACTCCTGATGACCTGCCAAAAATCGAGAAAAAAATGAAAGAATTAATTAAAAAAGCTCTTAAATTTGAGAAAAAAACAGTTTCCAAAGCAGGGGCAAAAAAAATATTCAAAGACCAACCTTATAAATTAGAATTAATTGATGACATAGAAGAGAAAAAACTTTCTCTTTATCAAAGCGGAGAATTCTTAGATTTATGCCGGGGTCCCCATATTGAATCCTCCCGGGAGATTCCTGTTGACGGGTTTAAATTAACCAGAATTGCCGGAGCTTATTGGAAAGGCAACGAAAATAAAACAATGCTGACCAGAATTTACGGAATAGCTTTCCAAACAAAAAAAGAACTAGATAAATATTCGGAAATCCAAAAAGAAGCTGAAAAAAGAGACCATCGGGTTTTAGGAAAGAAACTTGAAATATTCATGACAGATGAAGAAGTAGGCCAGGGGCTTCCTTTATGGCTCCCAAAAGGAGCAATCTTGAGAAAGATTATTGAAAATTATTTATATCGCCAGTTAAGCGAAGCCGGCTACGAGTGGGTAACCACTCCCCATATCGGAAGGTTGAAACTTTGGAAAACCTCTGGCCACTGGGAACTCTATCGGGAAAACATGTACTCCCCTCTTGAGATTGACGAGGAAAAATATTTAATCAAGCCAATGAACTGCCCGTTTCACGTTAAGATTTACCAATCAAAAATCAGAAGCTATAAAGACTTACCTATCAAATACGCCGAATTGGGAACTGTTTATCGCTATGAAAGGTCTGGTACTTTGCACGGTTTAACCAGGGTTCGAGGTTTCACCCAAGACGATGCTCATATTTGGTCAACCCCGGCAGAGGTGAATGATGAGTTAATAAAACTTTTAAAACACGGATTAAAAATGCTCCGGGATTTTGGTTTTAAGGATTTTATTATTTATCTTTCTACCAGACCGGAAAAATTTGCCGGCACTGAAAAAGGCTGGGAAAAAGCGACAAACTCCCTTAAATATGTTCTTAAAAAATTGAAACTGGATTATCAGATTGACCCCGGAGGCGGAGTTTTTTATGGTCCAAAGATTGACATTAAAATAAAAGACAGTTTAGGAAGAGAATGGCAATGCACCACTGTGCAGGTTGATTTTAATCTGCCGGAAAAATTCAATATCACCTATGTTGACAGAAAAGGCAAAAAAGCTCAACCGATTATGATTCATCGAGCCCTTTTGGGGTCTCTGGAAAGATTTATTGGTGTCTTGCTGGAACATTATGCGGGAGTTTTACCTCTATGGTTAGCGCCTTCACAGGTTTGGGTAATTCCAGTTGGTTCTGAACACCGAAAATACGCCAAGGAAATTGCCGAAAAGTTAAAAAACGAAGGATTCCGTAGTCAAGCACAAATCGAAGCTGAAACTGTTTCTAAAAAAATTAGAGAAGGAGAAATTCAAAAAATCCCTTATCTTTTAGTCGTTGGGGACAAAGAAATAAAACAAAAGAGTGTCAGAGTAAGGAAAAGAGGTAAAGGAGATATCGGTGAAATGAAATTGACAAAATTCTTGGAAAAAGTAAAAATAGAAATAGCAAACAAGAATTAAAGGTCGGAAATTTAAGTTAAAGTATTAAAAATTCAATCATATGCCAAAATTAATATTATTTTCTCTTTTAACAGTTGTTTTGATCTTTGTCTCCTCTTTCACTCTAGCTCAAAATGAAACAACACCAGATTTAACTGTCGGTGAAAGTGCTGAAACGGAAGTAGAACTTGATGAAACTGTTACGGCCCAAGACCTTGAAGTTTCAGAACCTACTCTTTTGCCAAACAGTCCTTTTTATTTTCTGAAAAACTGGCAGAGAGGGCTGAAAAGTTTCTTTACTTTCGGAGCAGTTAATAAAGCAGAATTAAAATTGAAATTTGCTTCAGAAAAGCTTCTTGAAGCAAGAAAATTAGCTGAAAAAACAAAAGTTCCTGAGATTCTTGAAAAAGCAGCTGAAAATTACGAAGAAGAAATTGATGAAATCAAAGAGACGGTTGATAAAATAAAAGAAAAAGCTGATGAGAAACTGGAAGTCGGCAAGTTTTTAGACAAGTTCATCAAACAGCAGATTCTTCATCAAAAAATTCTGGAAAAACTGGAAACTCAGGTTCCGGAAGAAGTCTTCCAGAAAATAGAAGAGACAAGAGAAAGACATCTTGAAAGATTCGGGGAAGTAATGGAGAAATTAGAAGAAAATAAAGAAGGAATTCAGGAACGTCTGAAAAAAAATCTGGAAGAACTTAAAGGAAGTCAATTCAAAGAGTTTAAAAATTTGGAGATATTAAAGAATTTGGAAGAGAAAGTTCCGGAAAAAGCCAAAGAAGCAATCAGAAATGTTATAGAAAATACTTCGCAGAATTTAAAAGAAAAATTAGAAGAGATGACTCCTGAAACTCAAGAAAAGCTTGAAAACTATATTGAGAAAATTCAAGGAATCAAAGAGAATAAAATAGAAATTATTGAAAATATTAAATTAAAGTTAGAAGGCCAGCCGGGAATCGGAGAAAAACTGGAAAGAGTAAAAGAAAGAATTCTTTTCAAACTGGAAACACCTCCTTTAGAGACAATAACACCTCCTTTAGAGACAGAATCAGGGGAAAAAACAGATAAAGTCTGTATTGATTTATGGGACCCGGTTTGTGGTATTGACGGAAAAACTTATAGCAACGAATGTTTCGCAGAAGTAGCCGGAGTAGAAATCGCTTACAAAGGAGAGTGCGAAGAAAAAATAGAAGAATAATAAAGACTCTCATTTTCACAGGAATATACTTTAAAACCCCTCATCTAAAGGGGTTTTAAAGTGGAAAAAATTATAAATTTGTTATAATATTTAACTATGAAATATCAGCTTATAACTTATGGTTGTCAGATGAATAAAAGCGACTCTGAGCGAATTGCCGCTTTTTTAGAAAATAGAGGATACAAGCCAGCTTCAAAAGAAAATGAAGCTAATTTGATTGTGGTTAATATGTGTTCTGTCCGGCAATCAGCCGTTGATAGAGTTTTTGGCTTAAAACCAAAATTTAAAGAATTAAAAGCTGCTAACTCTAAATTAAAAACTATTCTAACCGGCTGTATTTTAAGAAAAGACAGAGGAAAATTTACTGAATATTTTGATTATATTTTAGATATCAAAAACCTGTCAAATTGGCAAAAGATTATAAAATCTCAAAAGAGTATTGAATTCCCCGAGCCCGAAATTTTTGTTGAAACTATTAAAACTTCTTATCTTAAAATTCAACCAAATTATTATTCCTATCCGATAGCTTATGTGCCAATTTCCAACGGCTGCAGCAATTTCTGCAGCTATTGCGTTGTTCCCTATACCAGAGGACCTCAGATTTTTCGAGAAGTGGAAGAAATTCTATTTGAAGTGAAAAATCTTATTAATCAAAATTATAAAGAAATCTGGTTATTAGGACAAAATGTTAATGGTTATAGAAGCGGATCAACGCAGATATCAAGCAGAATAACGCGGATATCTACGCAGATTAACGCGGAAGTAAATTTTGCGAAATTATTAAAAAAGGTTAATGATATCCCCGGAGATTTTTGGCTCCGGTTCACTTCTCCTCATCCAAAGGATTTTTCTAATGAGTTAATTGATATAATGGCGGAATGTGAGAAAATTACTCCTTATTTAAATCTGCCGGTACAATCTGGAGATAATGAAATTCTAAAAAAGATGAATCGCCCTTATACCGCCAGAGATTATAAAAATTTAGTTAAAAAAATCAGAAATAAAATTCCAGAAATTACCCTCTCTACCGATGTTATCGTCGGTTTTCCCGGAGAAACAAAATCTCACTTTGAAAATACCGTAAAACTTTTCAAAGAAATTGAATTCGATATGGCTTATATTGCCCAATATTCTCCAAGGCCGGGAACGGCCGCAGTTAAAATGGAAGATAATGTTCCAAAAGAAGAAAAGAAAAAAAGAGAGAGAGCTTTAACCGAGATTTTAAAGAAAACAGCCCTTGAGAAGAATAAAAAATATCTCCAAAGAACCATTGAAGTCCTTCCTCTGGAATGGAGAAATGGTTTTCTAATCGGCAAATCTTTTCATTACAAAACAGTAAAATTCAAAGGTGGAAAAGATTTAATTGGAAAATTTCAAAAAGTAAAAATCACTAATGCTACTTCTTTTGGACTTAAAGGGAAAATAACGAGTTAAAAACAAAAAGCCGCTTGATGGGTTAAAACACCAATTTATAATATGATGTCAAATAAAGCTAAATTAATCGTTATTTTGGGACCAACCGCTTCAGGAAAAACCGAGTTAGCTGTAAAACTTGCCAAGAAACTTGCCCTGAGTAAAATCGAAGGGTTTAATGGCGTTGAGATTGTTTCAGCTGATTCAAGACAAATTTACAAAGAAATGAATATCGGCACGGGAAAGATAACTAAAAAAGAGATGGAGGGTATCCCCCACTATCTTTTAGATGTTGTTTCTCCCAAAAGACATTTTTCAGTTTCTCAATATCAGAAGTTAGTTTATAAGAATATAAGCAAAATTTTAAAAAAGCCCACTGTTCACACACAGGGAAAAATTCCTTTTTTGGTTGGCGGTTCTCCTTTTTACATCTACTCGGTTGTTGAGGGCTGGCTTTTTCCCAAAATGAAACCTGATTGGAAGTTAAGAAAAGAACTTGAGAAAAAATCAAAAGAAGAGCTTTTTTTAATTTTGAAAAAAGTTGATAGAGAAAGAGCAAAAACAATTGAAAAAGAAAATAAAAGAAGATTAATCCGAGCGATTGAGATTGCTAAAACATTCGGCAGAATACCAAAACTCAAAAAAAAGCCTCAATTTCTCTCTCTTTTAATCGGAATTAAAAAGCGGAGAGAGGAATTAAAAAAGAGAATTTCAAAAAGGGTGAATAAAATGATTGAATTAGGGCTTGAAAAAGAAGTTGGAAAATTAGTTAAAAAATACGGCTGGATTCCTCTCCTCCAAACTATTGGTTACGGAGAGTGGCTTCCCTATTTTGAAGGAAGAGTAAATAAAAAAGAAGTTGAAGAAAAAATTAAAAAAAATACTTTTCAATTTGCCAAACGCCAGATGACCTGGTTCAAAAGAGACAAAAGAATTAAATGGATAAAAAATTACAGAGAAGCAGAAATCTTGATTGAAAATTTTATAAAATAAGAACCTGAGCTTCGCTCAGAACCTTGAATGTTTTCTTCACTTCGTTCAGAAAGCCATTGTCTAAGAACCTCGCTTCGCGAGAACCTTGATTTCGGTAAGGTAAAGTATATATTCCGAAATTAAAAAAGTGCTGAGAATGGTTTCCCAGCACCTTTTATTTTTATTTAGTTAGTTAGTTTTGCTTGACTAATTTATAATTTTCATTA
>Ga0210017_1001534_pt1 | contig 20028 bp, 14 predicted proteins | sample CryGeyCG2014_020_FD_183966 | JGI IMG/M metagenome (GOLD analysis project Ga0210017, IMG submission 183966) | Groundwater microbial communities from aquifer - Crystal Geyser CG08_land_8/20/14_0.20 (SPAdes) (version 2) | ecosystem: Environmental > Aquatic > Deep subsurface > Groundwater | place... | reverse complement strand
AATGAATTACATATACTCATATAATAAGATTTTGAATAGACGCAAGTTTATCTAAGATAACTCTTAGCTTAATAATATAATTCTTATTTGCTCTAGCTAGATTAATTCGAAACGCAAAAGGATTATTTTTCACTGTAAATGAATACCGCCAAGAAGGTAAAATCATACATCCGGTTTCTGTTAGAACCATTTTTATAATCTTTGCGAGCGTTTCTCTACTATTTGAAACATTATTACACTCAATCATGCCGTATGGGTTAGAATTCGCATTAACTAGACGAAATGCTTTGTAATTTTGAACTAGTTTTCCGACCTCATTGTAATTATGCCTTAGAAACGCGTAGTTACTCTTTTCGCAAATTTGAACTTCCCTTGCTATCTCAGGAGTTTGAGAAAAAAAGTGATCAGCCAAGCTTAGTTGAGGATAGGTAATGCCACCGATCACATGAGTTGAGTTACTTTCAATATCGCTTACAAGCCACGATGGACCAGTGAGCGTCCCAACCTTTAGACCATTGATAAATAAAGCTTTCATAGGAGATCTAATAACGATAGTTTGCGTAGTCGAATATCCTTTATAATTCTTTGCTCCTTTTCCCCAAGGCATGATAAATGCTTCATCCATAACAAGTAAGACATTCTTTTCTATGCATACTTTTTGGATTTCAGCAATATACAAAGAATTCAATTGCATACCAGCGCAATAGACAGGATTTGTTAGAATAAAAAAATTATAAGGCCCGCTTTGCAGTTTTTGGATAATTTCCTCAAGATTAGCTACATAATCGTTATTACTATAACTATCTATGAAGTCCAAATTTATATTTAAATCGCTACATGCATCGCGGATTGAAAAGTAGATTGGGCGTACACCCAATCCTCTTATTAGCCCTTTTTTCTTAAAGCTTGAAAGCATCAGATATAGCGCGTTTGTTACGCTTGGGACTATCGCAATATTGCTTTTTCCCAATTCTTCGGAATATGTATGCAGTTTGTTGTAGTATCGAGCAACCTTTTCTTTTATCGGTTTCAAAGCATACAAAAAGTGGTAGCGAAAATTCAATTCGTTGTAACGAAGAGCTTTGCGAACGAGCTTTTCTGGCAACTTAAACCCTTTGGTATCAGGTTCCCAGTCTGACATTAAATCAGGATCAAAGCCGCGTTCTTTTGAAAATTCGAAATGAAGATCTAATAACCATTTTAATCCATACTCTTTCATAGAATTCCATTAAAACTGCGACTTTTTTACAACTAATTTAATCAGTTTTTCAATAAAATCATCTTTGCTCATTGAATATTGTTTTTCTACACCACGCTCACGCACCTGAAAAGATTCTTCTAATACCTCCTTCTCGCCAATTACAAGAATAAAAGGAATTTTTTGTTTTGCAGCTTTACGAACTTTGTTCCCAATAGATTCGTTTGTATCATCAACTTCAACTCGAATTTCGCGAGAAGACATCTCACCAGCGAGTTTTTGCGCGAAATCATTAAATCTTTCTGCAACCGTCGCTAGGACTACTTGCACAGGAGAAAGCCATACTGGAAAAGCTCCGGCAAAATGTTCAAGGAGAATCATCATAAACCGTTCAGGGGAACCGATGATTGCGCGGTGAATCATTACTGGTCGTTTTGTTTTTCCGTCGTTATCGATATATTTAAGGCCAAATCGCTCAGGCATAACATAGTCAATCTGAATCGTAGATAATTGCCATTCGCGACCGAGCGCATCAGTTGCCATTAAATCCATTTTGGGGGCGTAAAATGCCGCTTCGCCCGGTCCATCAAAATAATCAATTCCGTTTCGTTTCATAATATCAACAGCACATTTTTCAACCTTATCCCATGTAGCTTGATCCCCAAGATATTTTTCAGGATGTTTTGGATCTCTAGTGGAAAGACGATAACGATATTTGAAGCCAAATGTCTGCATTACTTCTTTTGTCATAGATAAAGCAAGATCGATTTCTTCATTGACCTGATCTTCTCGACAGAAAATATGGCAATCATCTTGCGAAAATGACCTTACTCGAGCTAACCCATTAAGTTCCCCGGGCTTCTCATCTCTGTATAACATAGAAAAATCAGTTAAACGAATTGGGAGATCGCGATAACTCCTTAATTGACTTGCAAAGATTTGGGTATGTTGAGGGCAATTCATTGGTTTCAAATAAAACTCCTCCTTCGAATGATTAGATACTACTCTAAACATGTCTCCTTTATATTTATCGTAGTGACCAGAGATTTGAAACAATTTTGCCTTAGCAACCTGTGGCGTCCAGACTTGTGTATACCCATGAGATGCTTGAAGTGTCTCGATATAATCATTTAAGCGCCTTCGAATAAACGATCCTTTTGGGGTGTATAAGGGAAAACCAGCGCCAACTAATTCAGAAAATGTAAAAAGATCAAGTTCTTTGCCGAGTTTGCGATGATCTCTTTTTTGGGACTCCTCAATCATCGTCAAATAGCGTTTGAGCTCGTCTTTGGTTTCAAAAACGACACCATAAATCCTGGTTAACATGGGGTTATTTTCGTCTCCACGCCAATATGCACCGGCAATGGACACCAGCTTATAGCGACCAATCTGCTTAGTGCTTTTTACATGGTTGCCTCGACAAAGGTCGAAAAAATCCCCAATTTTATAAAGAGAAACATTTTCAACAATCTTTTGCGCAACATCAGACTCTGTATTGTCGATTTCTTTTGATGCCATCGTCCCATGTTTTTTGATATCATTTAGCAACTCAATCTTATAGGGCTGATTTATTTTTTGAAAAAACTGAATCGCTTCGCCGATGGGCAATTCCTGACGTTCAAATTCTAAGTTTTGACGTTTTAACAACTCCATCTCGTTTTCAATTTTTGATAGATCGCCAACGGAAATAGCAGTATCACCGAAATCAATGTCATAGTAAAAACCATTTTCAACCACAGGACCAACGCCGAACTTTGCTTCTGGATACAGCTTCTGCACAGCGGCTGCGAGCAAATGTGCGGCGGAATGCCGTATACAGTATAGTGGGTTAATTTGTTGTTGAGCCATAGCGATTTCTTAATAACTATTATTAACTAAACTTAGTTTTATATTTTACTAAATACTTCTCCTCCTTATATGTATTCCATCACCCAATATCACAAATGACAAAGATCAAAAATTTATTCTTGGGCAATAAATATTCTATCATCTTCCCGAAAAAAGTCAATAAAAATCTTGGCGTTTCTATTGGTAGCGGATTGCCAAAATATTTTATCTCAAGATTACTTATTCGTCTTTTTTCGTGCTCAGCTTACATATTCTATATTTTGGGCATTAAACTTTTTTGTTAGATGCTTAGCATACTCCAAGGTATTCGTTGAAATGTCCAATAAAGTTCTTTTTAAATTTTTACCTAAAAGTATTGACGCTTTCCCAGAGCCAGATCCTGCCTCTAATATATGTGGATTTTCGTATCTCGAGATACGAAAATTAACAAATTTTATAATTTCTGAATAATAACATTTCCACCAACAAGAAGAGAAATCCCTGTTTTCTTGCTGGTCTTTTTTAATCTCTCTTTCAAATATCTTAGACCAGTACTTATTCTCTTTTTCTGTTATTTTCTTGATCTCTCTGTTAATAAAACAATCTTTTCTCATGGTTTTTGCATTAAACCGAGACTCTAAAATCACTTATCACACTCCCTCTAAATTCTTTATTTTCTATCGCATTTTTGAAGCTTTCTAAGTTTTCCGCTTTTAAGACTTTGATTTTTAATTTTAATTTTTCAGCTAATCTGGTGGCGACCGGGTCAAGCGGCAGATTCATGCCCGGTGTCCATTTTTGCGGAATTATTTTTTGATAATCCTGAAAAGATATTTTTTTGACTGGTTTGGCGTCTTTAAAGATTCTTGGGTCTTTGTCAAAAACAAAATCAATGTTCGTGGCAATAATTATCTCTCGCGCTTTGTATTGTTGAGCCAAGCAAGCCGAGACATAATCAGTTGACCAGCCCGGTTTTGTGCCAGCGGCAATTAATACTTTTTTTCTTTTAATTTCTTTTCTGAAAATCGCTTCTAAGAAACTGGCGTTTAATTTTGTGCCGGCTATGCCGATTAAATCAATATCTTGTTGTTTGATATTTTTAAATTCCTGAATCGCTTTTTGATAGCTTTTGGCCACTTTGCCGCCGCCGGCAACAATAATAAACCTTCTGTCTGATTTGATTTCCCGCAAAATTAAGTTTTTAAACTTTTTTAAAAAAATAAAATTAACTGATTGGTCGTCTAGAAGTTTTGGCGCAATAATTGAACCGCCAAGAGCAATAATAATTGGCTTCATATATTCCCATTCTATCACCCCTCCCCCTCTTTTTCAATTCAAACTAGCGTCTTGACATATATTCTTCTATCAATTAAGCTTCTTATTAAGACCTGCACGAAAGGAGGGATAAAGAATGTATCATCAAATTTGTAGAATCAAAGTTCATTGCCCGAAGCAATATCGATTGCCCGAAAAATCTACCATTAAACTTGGACTAACGCATCAAGGCTTAAATATAAAAGATGTCCAATTTAACAATATTGATTCTTGCGAAATACTTATTGAGTATCTTCACGAAGATCATCCAGACGATGGTTATGGGCCTGACACAGTATCGGAACTTAATGTCTTAAACAAGGTTAGAAGATTTTTTGGCTTTTGGTTTAATGTCTATTCAACTACATCTTATCCGTTTGAATAAGCATTTTCTTAGAAAAAGTAGCTCAATCACTGATTGAGCTACTTTTTTTGTATTTTTTGCAAAAATAAAAAAGCCCCCCCCGACTGGGTCAAAGCTTTCGACGTGCAAGCTGTGGATAAACTATTGACTTTTCGTAATTGTTTATGCTATGCTTTAAACATCCATAAGAGAAAGCACCTCCTTGGGTTTCGTCCCTTGGCAGTGCTTTTTCATTTATATTCAAGCTTTTTTCGCAAATTATCCATAAACACAATCCTTTCTTTTGCTTCTTTTTTTAATAAAGTGGAACAAGTTTTAATATACGGACTCATTACGAAACACAACTTGTCATTTTTATAGAGGTGTTTCACGAGCGAGTAGAAGTCGCCGTCGCTTGTGACAATAATAGCTTTGTCGTAATTCGAGAAATCAAGCATTGCTTGTAAAACGAGATCGGCATCTATATTTCCTTTTACATTTCCATCACTATCCGGGATAGTTGGCTTAAATACCAACACATAGCCAGCTTTTTGCAATTCTGAGTAAATAGGCTGATTACCCGGCACATAACCAATAAAATAATACGCTGTGGTTACGGAGTATTTCTCGGTAAGATATTTTCTAAAACGAACGTAATCCAATTTCCACCCCATATTCTGGATACCAAGATTAAGGTTTTGGCCGTCTATAAACGCGAAGTTGTTTTCTTTATTTTTCATACGCCTATTTCCCATTCTATCACCCCTCCCCCTCTTTTTCAATAACAAAAAAACGGCTCAAGTGGACTTGAGCCGTTTGATAAAATTCTACTTTTTAAACCTCCAGCGGCTTGTTGTTCCATGAATCTTCACCAACAAGCCGCCATTTTCAGTAAGCTCCAAACCAATCACAGGGCTTTTGTTGGATACCTCACTTTCTATATTCTTGGCAATTGCTCTCTTGAAAGCTTTTGTATCTGCTAAAATTGCCCAGCATTGTTCCGGAGTTAATCTTAAAGGGATTTGCATCCCTTCTCGCCAACCCGGATTTATTGCAAATTGATCCACAATCTGGCTGGCGATAATGCCTTTAATAATTGACATTTTTTTATCGCCTCCTTTAATTTCATCCTACCATATGGCAAGAAAAAAAACAAGCCGCTCCGCGCGGCTTGTTTTTAACTGATTCTGCTTATAACTTGTTTAATTCAGCTCTGGTTTTTGGCCCGACCACGCCATCGCCAACTAAATTCTTGGAAACCTGAAACTTAATAACCGCGCCTTTGGTCAAAGGCCCAAACCAGCCGGTATTAAGCCCTGCTTTCATCAAGCCCTGGCTAATTAAAACTTCCTGTAGTTTTTTGACTTCATCGCCTCTTTGATTGGACTTAATCGGTTTAGTGAATTTAACAACTCCGGCAAGTTCTTTTAACTGCACCTGCAAACTAGCAATCAAAGCAGTGATTTCAGCAATCTTAGCTTTGATTTCAGAAATTGTCATTTCAGAAACTGGCTTAGCCGCTTCTGGACCAGTTGGCTCGGTTGGCGTTGTTGGTTCTGTCGGGGTCGTTGGCTCGGTTGGAGTAAGCGGCACGCCGCCGCCGCCAGCAGTTGAAGTTGTTCCTGAAACCGCTGAAGAAGGCAGGCCTTCGCCAGTAGCATCAAGCGATGAAATCTTATAGTAATAAGTTGTGCCAGCGGTTAAGTTAGTATCAGAATAAGTTGTGGTTGAACCAGAACTGACTGTCGGCTCACTGCCAACTCTGTAAAAAGTGCCGCTAGCAGTTGCGCTGCGGTAAATGTCATAACTGGTTGCCCCGCTAACTGCGGTCCATGAAAGATTAATCTGCGAAGTACTGGCCGCTGTAGCGGTCAAACCGGTTGGGCTGGCAATACTGCTCGTCGCGGTTACCAAAGCAATATCAGAAAAGTGGGTTGTACTGCCTGAAATAGTATTATTGGTTGTGTCGATTGTGGCTGGTATCTGCACCCACTGATTGCTGGAATTATCATAATAAGCCAAAAGCAGCTGCGATTCAGTTTTACCAGCCGGAATATCACTTTCGCTGTAAGTAATTTCTATGGTTGCCGAGCCAGTTAAACTGGTTACTGCCTGGCCAGAACTGTTGGTCGCGTTAATTGTTTTGCCTTTGCCAGCCAAAGGACTCATGGTTGATGTTTTTGGCACTGAATAAGTGTCTTTAATACTGACTGTGCCAGCAGAAGTATCAGTGCCCAAGGCAGAAGGCGGAATAATTAATTTAACGCCGGTATTAGAAGAGTCGTCTATTGTCCCACCTGAAGCCGGAGTAATCGGCGCTGATTTTGGCGCTACGGCTGTGTAACCGGAGCGGGATGCCAGGGTGATATTTTTGCCAGTAACATTAGCGCTATTAACCTGAACACCGGTTTGTGTGCCGGAAACAGTGTAAGCTGTTTCTGTATAACCGTCAGCCACTGCTTTAATCAGCCACCAGCCATTAGAAATTGACAACTCATAAGTTCCGTCGCTATTAGCTTTAGCGCCGGTCCAGCCGCCGGTAAAAGTAAAGTCAGTGGCTGAAGTTACTTTTTCAGCCCAAACCCAGGCATCAGCCACAGCAATTGTGCCGCTTAAAGTATAAGGATTCGAAGTTAAAGACAGGGTCTTCTCGCAGATTTTTGTCTCAGGAGTATAAGGAGTGCAGGCAGTAGCTAAATTATCGCTTGCTACGCCGGCAATTAGCGCTGTTGACACAGGGCTGGTAAAGCCGGGTTTATCAGCGCCTAATTTATAAGTGCCGGCCGGAACCTTGAGCGTGGCCACGCCAAGCGAATTAGTCGGCTCTCCGGAATGAAACGAAGAACTGTCAAGCCAGACAAAAGCGCTAGCCACAGCCGTGCTTGAAGCATTAAGAATAGTAATAGTGAAAGTATAAAGATCGCCCAAATTAGTCAAATTAACAGTCACCGAGGCGTTCTCGTTAATTGTCCAGGAATCCGGCGTATTACTTGAACCAGCCGTGCAGGTTGCATTTGTCCCGTCAGCCGCGCAGGTTGGATTAATATTGCCAATGCCCGGAATAAACATATGAATTTCATAGCCAGAATCAGCCGGAATGCTTATTGTTGTTGATGAAGCATTAGAGAGATCGTTAATGCGCTTGTGATTACCTCGGCCGCCGGCCCCGCCAGAACCGGGCTTGAAGACATCAAGGAATGCTTCAGTGCCGGATTTAAGATTAGACGAACCAGTAAAATTAACTGTCAGTGTTTTCATTGTCGCGGCCGTAATAGTAAAGTTTTGTGCGACATTGCCTGAAGATGGATTAACTGTTACTGGTGTCAGCTCGCCAAAATCAGGTGTCCATACTTTTAAGCTATAGCCGGAATTTGCCGGCACAGTTAATTGATAAGCGCCAGAAGAATTGGTGTTTGTTTGATTGTGATAATTACCCCGGTCAACCCAAACAGAAGCATTGCTAACAACACTGCCGGCAATCGTGACTGTACCGGAAATTATGTAGAAAGTAGTGCTTGAAGACGGCCTGATATCAATACCGCTGCGATTAGAACCGCTGACGCTAACCGGATTATTAGCGTAAGAGACATCGCCAATGCCCGGCACATGAGCTTCAACACTCCAATCGCCATTGCCAACATAAATTGTGTAATTGCCAGAAGCGTCTGTGCCTGATGGCCGGTGGTCGCCGGTTGTTGAGCTGTAAGCCCAGACCGGCGCATAACCAACCGGATTGCCATTGTTGTCCAATAGTTTGCCGGAAATAGTTGTTGAACTTTTATCAAGTTTAATTTGCAGTCGATTACTGTCCGTAACCAAAGTTGTGCCACTATCTTTATAAACACCATCATCTCTTACATCAACTACTCGTCCCGGCGACCAAGGCATACCCGGCATCCAAGCATTAATCTCGTAAATGCCGGTTGAAACTTTTAAGGTGAATTTGCCATTACTTTCGGTTGTGGCGTGCGAAGGCATGCCAAAACCGCCCTGGGTTCGGTGGGCGTCAACATCAACATTAGCAATACCAGTGCCCGAACTGTCAACTACATAACCAATAATTTGATTAGCTGCTGTGGTCACAGTAAATGTTTTTGTGCCGACATTGCCAAAAGCTGTGCCCGCAGCAATATTAAGCTGTTGATGGGCTGGCGGCATCCATGCTGGCATTGGCGGCGGACCCATCATCATTCCTCCTTTGGCCATGGCCGGACCTAGACCAACCCACCATTCGCCAGTGCCGGTCAGATAAAGCGTGGTTGAATACGGCGATCCAACGGTATAATTTTGCGCATCAAGAGTGACTGTTTTGACTGAATTGCCATTTTGTCCGCCAGCAAAAATATCAATATTTCTGTCAGTCGCGCTCATATCAGCGAAATTGCCGACAACCTCAACAGTTAAAGCATAAGCGCTGTTTGTGTCTTGTTTGGTAAATGAGAAATTCTTAGTGCAAGTGCTGTTCGGCGTGCAATTAGCGCTATTGACAAAAATCGGCTCTGGCTTCATATAACCAATATAATCTCCGCCGGTTAAGCTGATGCTTGGTTCAGTAAATAAATTATAATCGCCTTCAGCTAGACCGGTAAAAGAATAAGAAGCTGTGCCCTGCGCAAAAGTAACTATTGTTTCCATTGGTCCGGTCATCCAAGAGCCAAGATAAACAGTGGCTGTGCCCCCGGTTGCGCTAGTCGCAGTAATTGTTCCGGACAAAATATAATTGCCCGAGGCATTAATAAAGAACGGGAAAGAAGTTAAGGACTCAAGCAAGACTCCGGAATCATTTTTGGTTTTAAGATCAATTGTGTAGCCATTAGTATCAAAACCGCGAGCCACAGTTGAATTTTTAATCAGTTTTAAGTCAAACATCACATAATCATTAGCCGCCAAAGCTCCGCCAGTCGTTGTCACTGTCACGGTTCTGGAAGTGGTGTTTTTAGTCACAGAAGCAATGGTGACAGTGTTAGAACCCGGACCATTCAAATCTTTATTAGCCATTGAATCAGTTGTCGCCACTGCCGCGGCATTAGTCACATCAAAGCCAGACGGAAAAGTTAAAACAATAGAACCACCGGACGGAATAGCGGTTGTCATCGGAAAGCTGACCATATATTTGGTTGTCGCGCCAGCGGTCATATTCATGGGCATAACATTAGTCGGCTTTTCCCATTGTCCGCCAAAATCATAACCCATACTGCCGCCCATACCCGTACTGCCGCCAACACCAACTGTGACAATCGGCGGACCCATCATCGGGCCTGGTCCGCCCGGGCCCATATTGCCGCCAGTCGCCCGACTGCTTTCAACCGGGCCAGTAAACCTATTGGCATTATTGGTCGTGTTAATAGCATTGCTAGCCCTGTCTTTAACAGTAGTTACTGTCACTTGAAATTGATCAGCGCTAGCCAGACCAGAAATATTTTCCAGTCGGACTGAATTATTCATCTGGTCATATTCTGCCCGGGCATTGTCAGCTCGATTAGTCGCATCGCCAACCCTGATAATATTATAATTATTTTTGTTCAAAACACTGAAAGCAAAGTTAGCGCTATCATCAGCCCGGCTATTATTCATTGGTTCGGAAAAAGTGATGGAGCAGGAAAAGTCATCGCATCGAGCAAATTGAATGGTTGGTGCTGTGCTGTCAGCTGTTGAATCAGTTGTAAAGCTGGCTGTATGATCAGCTGTTAAAGCATTGCCGGCCAAATCTTTGATTCCGCTTGAGCCGGAAACTATTTGAATAGTATAATTTGCTCCGGGCATCAAAGCATTAGCTGGCATGAATATAGCTTCTCTAGAACCGACATCATATTTAATCGAACCGGCGATCGGATTAGTACCACGCTTCACCTGAACTGTTTTGGTGTTAATAGTTGAAGAATCCATGCTTTCTGAAAAACCGATTGTTACGGCTGGAAGATTATTGGGAATGCTGGTATCGCTGTTATTGGGATAAGTGCCGGCAACTGTTGGACCGCTTGAGTCAACCGTAGAACCAGTGTCAAAATCAATTCTAAACATTTCGCTATTACTAGAAGACTGCGACATTAGCGTACCATTAGCCGAAGTGCAGTTACCCAAAACTTTAACCCGATAATGAGCTGAAGCTGTTAAATTGCTGGTTGGCGTCAGAATAGCGATATCGCCAGCCGTGTTTTGGGTAACAGCATAGCTGGTAAAAGCAGTCTCCGCTTCATTGGACTTAAAAGAATTCGCCACAGTGTACATCTTAATATTGGTCGTATTGATTGAGCTGACAGACATTGATTCACTAAAATTGATATTGATTTTAGTGTTCAAGGGCACACTGAAAGCGCCGGGTCCAGGCGTTGTGCCTGTGACATAAGGCGGGAAACTGGCGCCAGTGCCAAAACTATAAGTGCCTGAATTAGTGCCGCCGACTCCGCCAACGCCGAAATCATAAGCCGCTGTAAATTTAATCGTCTGTCCGCCAGACGGGCGATTACCCATTAAGCGTTTGCCATTTGAACCTAAAACCGTGTCTTTCAAAACCAAAGTATAATCACTGCCCGGGGTTAAATCAGAGGTTGGATTATAAATCATTAAGTACGAATCAGATGGCGTGCCAGCTGGCCGGCCAGTGCTGTCAGCATAATAATTAACCGCGCCAGCAACAATAGTGCCGCCAACATCTATTAAATAAACATTGCCGCCAGTAATAGTTGAAGATTGCATTGCCTTGTCAAACACAACAATCAAATTTCCCGCTTTGGTAAACCCCTGCATTTGGTCATTGGGCGCAGACCATTTAACCCACGGACTTTCTGTGTCAGCGCTGCCGCCGGTATAAGTTTCTACCACGCCTTGAACCAAAGTAATAACATTGTTGGAAGAAGTTTGATTATTGCTGTTAATAGACATACCAGAAAGCCAACCATCAAAATAGTTGGCAGTTGCGCCGTTAACCGTATAAGAACCGCCCCTAGCCTTAATATCATAAATACCACCTGGCAAACCGGAAAGAGTGAAAGATCCGGAAGAATTAGTTGTCGTGGTAAAAGGCATGCTTTCGGTATAAACCATAACATTGGGAATGCCGACACTTGAACTGTCGCGGACAAAACCAGAAATCACGCCGGTGCCGCCGGTTGCCGCCACATTAATGTAAAACGGAGTAGTGGCTGATGGAATCAAATTAGTTATCGCATCACAGCTTGAACTCTGGCCTCCGCCGCCCGGCGGTAAACAAGTATAATAAGTGTTATCATAAGCTCGCAAAAAATAATCCAAATCTTTGTTAGCATCTAAAGTGGCGGCCGGAATAGTAAAACGATAGAGACTGCTACCGCTGGAAGTTTGAGTAGCGCTGGTCGGATTCCAAGTGCTTTCCGGAGTAGTGCCAGGGCCAGTGCCGTCATTATCATGAAAGCGATAATAAAGCCGCAAATTAGCAGCTGATAACTGGCCAGAATCATCCATAAATTCAGCCATGGCAATTAAATCCTGGGTTGCCGCGGCTGAAGCCAAAGGCTGATGAGCAATGGTTGGCGAAGTGTTACTCGCGCCAAAACCAACACCGCCAGGCGTTTCTGTGTTCGAGGTGTTTTGCGGCTCGGCTGTTGTTCTTTGGATAAAGTCATACTGATTATTCATACTGGTGTAAGAATTGCCGTTTAACAAATCAGTCCCTGATGTCATTGAAGTGACAGTAGAAGAGGGATTAGCTTTGCGCTCTAAACTTTGACCATTATTAGTAAGTGCGCCGGCTGGCGTGCCTTCGCTCATTTCGCCTAAAGCTGTGCCCCAGCCCAGCTTATCAATAATGCCCATATTTGGACTTTCGCTGGTTGAAATATAAACGCCGGCATTTGCTTTTAAGCAACCCTCGGTTGCATCACAAGTTGTTGCATCGTATGTTGTGTCAGCTGTTGGTGAAATATCAGTATATTGTGAAGAAGCAATTAAATAATAACCACGAGCCGGCACAGTGCCGCTGCTTAATGATGTTATTAGAGTATGAGTAATAGCTGTGCCGGAATAAGTTGTTGCCCAAATCTTAATTGGCATGCCTGTTTCAGTAGCAAAACTAACAGCATTAGGTGATGAATTATAAAGTTCAATAAATTCTTTTAACGGCGCGCCGGTTGCGCCAATCATTACTTCGGAAATCATAATCGGCATGGCCATGCCGCCGCCTCCGCCGCCCATAATCATCATATTAACATCAGCTGTCAAAAGAGTGCCCATTGTGTTTCTTACTCCATTAGCAAGAATCGTCAAAGAGGTTTGGTTCGGCGTGATTATCACACTTGAAGCAAAAGTGAGACGGACAATATCAGGACTAACTTTCATCGCGCTGGTTGGCGCTGTGCCTGAAATAGCATAATTTGCCGCTGTTTCAGCGCTGGTTTCTTCAACTTCAGTTGTAAAATTAACTTCAACTTCTTTATTCGTGCCAATCTCGCCCATATAATTAACATTTTCTATGGCAAAAGAATTGCCTGACCAGCCAGTTGGCGGAACAGCATAATATTTATCATTCAACGGCTGACAAGCTGCTGTAGCTGTGCCTGAAACCGGGCAAGCAACACCCAAGGTTGCCGAACCCGGCTCGGCAACCGTAATCCAATCAGCTGATAAATTATAATAAACTTGGTCTTCTTCACTGCCGCTGCCCCAAGTGCCGGAAGTGGTCATAGCCACATAATATTCAGCGCCAGTAATGCCGTAAAATTCAGCTGGGATAGCTGTGTCTCCAGTAATAGTAATAGTGTTAGCGCTAACGCCTTCAACAAAATCAGCAATAGTTGTTTGGTTGACAATTCTATGATCAGGTGAGAAATTGTACATTCCGCCGGTGCTGTGATCATCGCCTGGTCTTTTATAAATTGCCAGAGAACCAATGTCTGAAGCAGTCACTGTTGCTGAACCGATCAAATTAACCTTGACATTGGTTAAAGTGGCAGCTGTTGTTTTTCTGATATGAAAAGCAAATAAGCCAAGCGGCTGACTTGAAACCGGCACAACCTGACCTTGGCTTGGGATATTACCACAAGGCAGATTATTGTCTATGCCGCCGCAGCCGCTGAAACTCACGGCTGTGCTGGTGGCAGCTTTTGCCTGATTAATAAAAATAGAAAAAGGCCCTAAGGACCATAAGATTGTCGCTGAAACAACAAAAAGACTAAAAGACTTTTTTAGTATATTATTCATACATAACCTCCATTTAATTAATTTTTAATTTTTATTGATTAAAAGTTGGTCCTTGTGGAATAGTCGGTTCTTCTGGGATTGAAGGCGTTTCCGGCATTGTCGGTTCTGGCGGGGTTTCAGTTGGAGTTTCGACTGGAGTTTCGGTCGGCGCCTGGGTTGTGCTTTGGGTTATGCCGCCTTTTTTCTTGAGCGCGATATAAACAATACCAAGAACTATTATTAAGCCAACGAGAATATAAATAATCATAATTTTTAATTCTTAATTAAGAAAAGTATAACATACTTTTCTTAAAGAGACCTGTGGATAACTTAAAAAGCTCTGTCTTTAAACTTAAAGCGGAGCTTTTATAATTTCTTTTATTCAGCCAGTTTAATCATATATAAATAACCGCTTGTTCTATCAGTAAAAAATAATTTATTTTCAAAAATCAACAGATTTTCTGCGTCATAAGGGGTTTTGGCAATCTCTTTTTTATTTTGCCCGTCAAATTGCCAAAAAGAATCTTTTGTCGCGATTAGGTTTTTATAATAATCATCAGGCATTAAAATATTTTTATCTAAATTCTGCGGCACAGCGCAAAAAATAATATTGTTTTGAGATACGCACTTATCAGCAATTGTAGCGTGTGGCTCTAGGCCGATAGAATAATTATTAAGAGACTTGAAAATTAAGCCGTAATAAGGGCCTAAAATCTTTTTAAAAGGGTTGAGTTGATAAACAATGCTTGGCGCCTTAGCAGAAGTTTTTTGATAAATATAAATTGCCTGATTGTCAGAAACTATATTAAAGTCTTTCAGGCTTGTTTTGAGAATTATTTTTTCATTAAAACCATCAGGATCGCTTTGGCAAACACCGGCAGAGCATTGATCAAGAATTTGGTCTTTAAACCAAACCGGATTTTTAAACTCTGCTAAAATAACTTGATTAGTTAAAAAATCATAAAAATATTGTTTGTCTCGCGTTTGGATAATTGCTTTGCTGCTGGTTTGGTCCCAAATAACATCAAGTAATCCGGAAATATCATTGCTGGTTATTTCTTGCTCTCTAGTGCCGTCTAGCGCCATTTCAAAAATATGGCCGTTTGTTTTGTCAAAGTATTTGAGTTTTTGGTCAGCAATAGTTAGACCAAGAATTGGTCTGGTAGTTAATTGCTGGAGCTTTTGCGGCTGGGTTGTGTTAATAACAGAGCTGGTAAGCGGTGTTTTTTTAATAATATTATTTTCCAAAGCAACATTATCTTTTTTCGTGCCTTGCCAGATATTATAAAGCAGCCAGATTAGAATAACCAGGAGAAGAGAGATTATGATAATCAGGATTTTTTTGAGAGGCATGTTGCAAATTCAAAATTTAAAATAAGAACTCTTCGCTCCCGCCTGCCATCGGCTTCGCCGAAGGCGAATGGCGGGCAGGTCGCTCAGAAACCTTTTAATTATTCACTCTGTTCATAATTATGCAAAAATCAAAATTATTTAATTAACTTTACTCGGCAAAGAATTCGTGGCAAGTTCCAAACTTCTTGATTCGTTATGTCTAATCCCATCGCATCTTTTATATCATTTTCTCCAGCCGATTCAATCATAGCATCTTTTGGTACTGACGGGTCCAGTTCTGGCACCTTGCTTTTGCAAAGTTCGGTGGTGCTAGAGGGTATGCAGCAGGGATAATATTGATAACAACATTTATTAGTTGTGTCATTCATTCCTAAGGGGTTCTCAATGTTTTCGCACCACTCCCTGCCCGCTTGCGCAAACTCTTGGAAATAAGGGCCATGTATATCTTTGCATTTAATATCTTGTTTATATTGAGTTTGGTATAGCCACCCCACTTCTATAAATAATAACCCCGTTTGTTTTATTGAATCCAAATTGTTTTGATTATCTGAAAGCCGAAATGTTTTTGTCGGTTGTGAAGAGGTTTTAGGGAATGTACTGTTTTGGCAGAGAATCACATTATTATGTTTGTCTGGCAACCAAACCGCATTGAAGTTCTCGTCAGCGCAGGTAGTATTGCCTTCTTTTTTTATGAGTTTTGGCTCATAAGGCGTTGAAATAAGATAATATTTATAACCGTCTTTTTCGGCAGTATTTTCTATTTTGAATTGATTTTTTATTTCATCTTGTTCGGGAGGAGCATCGCCTGTTTTGGTATCGCAAAGCTTGGTTGTGGGATTACATATTCTATCTTTTTGATAATCTTTACAATCTGTGTCTTGAGCGCATGGGTCGCCATAATTTGCTCTTGCATAACAACTTAAGTTATGAAGATAATGGCAAACAGCATCTTCATCATAGCATTGTTCTACGCCTTTCGGATGTTCGGTTATTGGAGCGCATTTTTGCATATAAAGAACCTTCAATTCTCCGTTTTTAATTGCTAAAGCACCTCCCACAGAATTTTTATCACTTGACTTAACCGCCTCGCATACTTTTTGCTGTTCACATTGAGTGGGAGTTTCATCTGTTTTACATTTTGGATTACAATCTTCTGGTTTGACATATGGCGTTTTAGCTGTATCTGATGGGCAAAGCCATGGTCCGAGATTACATTCACGGCTATAATAACAATCTAAGCTTGTTGCGCATATTTGTCCATCAGGCACATTGTGCGCCTCATCGCCTGCTTTAGGCTGTTCTGGTAAATAATCATCCCAATTGAATGTTGATTTTTCTATTGGCGTAAGTGTTGGCAATTTTATTTTAACCAAATCCGGATTAATTGTGTTTAAGATGAGATACGAGCAAAGGGCTAGAATCAAGCCGATAATCGCGTTTTGAATGCGGCTTTTAGCTGCGCCAGCCCGCGCTTCACTGCCAGCCGCAGTAATATACTGAAATCCAGCGATCATAATCATCAATAAAGCCAAAATTCCGGCCGCGGCAATGGCAAAAACAAAAGCCCATTGAAGAAAATCAACCAGACTTTGGCCTGCCTGGTTTTCTTTATATTTAGGAATCTCAAGATCAAAAGCAAAAGCAGTTAACAAACTAAAAACTAAAAACGAAAAAGTTAAAATTATAATTAAAAATTTGAAATTTAAAATTGGAAATTTCATTGAATTTGTATTAACACTCTCTCCTGCACCCTCTCTAATAAATTATTTGGATTTTTAATTAAAATATCCAGTTTTCTTGTGCCTGGGCCAGAATCCTGCGCAATATTTAGAGTAAAAATACTTGAATTATCGCCCTTAACTTCTTGATTATTAAAAAGCCACTGGTATTTTAGATTAGAGCTTGTGAAAAAATAGGGGATTGCTTGGAGGGTTTTTGTTTGGCCCGGCTTTAAAATATATTCTCGCGAGTCAAGATGAACTTCCGGCTCTTGGACTTTGATGCTTGTTGAAGCATAGCCAGTTGTTGTCTGGTCTTGGCTATAAGCTTTAACGCGAATATTATGCTCATAGCCTGGCCATTCGGTGACAACAAAAGAAAAAGCGTCGCGATTTAAGCCCGAAGCGTATTTTATGTAATTTCTGTCTAAATACCAGTCGTAAATTAGGTTTTCTTGCGTTGTTATCGCGACAACAGTTAGGGTAGAACCCCTGATAGGCAGGGCGCGGCCATTGTACCAGGTTGGGACAAGAGTTGAGCTGTGCCAGCTTAGGTCTATTTCTAAATCTTCGGCTTGTGCCGGCATACTAAATACTAAATACAAAATACAAAATACTAGAATTGTGATTATTTTTTTCATGTTGTTGCAGAAATAGGCATTTTTGCTAATGATTTTTCTTTAAGATAGTGCGCTATAACGACTGCTGTCCAAGAAGGCACAAAATCGCCAAATGGAATTAACTCAATAACCAAAGCTGTCAGATATTTTGTCAGAGGGTCGGATTTAGATTTGCTGAAATAAGACCAAAACCATAAAATTCCAAAAGTTGCCGCATCAATCACATTGCCGATTGTTTCGGATATCGCGAGCCAAATGCCGCCGGTAACAGCATGAAGGATTGGATCTAAATAATCTAAAAGATCATTGATAAGAGCTATAAAAAATATAAACCATGGGAATTTGACTTTTGGCTCGTCTTCTGAATCTTCGGGGCTAGCTTTTTTCGCTGTCTCTCTTATTTTTCTTAATTTATTTTTCCAATCTATTTCACTCATTTTCTTGTTCTTGCGCTAATTCTTCTTTTGCTTTTTCTATTTCCAGCAACTGGGCTGGGTCAGAAGTAATAACTTGGTCTTCGGCATATGAAGCAACAACTTTAATCGCCGCATGTTTTGGTCCGGCAAAGAAAATCCCCTCGCCAACACTACCCTCTAGAAGCAAGTATTTTTCTTCATCAGTCAGGTAAAAAGTCTTTTGTAGTTCATCAATTGCCGCCGGCGACTGCTTTAATAAAAGCCGCAAAGCAGAATTGGTAATAATCGGCTTGCCATAGGGCGAGTTTAAAAAGTCGGTAATATCTTGTGTAATTGTTGTCACGCCGAGATAATACTTGCGAGCTCTTTTGACTATACCGAACATAAACGAAGCGCCGTCAGGGTGTTTCATCATCCACCATGCCTCATCAACAATTAAAAGCCGTTTTTTTAACTGGGATCGCACCAAACTCCAGATATAGTGCAGAATTAAATACATAGCAATCGGCCTTAGCTCGTCTTCCATGTCCCGGATGTTAAAAACAACTAATTGCTTGTTAGTTGAAATATTGGTTGGTTGATTTAAAAATCCAGCAAAGGTGCCTTGGGTATATTTTTGAAGTCTGATTGCTAAATCTTCGGTATTTTCCATGCCATTTAAAATAACTTGAAGATCAGACATGGTCGGCATTTCTTTATTCTGCCAATTGCCTTGAGAAGTTATATCTTTTAAAGCATAGGTTTGGATCAAGGCAGTATCAATAATCGCATCTTGCTCTGGTGTTAATCCGCTAAGCATTATTCTCAAAAGACCAATTAAAGAAGCGATATTGTTTCTAAAAACATCTTCTGGTTTTTCGTCTTCTCTTGGTTGGGGCAGATCAAAAGGGTTGATGTGATTAGGAGAAGATAAGGAGATTTTGATAAAAGCGCCGCCAACTGTTTCAGCCAGATATTGATATTCATTTTCAGGATCAATAATCATCACATCAGTGCCAAGCATTAAAGAGCGCAGAATCTCTAATTTAGCTAAATAAGATTTGCCAGCGCCTGAAGTGGAAAAAATAGTGAAATTGGCATTTTCCAAACTGAATCGGTCAAATAAAATTAAACTATTATTATGCCGGTTAATGCCGTAAAGAATCCCAGTATTAGAAGTTAAATCAGAAGAAATAAACGGGAATGACGCAGAAAGCGGCTCCGTATTTAAGCTGTTATGAATCAAAAGTTTATCTTCAAGAAGCGGCGATGTTGTTTTAAAACCAGCGTCCATTTGGAATATAGATGGTTTGGCATAAACTAAACGGCTTTCAAAAATCTGTTTAATCCGGTCGCATTTTTTGTCCAATTCTTCCAAAGAATCAGCATAAATCGTCACATAAAGCCCGAATTTAAACATTCTTTCAATGCCGGTTTGTAGTTTATCGCGCAAGCTTTCCATATTTTGCACAGCTGCTTCCAGCTGCGGATCGCGCACTTTGCCTTTTTCAGCCTCGGTGCTGATTTGCGACTGCACCCGGGCCACCTGTTTTTGCAGATTTTTCAAAATCACACCTGACTCTTCAGGATAAACAAACAAAGAAATATCTAAATCAATATCAATATTTATAATCGGCTCAAGCCAGCCAGCGTGCAAATAAGCTGGATATTCAAAAGCAAAAAATGTCCGAGAAAGCTTTTCACCTATTTGCAAATAATTGCTTTCTTTTTTTAAGCTGGCTGGCGCAATTTGTTCTAAAAAATTTTGCTGCATAGCGTTATTCTGGGTTATATAAGTTAAAAAATAATTCTAAAATATTTTCAGTATCTAGGGCCTGCAGTTTCAAGCCCATACCAGTTAGTCCGTTAGCAACATGTTCAACCCTTTGCCAAAGCTGTTCCTTGTATCTTAAAAAAGCTTCTTCTGTAAAAATAACTTTCTTGGCCGGCTTAAAAGCGCCAAGGGTCTTTTGCAAAAGAGGCTCTCTTTTGGCTTCAATCGCGGCAAAAGGCACAATAATATAAAACGTTTTTTTCATAATATTAGCCATCTCAATAAGACCTTTGACAAATTCAGCATATTCCGCAGTTTGAATTTTCAAAAGTT
>Ga0210017_1001532_pt1 | contig 20080 bp, 17 predicted proteins | sample CryGeyCG2014_020_FD_183966 | JGI IMG/M metagenome (GOLD analysis project Ga0210017, IMG submission 183966) | Groundwater microbial communities from aquifer - Crystal Geyser CG08_land_8/20/14_0.20 (SPAdes) (version 2) | ecosystem: Environmental > Aquatic > Deep subsurface > Groundwater | place... | reverse complement strand
AGATACTCTCCCTCGCTGCGTAGGGTAACTTCTCTTCAATTCTCAAAGAACAAATATACCTCATAATACCTATCGTCTACCCTCACGCGGACAGATTCCCTAATCCACTGCTTCTCTCTATCGATTCTTCCCTTCCCCCTTATCTAATCGCTTACTATTACCCCTCGCTTTCTACCCTCGTACCCCCTATAACTCTCCTTTTCATATCTCATGACCAGTTTTCATAAAACTTTTGACATTACCAATGATTGTTAGTTGTTTAAGCTTTTGTTTACTAAGCATACCCTATCCCGTTATGTTGAGACTAATATAACCTGTAGAATCATCCCTGTCCTTGACATAAGTCAAGTATAAATATTTTTTTACTTTTTTTGGTTACCTTCTTTGCCTCTTGTTAGCCAATCCAATCCCGTCCGGTCCAATATCTCTCCAAAACGCTCTCCTTCGATGCAGTTTTCCTGATAATAATCCAGGCATCTGTCAAAGACATTCAGGGTATCCTCCAGTCCATAGATTCCAGGCAATTCCCTGCCCAACTGGGGGTGCCGCCCTAGTTTACCCCCTACCAGAATGCGATAGCCTCTGGTGTCTTCTTGAAGGGTTCCTGTTAGACAAACGTTTAAGCACTTGCCGCAAGAGAGGCACCTGGCATAGTCTAAAATCGGCACATCTTCTTCAAGTGAAATAGCTCTTTCCATGCAGACCCCTATACATGCCCCACACTGGCTGCAGACTTCATCTGAAATCCGTGGTCTGCAGGAGCCAATCAATCCCAGATCTACAATCTGGGGACGGGAACATGCATTGGGACAGTCGGAGATGGAAACTCGAAATTCATGGTGTATCTTCAAAGAACCCTTAATTCGCTCTTTTAAGAAGGCCCTCAACCTCCTATTAGAGAGCCGTTTTTCCAGTCTCCCCGATAAATCATCCCAGATAATCGCCCGGTTAGGACAGCCACTGGGGCCGAAACAGGTCTCCACCTGATAACCGCTGACCTCGTCTTCCATATGTTTCAGGAATCTTCTTTGACAGGTATGGACGTGTTCCAGACTAACCTCGGGAGCGCCACAACGTACGGCCTCTTCCTCGACTCTCTTCCTAACTCGTTTCCGGACAAAGAAGGGAATCCTGGATAATGCCTCTTGTGCCTCTTTGCTCCACTTCATTTTTTTCTTCCTTTTTCTTCCTTTTCTGTTATTCTTTATGCTCGTTATTGGAAGGATACACCTTGACTTAGATCAAAGGATAGATATTTTTTTAAAAAAATTCAAGAAAAAACAAAACCATGGACATAATCGATCATATAGCTGCTATCCCGCTGTTTCAGGGTCTTCTCAAAGAATACCACGAAGACTTGACAACTATAGTGGTAGATCAGATATTCAGACGGGGTCAAATCATATTTTCGGATGGTGATGAAGGGAATGGTTTTTACGTTGTTATTTCAGGACGGGTCAAGATATTCAAAGTCTCCCCAGAGGGTAAGGAACAGATTCTTCATTTTTTTGGTCCCGGAGAGCTATTCGGCGAAGTACCGGTCTTTGCCGGCGAACATTTTCCAGCTCATGCAGAATCCATCGAAGAGAGCCGGATTTTCTTTTTTCCCAGAGACGCATTTATTGATATTATCAGAGAAAATCCTTCCCTGTCCTTAAGCATGCTGGCCGTATTATCCCGTCGTCTGCGCACATTCACCATGCTGATCGAGGATATCTCCCTAAAGGAAGTACCCGGGAGGCTTAGCGCCTACCTTATCTATCTCAGCGAGCACAAAGATGGAACCGATGACCTGATTTTAGATATCTCTAAAGGCCAATTGGCGAGCCTTTTAGGCACCATCCCCGAAACCCTTTCCCGAATCTTATCCAGAATGGCAAGAGAGAAACTCATCTGTCTGGATGGGCCTCGTTGTATCCAGATACTGGACCGTAACGGTCTTTTAGAATTGGCAAGCGGCGAAAGACGTCTATAGTAACTTTAGCCGCTCATTGCAGGCAGAAAAATATTAAACGATAAATATAGGAGCACTATAGCTATAATATGGATCCCATAATACTGAAGACAATAAAACAAGCCAAAAGACTGATCATCGTGGTCGTTGGTTTTACAGTCCTCCTGATGGGTATCGCCATGATCGTGTTACCGGGTCCTGCAGTCCTTGTAATACCGCTCGGCCTGGGTATTCTTGCCTCAGAATTGGTTTGGGCAAGAAAAATTCTGAATAAGATCAAAAGTAAATTTCAAAAACGGGAGAATACGAGGGGAAAGCAATGCTGAACCAATTTTTGCCGTGGATCCTTTTCAACGTTTTTGTTCTCGCAATGCTTGCTCTCGACCTCGGGGTTTTTCACGGGATGGCACACGAAGTAAAGATAAAAAAACAGTTGGAGATTGTAAAATGCTTGATCGTGAGGATTGTTGAAAAATCTTTCCCTTTCAAGAAAAAATTCCCTTTTTTGACATTGCTCCCACAGTGTCGTTCCTTAGAGGAGATATCGTGAATACAAAGACCTCAGAAAATCTTTTTAAAGAGGCTCAGAGATACATACCAGGCGGGGTAAATAGCCCTGTTAGGGCTTACAATGCCGTGGGAGGCAATCCCCTCTTTATAGAGAAGGCTAAAGGGGCTAGAGTCTATGATGTGGATGGTAACGAGTATATAGACTATGTAGGATCCTGGGGTCCGATGATTCTCGGGCACGCCCATCCCCAGGTTATCTCCGCCCTAAAGAAGGTTATGGAGAAAGGAACCAGCTTTGGTGCCCCGACCGGTCTGGAGGTGGAACTGGCAAGAATGATAGTAGAGGCAGTACCATCTATCGAACTGGTTCGGATGGTGAGTTCCGGTACTGAAGCTACAATGAGCGCCATTAGACTGGCCAGAGGATACACCAATAGGGATAAAATAATCAAGTTTGAAGGGTGCTATCACGGTCATGTGGATAGTCTTTTAGTTAAAGCAGGATCAGGGGCTACTACCCTGGGCGTTCCTGATAGTCCTGGTGTTCCATGGGATCTTGCAAAAAATACCCTGACCCTTGCCTTTAATGATCTAGAATCTGTCAAAGAAGCAGCAGAAGAAGATGGAGAAAATATAGCGGTCATAATAGTGGAACCCATACCGGGAAATATGGGGGTCATACTGCCCAAAGAGGGGTTTTTGGAAGGACTCCGAGAACTCTGCAACCAACACGGTATAGTTCTGATCTTCGACGAGGTCATTACCGGATTCAGGGTTTCTTTTGGGGGAGCCCAGGAGCTATACGGCGTCTTACCTGATTTAACCTGTCTGGGAAAGATTGTAGGTGGTGGATTGCCGGTAGGAGCCTTTGGCGGAAAAAGAGAGATTATGGAGAGGATATCCCCATTGGGGCCGGTTTACCAGGCTGGAACCCTATCGGGTAACCCCCTGGCTATGACAGCGGGGATTGAAACCCTAAAGATACTCTCTCAAAAAGGGGTATATGAAATCTTAGATGAGAAGGCTAAGATACTGTCAGAAGGGATAGAAAATGCCGCAAAAAAAACGGGCATACCTGTATTCTCCACCAGGGTAGGATCCATGTCCACCCTCTTTTTTTCCGACAGGCAGGTGACTGATTACTCTTCTGCCAAGGCAAGTAATACTAAAAGATTCGCACGATATTTCTCAGCAATGCTTGAACAGGGGATTTACCTGGCACCTTCACAGTTCGAATCGTCCTTTGTGTCCTTGGCCCATACTGATGAGGATATAGAGAAGACTATAGAGGTTGCCAGGAGATGCCTATCCTCTATTTCCCCTTAAACACCGGTTTTCTCTTCTCTAACCATGAAGTAACAGCCTCTTTATGATCCTCAGTATGGCATAACTGATACTGTAGTCTCGATATATAATCCAGGGAAGATTCAAGGGTCATCTTTAGGGACTCGTTGATTGCCTTTTTTAAAGCCTTCCATCTATCTTAAGAATCAAAAAAACAGGGTACCGAATCTCTTTCTTAAGAGAAATAACCCGATACCCTTAATTCCCCTCCCTAGGAGAGGGTTCAGGGGGAGGCATTACCCCCCCCCTTCACCATTTAAAAATCCTCTGAGGATTTGCCTCAAAGAGCTTCCTGTTCCAATGATATAACACTTAGACCATATCGCATTTATTTCCCTGGAGCAGGAGTCTGTTCTGCTGGAGCAGGAGTCTATTCTGCTGGAGCAGGAGCTGTCTCTTCCGTTGGAGCAGGAGCTGTCTCTTCCGTTGGAGCAGGAGCTGTCTCTTCCGTTGGAGCAGGAGCTGTCTCTTCCGTTGGAGCTGCCGTTTCCTCGGCCTCCTTTCCCTTGCAGCCAATAGTAGATACCGTCAGGCCAAGGACAAAGAAGAAGCAAACCAAAAGATAACCTAATTTCCTCATCGTTTTCACCTCCATTCATAGTTAATTTTTCAGGTCATTCCTTAACCAGTGTAAAGCATCTAGTTCCCTGACCTTTTGGCTTTATATGTGGTATAAAGTCAAATATGTTATAAGCGCTAAACGTTCTTATAGCGACATTATACAACGCTTAATAAAGTAAATTAGAATAAAAATCTGACATTGTCAAGCTTTTTCTATAAGTTGTCATTTAAAAATTAAAAACAACTCCTTATCTTTCACGTCATCTGACATCGACATCCAGATAAACCGGGTTCTAAAATTAAATCCGTAGGTGTGTACCCATGCCATTTTGTATGTCTAAGTGCTGCATAAACATAATACCAACTACCAGGAATATTTACAATAATCATTGATGCAATTGTAATTCCCCGGAAAGTATCTAGTGGAATGTCCCTTTAATACCTTTACTATGAATTACTATAAATATTCCCTCCCCCTTGATGGGGGAGGGGCAGGGTGGGGGTGAAGAATCGCTATGTTGCCCCCTCCCCTTAATTCCCTCCCACCAAGGGAGGGGAGACATTTTTGGTAAAGTTATTTATGAGTCAAAGCACTAGAGCTAATAAACGATCAAATTTTTCGATTTTTATTAAGCCCTGATTTTTTGAATTTAACATTATGCAGAACACCATCGAAATAAAGCAACTTTCCAGAGAAGAAAAACTGAGGGTAATGGAAGCCATTTGGGAAGATCTGTCTAATGAAGAGGAACAGGTAGAATCTCCTGACTGGCACAAGAAAGCTTTGCAGGAAACAGAATGTCGACTTAGCACGGGACAAGAAAAGATCGTGGACTGGCAAGATGCTAAAAAGGAACTCAGGAAACGATTCGAATGAAAATCAGGCTACTCTCTTCCGCACTGGATGATTTGTCTGAAGGTCGGGGCTTTTTTCGGCGTCGCAAGTGAACTTAAATGTAAGGTATAATAAAACATAAGAGCGATTCTATATTGGAGTCATCTCAAGCTAAAATACTTGAATTAAAAAAAGCCATATAACAAAAAAATCGTGGAAATATTTGCTCCTCTAACCTTTCAAAGACTCAATGAGTGCCGGTATTACTTTAGAAACATCACCAACGATACCATAATCGGCCACCTTAAATATAGGGGCCTTTTCATCAGTATTAATGGCTACGATAGTGCCTGAATTCTGCATCCCTACAATGTGCTGCCCTGCGCCGGAAATTCCGCAGGCAATGTACAGCTTTGGCTGAACGATCTTGCCTGTTTGGCCTATCATACGAGATTCCGCTAACATGCCGGCCTCGGTAATGGGTTGGGTCGCACCGAGGACTCCTCCAAGAACAGAAGCCAGTTCCTCAGCCAAACCCATATCTTTAAGTCCACGACCCACGGCAACGATAACATCCGCTTCTTCGATCTTTTCGGTATCCTCTTCCTTTTTTGCCTCCACCTCAACGATCTTAATATCTCCGGGTTCTATCTTAAACTCAACCCTTACCGTCTTCCCTTGCCTGGAATCATCTCGCCTGGGTGAGGATGTTATACCAGGCTGAACAGTAGCCATTTGCGGCCTTGTATCGGTTACGATAGTCGCCATACAGTCAAAATACGGGCAAATCTGAAGCAACTGTCTGTTCTCCTTATCCACCTTTAAATCCACACAGTGGGCGCTCAGGCCTGTCTTTAGCTCACAGGCTGCCCTGGGTGCCAAATCCATACCAATATCTGTGGAACTAAAAAGGACTATCTCTGGTTTGTTTTCTCTTATCAAATCACATAGGATCCTATGGTAGGGCGATGTAGTATACCTTTCAAAAATAGGGTTTTCTGCCACATATACTACATCTGCCCCATAGTATATCAATTCCTCCGGAATGTTGCCTAAGCGATCCCCCATCAAAAGAACCGACAGGTCAACCTGAAGTTCATCGGCAAGCCCGCGCCCCAAAGACAAGAGTTCAAGACTGCCCTTTATTACCTGACTGTCCTTCCGCTCTGCAAATACCCAAACACCTCTGTACTGTTCCGTCTCTTTCATGCTAATTCCTTACTTTTTAGGTCATTGACTAAACTGTTGGATATTTCCTCTATCGAACCCCTGAGCATTTTACACTCCCTTTTTGCCTCCGGTGCAAAAACTTTAATAATCCTTGTGGGTGACCCCTGGATGCCTACCTCATCCTCTTTCAGACCGAGATCTTCTGCACACCATTTATGAGTATCCTTTTTTGAAGCTCCGTAGATGTCAAGATAGGTCGGCATCCTCGGTTCATTTATCCCTTTAACAACAGTAACCAAGGCTGGCAGCCCTGCTTCCACAGTCTCATATTCATCTTTCAACTGTCTTTTTGCCCGTATTTTACCGCCCTCAATTACCAGGTCTACAATATACGTAATCTGGGGGATTCCCAGATAATGGGCAATCTGTGGCCCTACATGTTGCGTACCACTGTCAGCGGTCTCTTTGCCGCAGAGCACCAATTGAACATCGCCCAGTTTTTTTATAACTGTTGCCAAAGCAAACGCGGTTGCCAGGGTATCTGCCCCTGCGCATACCCTGTCACAGACAAGAACAGCCTGATCCGCGCCCATGGCCAACCCATGCGTCAGGGTATTTTCCACATCCTGAGGTCCCATGGAAACAAGCGTTATCTTACCCCCATGCTTCCCTTTTAAGGTTATCGCCAACTCAATAGCATTCTTATCACACGGGTTAATAACCCCTTTTATACCATCTCTAATTAAAGTGCCTTTTGTTTTATTTATCCGAATCTCTTGAGGTACCTGCTTCACACAAACCACTATATTCATGGATACCACCATTTACTCCAATTCAGACACTGGACTCCAGACGTTAGACACCAGACTCTTCTAATAGTAACTGCTCAGGTGGATAGACTGAAGGCTGAGGTCTATAGTCTTAATGTCTGAATCACAGCACCATTTAATCGAGGGCCGAATCGAGTACGATATTCTCACTCTTTAACAGTTCAGCAGCAATTATCAGCCTTTGGATCTCACTGGTGCCCTCCCCTATAGAACAGAGTCTGGCATCTCTCCAATAGCGCTGCACAGGAAATTCCATGGTGAGTCCGTATCCTCCGTGTATCTGTACGGCTTTATAGGTTACCCGGTCAGCAATTTCAGAGGCATAGAGTTTTGCCATGGAAGTCTCCTTTGTATGTCTGAGTCCCCTCTGTTCCATGTCTAAAGCTCTGTATGTCATGAGCCTTGCAGCATCAATCTCTGTAGCCATATCGGCAAGCATTGCTCTGATCATTTGAAAATCACCAACAGGCTTACCGAACTGTTGCCGCTCCTGAGCAAATTTCATGGACTCTTCCAGTGCGCCCCTTGCTATTCCCACTGCTCCTATAGCCAGGTAAAGCCTTATTACATCGTACAGGATCATCATGTCGAGAAAACCCTTGTTGAGTCTGCCAATCAAATTCTCTTTGGGCACTCTGCAATTTTCAAAAATCAATTCGCCATTGCTGATAGCCCGGTTGCTTATAAGGTCTACTCTTCTCCCAATAGTCATACCAGGAGTATCTTTTTCCACCAATATCGTGCTTATTCCACCGTAACGACTATCAGCCGTACGCAGGGTAATAAAATAGAAGTCTGCCTTGCCAAGGTTTGAAACGAACCATTTTGTACCATTGATGACCCATTCATCCCCTTCCAGCTTAGCCCAAGTTCTGACTGATGCTGCATCAGTCCCTGCATCGGCCTCGGTACCGGCATGGGCACCCATCTTTTTCCCATCAAACAGATACGGAATCCATCTCTTTTTATTTTCCTCTGTTCCGACTACCAAACACTCATATGCCATATACCATGCCATATTCGTCGCCACCATTGCAACCAAGGAATCACGGCCAATCTCTTCACAGATTATCGCCTGATCTGTATGGCTGCCTCCCATGCCACCGTATTCTTTGGGCATAATAACACCCAAAAGTCCTTGCTTGGACAGTTTTTCAATAATGCTGTAGTCAAACTCCGCTGTTCTATCAAATTCCGCCGCTCTTGGGGCTACCTCTTTATCACAAAATTCCCGCACTACATTCTTCAATACCTCTTGTTCCTTTGTGTAAGAAAAATCCATTTTAAACCTCCCTTAATTTTAATTAATGTATTGAGCTTTGCAAAGCTATTTATGTTTTGAAGAAGTGTACCTGAGAGGGAGTTGCATAGATTTTTTTGGGGATCCATCTTAGTCCGCCAGAGGCGGATAGAAAATTCACCTGTTTGAGACATAAGAGCGAGTTTGTGAATTTTCAATGGAGCGAGCTTAGATGGATCAAAAAATGTATGCTGAAGCGAAAAGGGGTACTTTTCCAAAGCTCTAAAAGTTACAAAGACAGAATACAAATAATATAAAATTATTGTCAAGGGAAAAATACACACAACCCCACTTTTTTATTCAATCTCTGTTAAAGACATTCTAAGCAGTTCCAGAGGTACCAGCATAACCGGATGCCAGCCGTACTCTATTCCCTTGTTTTCCCCTAAGATAGTCAATTATAGGATCCACAATTAGAGGAACAACATCGGGGAGCATCTTGGGCATCAGGTTATCCATTACTTTGGGCATGAGTTCCGGCATCTGTTCCTTCATATAATCAGGCATAGGTATCTTTTCTGCAACACGTTCCAGCATGGCAGGCATAACCTTTGGCATCATTTTGGGCAGCAAGATCGGGAACAGGATCGGAAACATAGGCTTCATCATCCAAAGTAAGGCACCGCCCAGTGGACCAAGTTTCCCGACAAAACGCATCATGCCGCCCATTCCCATGGGCATAGCATTGATGAGCTCCGGCCACATGCTGCTCATCAGGTTTGCAAATCCCTGGGGGGTCATCAAGGCGATCATCCCTTCAAAAACCGCCCATTGCCGTGTCACTTCCGGCTCCGGGTCCTTGAATTTTTTGCCCAGACCCAGGCAAGCAAAGGCCGCCAAATCATGAACACCTATAGCTTTACCCTTTTTGTCCGCACTGACACGGAGTTGAAACTCACAACAGGGGGGCATAGGGCCAGAATCGCCTCGGCATCTATCTCCTCGGCTTCCTTGATTCTTATATCCCCCACATCATGGGCAACCAGAGGTTCCTTAAGCAATGTCAGCACAGAGCCACAGCAGTGAGCATCCTCTCTGTTATACTCCATCTCTTCAAACTTGATCCCCGGAATCGCCTTAATCATATCCCTGGGAGGATCGTAAATTCCACTGACTCTTCCCATATGACAGGAGTCATGCCAGGTTACCTTCTTATTAACCTCGTGTGTATACCTGAACTTATCTTCTCGAATCTGTTCGCTGATAATCTGGCTGTAATGCCTGGTCTTAATATCGAATTCAATGCCATGTTTTTTAGCCCACTGGGGGTATATGTGCCTCCACATCATATCACAGGCAGGGCAAGATGTAATAACCGTATCTGCACCGCATGCCTTTACAGAGGCAATATTCCTCTTCATGTTATTGAGGAAGATATCCCACTTGCCACCTACCAGCATAGGGGTTCCGCAGCAATTCTCCTTGGGTCCGAGATAGGTAAAATCCACTCCGGCAGCATCCAGAAGGGTTACTGATGCCTTCCCAATATCTTCCTCCACATAGCTTGCCGTACATCCGGCAAAATAGACATTATTGGCCTTTTTTGTTTGGGCCGTGTTTCTCCCTCAACTCCTCAGGGAACCATGCGTCCCGATTCTTTCTGTAACCTGCCCAGATATTTCCTTCTTTGGTAAGGGCAGCAGCCATCATCTCAAAAGGCGGAAAGGTCATCTTACCATCTTCATGGATCAGCTTCCCGCGCAGTTTCATCCATGAAGGCTCAATAGGCAAAGAGGCAGAGCATCTCTGATTACACAGCTCACAGGTCGTGCATGCTATAATGGTGTCTACCATCTTCTGATCCCAGTCTACTTTATTCTCCATATATTCCCTGAGCCAGTACCATTTCCCTCTTGGACTTTGACTCTCCCATCCGCGACCATAGAACTGGTCGCATTCGTCAACACAGTAACCACACTGGGAGCAGGAATAGGCATACCAAGCCACATCAGGCGGGATACCCCTTATGGCTTTTTTGTAGCGTTCTCCAACCTGGGTGATTACGGCATTCCCGAATGGTCGAATCAGTGGTTCAAAGATACTGACTATCTTCATCAGAGATCCGATGATTCCACTGCTCAGAACCTTTTTGGGGTTGAAGATACCTTTTCTATCCACTTCCTTTTTAAACTTTTTAAGCCTTTCTAACCGATTACTACCCAGGACATCTTCGGCTTTCTTGGTGAAGTAAAGACCTGTTGAATAAGCCCGCCCCCCATGTCGTTCGGCAATTTTGATTATAGTCAGGACGAGGCCGAAAACGAAGTTGTAAGAGAATCTCCTCTGGTCAGAGGGAATAAAGCCAAGTATAACCGCTTCAGGTTTTCCCTCCCTGCCTTTATGAATGATTACCCCTTCTTTCACAATAGGTTGATTTACCTTTCGCTCAATTTCGCTCATCACCTCACCCAGATTATTAAGAGGGACAATTACCTCCGCAGGGACAAGGGAAGGTCCCATGCGTTTCACAACCATAAGCTTAAACCTGTTTTCCCATTCATGCTCCGCAATTCTATCAGACAAAACCTCGCCTTCAAACATTCCAGCAATTTCAGTTAGCTTCTCCTTTATTTTTGAGGCGTCTTTCTCTGCATAAGCAATCGTTACTACATATGCAGCCGGTAAAATAATGCGGTCTTCCACTGTGTGTCCCAGGTGTTCCATCAAAGGAGTCCTGTTTTTAAGCTCAGCCATTTTCGGGTTGATAAAAACAATCGACCAGAAGGGTAATTCATTTTTGTCCATAGTCTCTCTATAGCCTCTTGCAACTTCCTGGCATCAGGAAAAGCAAGGGCGCTAACGGCAATATTTTCCAACTTCTTGATTTTCAAGGTCACCTGGGTAATAAACCCGGTGGTCCCCTCGGCATCCGCAATCAGATCAAGATCATCGCCGGAAAATTCCTTAATGGCGCCATCAGGCAATACCACACGGGCTCTTATTACATTCTCTCTAAAATACCCATAGGCGTATGACCCAATACCTGCACCACCCTGAGCTAACCATCCACCAACAGAGGATGAAGGAGCGCTTGTAGGATAGAGACGGAGATCCAACTTTTGCTTCATCAGTTCCTTCTGTAGTTTTTCCCATGTTATCCCGGGCTGAACAGTAACCTTCAAACTATCACTGTCTGTGTGAATGATCTCCCGCATACGCCAGAAATCTACTACTATCCACTTCTTCGTAGGGATAGCCCCTCCATGCCCACTGGAGGCCTTTCCTCGAGGGGTAAGGGGCATGTTATTCTCATTTGCCCATGCAGCCAGGCGAGCTATCTCTTGTTCTGACTCAGGCTGGACAATTGCATCCGGGATAGTACTCCCTATGAAGGGGTGAATTATGCCCGGGATAGCTGCTGTATCGTGGGAATAAAGCCTACGCTCTGTCTTATCGAAAGTTACTCTCTGATCAAATTCCTTCTTTAACCAGTCTTTTTGTTTTGACGTTAGACGTGCCATTTTATTTACCTCCAACAATATACCTTAATAGTTCACACTGGAAAATTCCCTTGTTTTTACTTAATCTTAACCATGACTACATTGCCTTTGCCATAAGATTCTTTTTATGCTCCAACTGTTCCATCAAAACCTCGCGCATGATATCGCAGGCCTGGTCTAATTTGGGACTCGACAGAGCGTAAATAATATATGTTCCTTCCCGACGGGTAACGACCAGGCCTTTAGATTTGAGGAGGGACAAATGCTGGGATATATTGGCGGCAGGATAACCGGTAATCTTAATCAACTCTCCAACTGTCCGTTCTTGCTCCCTTAAGATATGAACAATTGCCAAACGTTTAGGGTTTGAAAGCATCTTTAATATGTCTGCTTGAAGTTCTAATAATTCCATTTCTGTCTCTGAAAACTCCATTTGTCACTCCTTTATTAAGTTCGTATATTCGCATCTTCTAATATATTATATACGTTAAATATCGAAAGTCAATAAAAATTTTGCTGGAGTGTTATGTCTCTGGAATTAAAGAACTCTAACGGCTGGTTATAGGTTATAAGATTGATGTATTAAGGGACAGGATTTAAAAGTTTTAAGATTTTGGAACAATGAAGTATTAACGAACATAGCAGGGATATTAGAGGTAATAACAGAGCATTGTTTATCTCACCCTCCACTACCCCTCCCATCAAGGGAGTGGTAGTGGAGGGTCTCCAATCAAGAGGTGGACTTACCCACTTGAAATGAGAGAGAGCCATAATTTTTCTATTTGGAAATCTTCCACCCTGTCACAGGGACAAACCTTCCACTGCTCGGGTCAGCCTTAAAAACCTTTGCCGAATTTATCCCCTTGTGATTACTGGAACTAAAGTTTACTGGACCGGAGAGCCCTTTCATGTCAAAATCCTTTATGCTTTCCAGAGCCGTTACCAGCCGCTCTCCGTCTACATCCCTGCCTGCCCTTAAAAGCCCTTCATTCAATACCACACCAATTGACCAAATGAATGTGTGTGTCTTCCCCCGATATGGCTTTTCTGTACCAGGTGCATATTTGAGGATTACCTTCCTCATGAAGGCTACACCTTTACCCTCGTCATACCATGAGGCAAAAGGGCTCGCTACATAGTATTTTTTTGCTGCTTCCTTGGCAGCATGTATAGCCTGTTCGTCGGCTGCCGCTGTGTTTCCAAAGACATGTACATCCATACCTAACTTCTTTAATTCCCGGAGTAGTAGACCGGCAGGTTGGGTAAGAAAACCGCACAATACTATGTTGTTCACCCGATACCTTTTCATAGTCATCACCTGGGATGTGGCATCAAGAGAACCAGGGTTTAATACCTCTTTTGTTACGGGAGTCAGTTTATGGAATTTTAGCCTCTTAATTGCAGATTCGAGGTCCAGTTTTCCTGTTTCATTATCAGGGTAAACCAGGGCAACCCTGGGATTCTGAGGCCTCAGATCCTCTATCATGTAATCGATGATAATCTTCATTGTATTGGGATAGGTTTCAAATACAGCAAAGATATATCTTTTAAAAGGTGATACGTTCTTATCATTAGGTGGTATCGCCATGGTTGGGATCTTTTCCTTTTCCATGTGTCGAAAGAGGGTTACAGTTGCCCCTGAAGATGTAGGCCCAATCAGCGCTAATATCTTATCCCTGTAAAGGAGTTTTTTGAAAGAGGCTATGGCCTGGGGGATCGAATATCTGTCATCCTCAACTATGAGTTTTACCTTCCTGCCGTTAATCCCACCATGTTCGTTGACATATCTGAAGATGCTTCTTAAAGCGTTGGTTCCGGGTAGAGTCAGATCGGTTGCAGGACCGGTTTGATCGAGTATAACCCCGATCGTTAATGTATCACTGGTCACTCCTCTTGGCTCATCAGCATATCCCTTGCTCATGAAAGTAAAGACACAGACCAAAACTACACAAATGGCACAAAACAATTTGAAGTTCATTTTCATTGCACCGCCTCCTTTTTAATATTTTCTGAATTCACACTGAAAAACAGTAAAAGATAAACCTATTCCCTATTTAGTGTCCATCCAGAAACTCCCCCTCCCCTGGAGGGAGGGGGCTGGGGGGAGGGGGAATATGTTTGCAACTCAACGAAATTACACATCTTTTTCACCCCCACCCTAACCCTCCCCCATCAAGGGGGAGGGAATTTAGGGTATTTCTGGATGGACACTATTTATATAGTTAAATATAGGGCTGATGTCAATAAAATTCCTGCTGGTATTGGATACCCTATAAGTTCTTTTTTCGGCATTGTTAATTTTGTATAGTTTTAATGAATAAAACTAACAGATTTTCAATAAGTTAACTTTAGATATCTATACCAAATTAACAATGCCGAAAAATGTTAGAAAACATCCTCGAAGACAACATCAAGGGCTTACGGAAATCCGTAAGCCCTTGATGTTTTTTGGTAGCGGGGAGTGGATTTGAACCACTGACCTTCGGGTTATGAGCCCGACGAGCTACCAGACTGCTCCACCCCGCGATAGAGTGATATAATATAAAATAACCCGGCTGGTTGTCAAGGTTTATTTAGTTTTTCCGTAAGAAAAAGGGCAACAGCTTATATCCATCCTCAATAAACAGATTGTTTATCCTGGCTGATTTTTCATTAAAGCCCATATCCTTTGAGGGTTTAGTTTCTTTATCTTCGGATGAGAAAATAGCGAATGGTACAGGGTCAGGTGTATGACTCATTACGGATAAAGGGGTAGAGTGGTCAGGTAAAACCATTATCCTGTAGTCTCGAAATCTATTTATCTTATCCAGAACCGTTCCAACAACCTCTTTGTCGAAACGTTCAATGGCTATTAACTTATTTTTAAGATCACCGCTGTGAGAGGCTTCATCAGGCGCCTCTACATGAAGGTATACAAAGTCTCTTTTCTCCAGCGCTCTAAGGGCATAGTTTGCCTTTCCCTGGTAATTGGTGTCAAGGTATCCGGTAGCACCAGGGACATCAATCACCTCTAGCCCTGCATAAACGCCAATCCCTTTGATCAAATCCACGGCCGAGATCACTGAACCTGTAATACGGTATCTTTCTAATAAAGTTGGCATCTTTGGTGACTTACCCTGCCCCCAAAGCCATATGGAGTTTGCCGGTTTCTTATAGTTTTTGATCCTTATCTTATTGAGATTGCTGTTTTCAAGGATAGTCTGGGAATCATTCATCAATTGAAGGATTTGTTTTTCCCCTTTGCCTTTTGGCAGATACGAGTCTATGGCCTTGCCGGAAATATCATGGGGAGGGGTTGTGCTAAGTTCTTTTTGTCCATTCTTCCAAACCATAAGGTGACGGTAGCTGACTCCAGGATAAAACTTAATGTCTTTTATTCCCAGTTTTTGATCGATCTCATGGATAATTTCTTTTGCCTCTTCTGTAGATATGTGACCTGCACTATAATCATCCATATATTTTTTGCCGTTTTTGACTGAAAGTGTTACCAGATTACACCTATAAGCGACATCTTCGGGGCCGAGTTTTAAACCAAGACTGGCAGCTTCTAAAGGTGCCCTGCCAGTATAATACTGTTTGGGGTCATAGCCAAGGATAGATAGATTCGCAATGTCGCTGCCTGGATGCAATCCCATTGGTATGGTCCTTACCATGCCCAGTTTTCCCTTTTGGACTATTAGATTCATGTTTGGTATGTCGGCCACCTCAAGAGGTGTTTTACCCCCAAGTTCGGGAACAGGGTAGTCGGCCATTCCATCGCCGATTAATATAATGTGTTTCATCTTGTTTAAAGCTCTAGTATTTCTAATATCTTATCTACCTCTGGCGGGAGTGTTATCGGTTCACCGGATATCTTTATAGCACTCTCCGGGTCTTTCAAACCATGCCCTGTTAATGTACAGACAATACTTTCTCCCTTTTTGAAGAGCCCCTGTTTGTTTAATTTAATAACCCCGGCCACCGAGGCTGCCGATGCGGGTTCGCAGAATATCCCTTCATATCGGGCTATTAACTGATACGCGTTGATGATCTCTTCATCTGACACCATATCAATGGTTCCTCCTGATTCATCCCTGGCTGCCTCTGCCTGTTTCCAGCTTGCCGGATTGCCTATTCTGATGGCTGTTGCCACAGTTTCAGGTGCTTTTATGATTTCCCCTCTAACTATAGGCGCAGCCCCCTCTGCCTGAAAACCTATCATTTTAGGCAGAGAAGTAATTCTTCCAGAAGACTTATACTCTTTAAAACCCTTCCAGTAAGCGGTTATATTGCCTGCATTACCTACTGGTAACGCATGGAATGTAGGGACGAAACCCAACTGGTCACAGATTTCAAAGGCGGCTGTCTTTTGCCCTTCTATCCGATATGGGTTTAAGGAATTTACCATTGTAATGGGATATTTCCCTGACACATCTCTTACAATTTTCAGTGCCTCATCGAAATTCCCATCTAATTGAATTACTACAGCGCCATGCATCATAGCCTGAGATAGCTTTCCCAGGGCGATCTTCCCCTTTGGGATAAGCACATAAGCCTTCAAACCCCCTTTTGCTGCATAAGCAGCAGCAGAGGCAGAGGTGTTCCCCGTTGAGGCGCAAATAACCGCTTTGCTTCCTTCTTCTAATGCCTTGGATATAGCAACGGTCATTCCCCTGTCTTTGAAAGAACCTGATGGATTGAGCCCCTCGTACTTTAAGTAAAGGTCGATTCCTTTATTTATATAGTCCCTTAGTCTGCTGGTCCTGATAAGAGGTGTATTACCCTCATTTAAAGTGATAATCTTGGAATCGTCCTTTATAGGCAAAAACTCCCTGTATTTTTTGATTATTCCTTGCATAATGTATTTCCCTCTAAAGTTGAGTCTCCGTCTTCTATTCTCAGCAATACCGTATTGTCAAGAGTTATTGACAGATTGTCTATCTTTTTTAATGCCTTTTGAACATTAGCCTCTTTGGCTTCATGGGTTAGCATAAAGATCGGCACAGCCCCCTCAATCTCTCTTCCCTTTTGGATGACCGATGAAATGCTGATATCCAGATTGCCCAGGATTCCTGATATCTTTGATAGTACCCCCGGTCTGTCTTTAGCATAAAATCTCAGGTAATACCTGCTTGTAATATCATTCATGTTCTTGATTTTCTGCTTTTTTATATTTTTATATTGAAAAGAAAGGGAAGGTACCCTCTGACTGCTGCCCTTTATAATATTACGACAGATTTCCATGATATCACTTATTACTGCACTTCCTGTGGGCATCATCCCTGCCCCTTTTCCATAAAACATGGTCTTGCCTACTGCATCCCCATTGATAAATATAGCGTTGTACACTCCGTTGACCATAGAAAGAAGGTGGTTATTAGGCAGAAGGGTAGGATGAACCCTGGCCTGAATCTGTTTGTTCTCTTCTTTGGCTATTGCCAGTAGTTTTATTGTATAGCCCAGCTCTCTTGCAAATTCTATGTCAAGAGGGGTAATCCTGGAAATCCCTTCAACATAGATATCGCTTAGCTTCACGTTAATCCCATAAGCCAGGGATAAAAGTATGGCTAACTTATGTGCTGTATCCAGACCTTCAATATCCAGGGTGGGGTCTGATTCGGCATAACCCTTGTTTTGGGCATCCTTCAATACATCTGTAAATTCTTTGCCTTTACTGGTCATTTCTGAAAGGATATAGTTGGATGTGCCGTTCAAAATCCCAAAAATAACCCTAATGTTGTTGGCAGCCAACCCCTCTTTGACAGAGCGGATGATAGGGATGCCACCACCCACACTTGCCTCAAAGCCGATGTCCACCTTTTCTTTGTAAGCCTCTCTGAATATCTCCGCACCATGAACTGCCAGCAGGGCCTTGTTTGCAGTGACTATATGCTTTTTCTTCTTGATGGCCTTTAAAATGATTTCCCTGGCTGTACCATATCCGCCAATAAGCTCAATTAGGATGGATATTTCCGGGTCGTCGATCAGTTCCTGAACATTGGTGGTTAAAAGCTCTCTATCGACCTTTACCCCTCGGTCTGTTGTAATGTCAGTATCTGCGATCCTCTTCAGAATAATGGAAGCTCCGAGGCGGTCTTCAATAACCTCCTTATTTTGCTGAAGGATTTTTACTACACCGGTACCTACAGTCCCAAACCCTACCAATCCAATTCCTATTTTCTTCACAGTGCCCCTCGTTTTGCATAATATCATTTGCGTACTAATCTACTAAATATTTCGATCTGATGCAAGGAATTTAATTACCAAACCTGGCATTTCACTTGCTATAAAAACCGGACATTTTGAAATACTATTGACACAGTTATTTGTTTATTTATTGACACACAAGAAGTTTTTCCCTATACTTGCCTGTCAGAAAGCAAGTTCTATCAAATGATAGAACTATTGGGAGGCAGATAGTATGGCATCTGTTATTAAGTACTATGAGGGAATCGACTCGGTTGCCGTAATCGGTAACTATTTACCCCGCCTATGCGGTATTGCAACATTCACTACTGATCTTGTCGAAGCATTATCAACAGAAGCGCCCGGTATAAACTGCTGGGCGGTTGCCATGAATGACACAGCCGAGGGATATGCATATCCTGAAAAAGTGCGATTTGAGATTAACCAGAACAGACTTAACGATTATAGTGTCGCATCGGAGTATCTCAATATCAGCCAGGTGGATATTGTCTGCGTGCAGCATGAATACGGTATTTTCGGCGGCCCGGTCGGCAGTCATCTCCTGAAACTTCTTGGAGATCTTCGCATGCCGGTCGTAACAACCCTGCATACGGTTCTGAGAGATCCGGCCCAGGAATATCGTGAAGTCATGCGCAGGCTGTCTGATCTGTCCGATAAACTCATCGTGATGAGCCACAAGGCTGTTGATTTCCTCAAAGATATCTACGACGTGCCGGAAGAGAAAATTGCCTTTATCCATCACGGCATTCCGGATACGCCTTTTATGGATCCCAACTTCTACAAAGATCAGTTCGGCGTGGAAGGCAAAAAGGTGCTTCTCACATTCGGCCTGATTTCCCCCAATAAGGGCATTGAAAACGTCCTGCAGGCGCTTCCGTCAGTCATCCAAAAACACCCTGATCTTACCTATATTATCCTGGGAGCAACACATCCGCATATCTTGAAGGCGCAAGGGGATGAATACCGCATCAGCCTGCATCAGCTCGTGCACAAACTAGGTATCAGCGAGCATGTCATTTTTCAAAACCGTTTTGTTGAGATGAAAGAATTATGTGAGTTTCTCGGCACCACCGATATATATATAACTCCATATCTTGAAGAAGCCCAGATTACTTCCGGGACCCTCGCCTATGCCATGGGGACCGGCAAAGCCGTCATTTCAACCCCGTACTGGTATGCGACCGAGATGCTAGCCGAAGGACGGGGAAGAATTGTTCCATTCAAAAACCCTGATGCCATAGCGGAACAAATCATCGACCTTCTGGACAACGATACTAACCGGCATACGATGCGCAAAAAAGCCTATACATTCTGTCGCGAGGCGATCTGGAAGGAGGTGGCCCGAAGATATCTCGAGGTTTTCAGCGATGTTCAGCTCAACCGTTCCCGGCACCCCCGCCCCCGGCACTCATATATTGAAAACATCAAATCTATCACGAATTTCGAGCTCCCGGACATGAAGCTTGATCACCTGAAAACCCTTACCGATGATACCGGTATTTTGCAACATGCCATCTATACCATCCCCGATCGCGCCCATGGCTACTGCACCGATGATAATGCCAGAGCGCTGATGCTTGCAGCCATGGGCCGGAAATATCTGCTTACAGACAGCAAGTACTTCGATTCCCTCAGCAACCAGTATCTCAGCTTTCTACTGGATGCCTTCAATGTCGAAAAGGGGCGGTTTCGTAATTTTATGACCTATGCACGGCAATGGCCCGAGGAGGTGGGATCCGAGGATGCTCACGGCAGGGCGCTCTGGGGCCTTGGCAAGGCTGTGGCTTTTCTTGACAATCGCGGACAGATGGCAATGAGCATGACGCTCTTCAACCAGGCGATGAAAGCTGTCGAGCATTTTAATTCGCCCCGAGCCATCGCTTTTGCCCTGGTGGGCATTCATGCCTACTTGCATAAATTTTCAGGCGACAGTGAAGTGCGCAGGGTCCG
>Ga0210017_1001527_pt1 | contig 20135 bp, 31 predicted proteins | sample CryGeyCG2014_020_FD_183966 | JGI IMG/M metagenome (GOLD analysis project Ga0210017, IMG submission 183966) | Groundwater microbial communities from aquifer - Crystal Geyser CG08_land_8/20/14_0.20 (SPAdes) (version 2) | ecosystem: Environmental > Aquatic > Deep subsurface > Groundwater | place... | reverse complement strand
TTTCTTTCTTCCATAGCGGTGATTATCGGGGCCTGTGCGATTTTTATATCCAAAGCCTATTGGATTGACCCGGCCTTGACAATTCTCATCGGTATTTATGTATTGAAAGAAGGATACAAGATTATTGAAGAAAGCACGCGCATTCTCATGCAACATGTTCCGAAGGGAATAAACTTAAGGGAAATTCAGGCGCAGATAGAAGGCATTGACGGAGTAAAAGACATTCATCATGCGCATCTATGGGCGGTAACTGAGCGGGACATTCACTTTGAAGCGCATATCAATGTGTCGCGCGATATGCCAGTGAGCGAAACATGCCTTTTGGTCAAGCGAGTAGAAGAGATACTTAAAGATAAATTTGCCATTACTCATGTGACGTTGCAGATTGAAGTTAATTCGTGTAAAGGGGTTAGTTTGATTAAGGCTTGATATATGGAGAAGAAAAAACTTATTAGTCTTAATCAAGATGAGTTACTTAGGATTGAGCAAATCGTGCTTGACCGCGATAAGGAAGGAGCTTTGGATTTCGTCAAGGAAGTGATTAAAAAACAGATCGATAGGGAAAATGCATCAAAGATGAAGCGGGAAGGGATATAGGGTAAAACATGAAAAGAAAAGCAGAAGAAATCAAAAAAATTGTCAGGGATGGTTATGTCAAAGCCATAACACAGAATGTCTCCTGTTGTTCTACAAGTTCTTGTTGTTGCGGAACAGACCAAGCAAAAGAGATCAGCAAGAAGGTTGGCTATAGCGATGCGGAAATAAACGCCGTTCCTGAGGGCGCGAATTTAGGTTTTGGGTGCGGCAATCCGGTTGTCATAGCGTCCTTAAAAGAAGGAGATATTGTTTTGGATTTAGGGAGTGGCGCCGGATTCGATGCGTTTCTTGCTTCTCCAAGAGTCGGAAAAACCGGCAAAGTCATCGGCGTTGATATGACGCCAGAGATGATTGCTAAGGCAAAAGAAAACGCCAAGAAGGGAAAATACTCCAATGTGGAGTTCCGTTTAGGCGAGATCGAGAAACTTCCCGTAGAAGACAATTCCATCGATGTGATCATTTCCAATTGCGTGATTAATCTTTCGCCGGATAAAGAAGCGGTATTTAAGGAAGCATTCAGAGTATTAGGACCCGGTGGTAGATTGATGGTTTCAGATTTGGTGCTTGCGAAAAATCTGCCGGAAGCAATTAAAGAATCTGTTGAGGCATATGTGGGCTGTTTTGCCGGAGCGATTAAGAAAGACGAATATCTAAAACTTATAACAATGGTCGGGTTTCAGGATGTCAAGGTGATAGACGAATCAAGTTATCCGGTAGATGCAATGTTTGATAATCTTAAGGGTGCCGAAAATACAATAGCCAGTATAAAAGTTTCGGCTGTGAAAAAATAAAAGGAAGGGGGGATATATGCAATTCAAAAAGATATTAGTGCCGATTGACTTCTCGCATTTTTCCAAAAAGGCATTGTATGAAGCGGTAAAATTGGTCGGTTGTTGCGGCGGAAAGATTTTTCTCCTTCATGTGGAAGAGGACATCTTTCATATGAAGCAAATCCATAAAGTGCATCCTCCATTGGAAAATATCTGCAATAAAATCCATAAAGATTTTATAGTTGAAAACAAAAAAAGGCTTGAAGAGTTTAAATCCTATATCCCAAAGCGCCATTATGCCGGCGGCCTGATAAAGGAAGGCCATCCTTTTGTGGAGATTGTAAAGTTTGCCAGGAATAGGTGTATGGATCTGATTGTCATGTCAAGCCGGGGCAGAAGCGACATAAAGCACGCGCTCTTAGGTTCTACCGCAGAAAAGGTAGCGCGCAAAGCACCGTGCGCTGTTTTGATTATTAAAGATAAAGGATGCAAAGTGGTGGCGCTTTAAAGTTAAACGGAGGAGCAAGATGAAGATTGAAATTTTGGGCATGGGCTGCCCAAAATGCAAAAAACTCTACGAAAACGCTCAATCTGCAGTAAAGGAATTGAATGTGCAGGCAGAGATAGTTAAAGTCGAAGATATACAGAAAATCACGGATTATGGGATTATGTCAACGCCTGCTATTGTCATAGACGGTGAAGTGAGGTCCGCGGGCAGGATTCCCACGCCGGATGAAATAAAGAAATGGATTTCTGCAAAGTAAAGGAGCGAAAATATGGCTAAAGAATGTTTATGTCAGGCAAATGAAATTGTAGTATTCCCATGTTCTGGGGGCTCAAACTGCGGCCAGATCGCTAATCAGGTGGCTGTTGATTTGACAGAGGATGGGGTTGGGACTATTTTTTGTCTTGCCGGGATAGGAGCCCATATTCCGGGTATGATTGAGTCGGCAAAATCAGCAAAGAGAATAGTTGCTATTGATGGATGTTCAGTTGAATGCGCAAAAAAGACCTTGGAACACGCGGGCCTTACTATAACCGATTATATTGACATCACTAAAGAAGGAATTGCTAAGACTAAGAATTTTAAACTCTCTCAGCAGGATATACTTTTTGTCGTCAAAAGAACAAAGCAAGAGTTGGCAAAGGAGCGATAAATGGCGAAGAACTGGTACCCTATAATAGATTACACTAAATGCGCTGGTTGTATGCAATGTTATAATTTCTGCCCGCACAACGTATATGAAATAGGTCCTGATGAGAAGCCAAAAGTAGCGCATCCTGAAAATTGCGTAGAATTCTGCAAAGGATGCGGCAAAATATGCGATCAGAAGGCAATAATATTTTTTGGTGACAAGAAAATCGCTTCGCGATAACTTTCAGGCGATTTTCAGTGGTTAGAAAAGTTTCATACTTTTCTATACCATAAAAAAGGAGGCAAATAGAATGGCTAAGAAAGGTTTAATTCTTTGCGTCTGCCAGGGCACCTGCCCGTCGTTTAAAAAAATGGACACCTTTGAGGTTTTAAACGCCATTCGCAGGGAAAAGATCGTAGACTTTGTTTCTCTGCACCCTCAGCTTTGCGCGGATGACGGCGATCAATATCTTAAAATTTTACTGGATAACAAGGATATAGATAAACTGTATGTTGCGGGATGCGATCCTTTGATGCAGCAGAAGATGTTTCGTGACGCGTTTGATGCGGTCGGCTTTGATAAGTCTAAGCATATCGCTTTTGACATTAGGAATAAAACTACTGAAGAAGCGGTAGCCGCCATAAAGGAAGCGATTAAAAATAATCCGTAATAAGTTAAAAGGAGTTGACATGCGAAGAAAGCTTCTCTTTATGATACTTTCTTTTTTGTTCTTTTTTGCCGTTATCTTTACGCTTAAATGTTTTTCCGAAGAACCTGCTACTTTGGTGCCGAAGAATTATGTCATTGCCTATTATTTTCACGGCAATTTCCGCTGTTATACCTGCACTATGATGGAGCAGTATATCCGGGAGGCTGTTGAGACAAACCTCAAAGATGCGCTTGCTTTAGGAAAACTTGAATTTAAGGCGGTCAACGTAGAGGAGCGCGGCAATGAGCATTTTGTTAACGATTATCAACTTTACACCAAATCACTGGTGATTTCTCTCGTAAGGGGCGGTAAGGAAGAAAAATTTAAGAATCTTACAAAGATATGGGAATATGTTGGGAATAAACAAAAATTCTTCGACTACGTCAGCGAAGAAGTGAATAATTTCCTAAAGGAAGTACAATGACAGATATTTTGATTGGTTTTGGATCAGCATTGTGGTTAGGCATAATGACTTCCATAAGCCCGTGTCCGTTGGCTACTAATGTTGCGGCCATATCGTTCTTAGCCAAAAAAATAACCCACCCATTTTTTGTTCTACTCTCTGGCATTGCCTATACCATCGGCAGAATGGCTATCTACGCGCTATTGGGGTTTATTCTTATTAATTCTATTCTGGGTATCCCTCAGGTGGCGCAATTTTTGGAAAAATATATGGTAAAGGCTCTCGGGCCCATCCTAATTATCGCAGGATTAATTTTACTCGATATAATTAAGATAAATTTTCCGGGATTATCGCTTTCCCAGAAGCATCGCAATAAACTTGTTGAAGCCGGTGTCCCAGGAGCGTTCTTATTAGGAGCGGTATTCGCCCTTGCCTTTTGTCCGGTATCGGCAGCCCTTTTTTTCGGCAGTCTCATTCCGCTTGCGCTTCAATCTAAGTTTGGGGTAACGCTACTCTTCATTTATGGAATCGGCACAGGTTTACCGGTATTAGTGTTTGCTATTGCGATTGCTATGGGGGTCAGTTCATTGAGCCGGTGGTTTAATAAATTAACGAAGTTAGAGTATTACATGCGCAAAGCCACAGGTATTATTTTTGTTCTAGTCGGGATATATTATCTGGCATCGCACGTCATTATATTTACTCTAAAGCGATGATTATAGAGATTGGGATTATTGCTGGTGATATATGGGATCTTTTAGAGGAGAGGGGAGATCTTGCCCTTGGTGAAATCTATGATTGTCTAGGCTATCAAAAAGACCGTATCCTTATGAGCATTGGTTGGTTAGCGCGCGAAGGGCATATAACCCTGGAGAAGGTCGGGGAGGATTTTCAAATTTCGTTAAGAAAGAAGAAATAGCCATGGCTTCTGTATGGATAAAAGCAGGAATATGCGGGAATGAAGTAGTTATTAAGGCAAAAAAGACATCTCCCACAAAGATAGAATTAACTTTTGAGACTAATTGTGAGCACATCAAGGCTTTGGCTGGAGAATTAAAAGAGCTTAACGTTGGCGAGGAAATGTCCAGGCCAATGAACGAGACCGAGGTTTATAAATTGGCTACAAAGCATCTTTGCAGGAACAGTTGCATTATCCCTGCTGCAATATTTAAGGCAATTGAAGTTACTGCTGGGTTATTTCTGCCTAAGCCAGCAAGTATTGACTTTATAGAAGGACAAATATAGTATGCAATTCAATTAGCAATGGAGCAATTTATTAGATTTTGGGCCTATCTACCTGAAAGGATAAATCCGGTAATTTTTAAAATTGGTTCAATCCGGGTTCGTTATTATGGATTAATGTATCTGGCAAGCTTTATTACCGTATATTTTCTTGTTCTATATAGATTAAAGACTGAAAAGGTAAGATTTCCCAAGGGCCTCATTGATAGCTACTTTCTCTGGGCAGTCCCCGCAATTTTAATTGGCGGAAGATTAGGATACATTTTCTTTTATGATTTAAGATATTACCTTAAGAATCCCTTAGAGGTTTTGCCTTTTTATTTTAACCATGGATTTAATTATGTTGGGATTTATGGAATGAGTTATCACGGCGCTCTTTTAGGAGTAATTTTTGTTTCTTTAATTTTTTGCTATAGAAGAAAAGTAGATTTCTGGGACTTTTCTGATTTATTAATCCCTGCTATTCCTTTAGGTTATACCTTTGGCAGAATCGGTAATTTTATTAATGGAGAACTTTACGGCCGGGTTACCAAAGCTTGTATAGGAATGTATTTTCCCCTTGACCCCGCAGGTCTGCTGAGGCACCCTTCTCAGCTTTATGAGGCATTTTTTGAGGGGATATTTCTTTTTACTATACTTTGGAGTATTCGCAAGAAAGAAAGACTTAGCGGACTTCTTCTTCCTTTATACCTTATAGGCTATGGATTGGTAAGATTTTTTGTGGAATTTTTCCGCCAACCTGATTCACATCTTGGCTTTATAATAGGAATATTAACAATGGGACAGATTTTATGTTTGGGCATGACTTTGGTAGGAGCCATGATTTTTATAGTTAAAATTACGGGCTATCGTAAACATAAAATCGGCGGTCTTTATGGCTGAGTATAATGATACGATAATTAAAGTTGTGGGAGAAAGAATTTCTTCCGGCGAATGGAAAGTTAAATCGGGAAAACATGAAATTTTTCTTTCTAAGGGCGGGGCAAACTATCCAAGCCCAATTCAGTGCCTATTAGCAGCTTTGGCAGGTTGTCTTCAGAGCCTGGGAGAGATTGTGGCTATGGAGATGGGAATTACCATTGAAGATTTAAAAGTTGAAATTGAAGGAACTTTTAATCTTGGCAGGGTCTATGGAGAAGGTAGTCAAAGAGCTGGCATAAAAGAAATAAAGGTTAAAATGAAGGTCGAGAGCGATGTAGATGAAGAAACATTAGAGAAATGGCTTGCGCAAGTAGAAGGGCGTTGTCCGGTAAGCGATAACTTGGCTAACCCAACACCTATTGCAATTAGTTTAGGGAGGTTTTAAAATAAAATGGAAATATTAAACATAGAAAAAATTTCACTTAACTTAGAGGGAAGGCAGATTCTAAAGGATTTGAGCCTCTTAGTTAAAGAGGGCACAATACATTCCATTCTCGGATCCAATGCCGCGGGAAAATCAAGCCTCGCCTATGCGATTATGGGTTGCTGCGATTATAGGCTTGAGTCCGGAAAGATTCATTTCTTAGGTGATGATATCACTAATCTGTCTGTTTCCAAGAGAGCGAAGATGGGGATAACTTTAGCTTGGCAGGAGCCGGCAAGGTTCGAGGGCCTTACCGTCAAAGATTATATCGCTGTAGGGACTAAGAATAGAGACGATGCGCTGATTACTGAATCATTGCATCATGTCTTACTGGAGCCAAGTGATTATTTAGGGCGTCAGGTAGACAAGACCTTAAGCGGCGGAGAAAGAAAGCGTATCGAGCTTGCGGCGATTTTTGCCATGCGGCCGAAACTCGTGATTTTGGATGAACCGGATTCTGGAATTGATATTTTGGCTTTGGATAACATTATCAATATGATAAAAGCGCTCAAAAAACAAGGTACGACCGTGCTTTTGATCACGCATCGCGAGGAAGTTTCTGAAATCGCAGATATTACTTCTTTGATGTGTTCAGGCAACATTGTTCATGAAGGCAAGTCAAAAGAAGTGGGCAAATATTTTAAGGAAAAGTGCATACCATGTCCAACTAAAATATTTCCCGGTAAAGAAAATGGCGTACCTAAAGGAGACAAGAGCTAATGCAAGATTATGAATTAATGCTGGATGCATATGCTCAGGCAGGCGGAGCGCCCTCTGTCTTTAAAGACTCTAATATCGCCCATCTAGTCGTCCACAAAAATAAGGTAATCGGAAGTAATTCGGTAAAAGGTTTAGTTTTGGTCCCAAAGGAAACCGCGATCGGCATAGATATTATGTTGACTGTAGAAAAGGGAATAAAAATAGAAAACCTTGTTCATCTTTGCTTTGGGGTGTTGCCTAAAGAAGGGATCCAGGAAATCAATATCAAAGCCAGAATTGAAGATGGCTCCGGTGTTAAACTCCTTGCCCATTGTGTTTTTCCTAACGCGGTAAAAGTATTGCATAAGATGCAAGCCGAGATTGAAATAGGTGACAATGCTTATTATGAATACAATGAAGTCCATTTCCATGGCGAGAGCGGCGGCATAGAGGTTATTCCTAAGGCAAGGATAAAAATTGGCAAGAATAGCCATCTGGTTACAAATTTCTCATTACTCAAAGGTAGGGTAGGCGTTTTTGATTTGGATTACGAATCAGAGATACTGGATAATTCAACGCTAGATATGACCGCTAAAATTTACGGTTATGGCAATGACAGGATAAAAATTAGAGAAGCAGGTTACCTTAATGGTAGAGCTTCGCGAGGCCTGATTAAAAGCCGTATTGCCGTAAAAGATAATGCTGTAAGCGAGATAATCAACGAACTTACTGCCAGCGCTCCTGGGGCCAGAGGACATGTAGACTGCGTTGAGATTATTCAGGGAAATGCCCAGGCAAAGGCTATCCCTATAGTCAATGTTACAAACGAATTTGCCAAGGTTACCCACGAGGCCGCCATAGGCCGTGTAGATAAAAAGCAGGTAGAAACCCTTATGGCGCGCGGCCTCGAAGAAGAGAAGGCAATTGATATTGTTGTAGGCGGGATGCTTAAATAGAGGATAAGCTAATTGGAAATAGCAAAAAATAAGAAATACGAAATCATCGTCTTCCCTAATCAGGAAATAGGCTTGAAAGCGCAGCAGATTTTAGTTACAAGGAATATAGATTTCAAGCACATTTCTACCTTAGCGGTTGTGGTCCCTGAAGAAAAATATCAAGATATCTGCCACCTTTTGACTAAAGAGGGTGCCCTTATTAGCGGATATTACCCATTTTTATACCGCGATTATGAGGAAGATTTTTTCAAAACGGCCCGGGAATACAAGCCATCTGGCAAAGAAGAGGATTACTTAAAATCGATTACCCTTTGCTACGTCGCGCCTTGCATGGCTGATGAGAAAAAGATACGCTTGATTGCCTATTTTGACCGCGATATATCGGAACTCCTGCCCTATCTTAATGCCGTCATAAAAGGAGCGTCGTATAACAAGAATGCGCCGACACTCACCTACGCCAAAGAGCGCCGGCTTGTTAATCTTTATAGCATTAAAATTACGATTGCCAAAGCGGATGATATTATTGACGCTTGGAAAGTCTTGGATGAGGTTAAAGAGCTTATAAATAGGACTTATAAAAACAGGGATGCAATAAAACCAAATTATGAAGAAAGGGTTAAAGTAACTGCCCTACAAATATACGGCTGGCTTCCCAAAAGCAATTGTAAGGCCTGCGGCGAGGCAACGTGTCTTGCCTTTGCGGTTAAGCTGCTTCATGGGGAGCAGAAATTAGAAAATTGCAGGCCCCTGCTTAGTGAGCATAAATATGCTGAAAATAGAAACATAATGCAGGAAATGATAGAGGCGTTAGGGCTTTGAAATAAAAAATAAAATAGAACTTGACAAATTTTTTTTATTTAACTATCATATACGCATAGGCAAATATGACAAAGATAAACAGTAGTTCGATGAAGGCTTATACACGTTTCTTCAGGGTTTTATCCGATCCTACTCGGCTTGGCATTGTGTTTCTCCTTGCAAAGGGAGAATTATGCGTATGCCAGATTCAAGCTGCGTTAAAAGTGCATCAAACGAAGATTTCAAGGCATCTGGCGTATTTACGTAAGCACGGGATAGTAAAAGCAAGGAGCCAGTGGAAGTGGAAGCATTATTCCCTTTTTAAGCCACGGGATAAATTTGAAAGGGGCATATTAAGATGCCTGCAAGAATGTTTAGTGAATGACGAATTATTTAAATCGTATTTTACGCAGATGAAAGAATGTGTTTCTCAGCCGCTTGATAGAGTTGTTAAAATTGCCCGGAAACTATAACAGAATTTTATAATATGGATATGAAAAAGGAGTCTGTAGAATGTCTGTAAATGGCGTTAATGTAAAACTTCCATTTTTTGAGAGGTATCTTTCTCTCTGGGTTATCCTTTGTATCATAGCTGGTGTAATCATTGGGAAAATATTTCCCGCGGGAGTAAATTTTTTAAGCAAACTGGAAATATCTCAGGTAAATATTCCGGTTGCGGTCCTTATCTGGCTGATGATTTATCCAATGATGGTGCAGATTGATTTCTCCAGTATTGTAAAGGCAGGGAAAAAACCCAAGGGCTTGGTAGTAACATTAGTGGTAAATTGGCTGATTAAGCCATTTACCATGGCGATATTTGCCGCGATATTCTTAAAATACATATTCGCCGCTTTTATAAACCCGGCTTTAGCCAAAGAATATATTGCCGGCGCCATACTTTTAGGAGCTGCGCCTTGTACGGCCATGGTTTTTGTCTGGAGCTATTTAACTAAAGGCGATCCCGCCTATACCCTGGTTCAGGTAGCAGTAAATGACCTGGTAATATTAGTCGCTTTTATCCCTATTGTTAAATTTCTGCTTGGTGTAAATCAAATTACTGTGCCTTACGATACTTTAATATACTCTACTATTCTTTTTGTTGTTATTCCACTCGCAGGCGGGTATATTTCTAGGGTGTATCTATTGAAGACGAAAGGGGCAAATTGGTTTGAAAACGTATTTTTGAAAGCACTTAAGCCAGTTACAATCTTAGGTTTATTGTTGACTTTAATTATTCTTTTTGCTTTTCAGGGGAATATAATACTCGGTAATCCCCTCCATATATTGTTAATAGCCGTTCCTCTAACAATCCAGACTTATTTTATTTTTGCTATAGGTTATTTATGGTCTAAAAAATGGCGATTGCCTCACAATATTTCTTCACCTGCAGCAATGATTGGGGCAAGCAATTTCTTTGAGTTGTCCGTAGCTGTGGCAATTTCTCTATTTGGATTAAAGAGCGGAGCAGCGCTTGCTACTGTTGTAGGCGTCCTTACCGAAGTGCCGATAATGCTGAGCTTGGTTAATTTTTCCAATAAAACCCGCCATTGGTTTGAGCCGGAGAAGAAAATAGCTTTTGAACCTGTAAAAATAGAAAAGGGAGAACCGATGTGGGAAAAAGTATTGATTGCTACCGATTTATCAAAGGCATCCGGTGAAGTTGTAGATTGCATTGCCCATTACGGAAAGTCTTTTTCAAAAGAAGCAAAACTCGCCCATATTCATTCAGTTGAAACCGCTGGCGGCATTAAAGAGACGCTTGAAAATGTTGAAAGGCCGGTTATAGAAGCTCAGGTAGAAAGATTAAAAGCGGCGGGCATCGCTGCATCATATTCTTTCGGTTATGGGATTCCTTTTGTGGAGATAAACCGTTTGATTGCGGATGAAGGCTATAAACTTTTGATTTTAGGTTCCCACGGAAAGAGCATGGCAAAAGAGATATTATTGGGAAGTGTTTCCGATAGCATTATCAGAAACCTTAAGATTCCTGCTTTTCTTATTAAGTGCCCGCCAAGTAAATTGAATACCTGTGCTTTTGGCTTATCAGGCAATATTCTATTCCCTACCGATTTTTCTGATAATGCAAAAATAGCTTTTGAGGTTTTGGCAAATGTCGCTAGCCAATACAAAGCAAAAGTTACTCTTTATCACGTTCAGGATGTGAATATTATATTTCCGCATTTAAAGCACAAATTAACAGAGTTTAACATTATAGATAAAAAGCGGCTTGATGCTTTGAAGCAATTATTACTCGATAGAGGAATAAAGGACGTAGCCACTAAGCTTGAGACAGGGCATCCCAAGCAGGCAATTATTAACGAGATAAATAATAATAAATACAATCTGGTTGTAATGGGGACGCAAGGCAGGGGCTGGATAGAGGAAGTTTTTATTGGCGGCATAGCCCACGCAGTTGTAAGAAAATCAAATTCATCTTTATTATTAGTGCCCTACAAAAAATAGAGTGTTAATCTTATGGCACGAAAAAGAGTATTATTTCTTTGCACCGGAAATTCTTGCCGCAGTCAGATGGCCGAGGGGTTCTTGCGGCATTTGGCAGGGGATAAATTCGAGGTATTTAGCGCAGGTGTAAAACCTACGCAGATTAATCCTCTGGCTGTAAAAGTTATGGCAGAGGTAGGCATTGATATCTCCAAACACAAATCAAAGTCCGCGATGGAATTTATTGGCCAACAATTTGATTATGTGGTTACCGTGTGCGACAATGCTAAGCAAATATGTCCGGTCTTTCCCGGCAAGTATGAAAAAATCCATTGGGATTTAGAAGATCCGGCAGAGGTGCGGGGCGGCGAAGAAGAGCGGATGGTTGTATTCAGAGAAATACGCGATAAAATAAAACAAAAGATAGGGGATTTTCTGGATGTCGATCCTTAATCCTGATACTCTAAAAATTGGCTATGTAATTCTGGTCGCTACACGTAAGCCTGCGATTCAGGCATTCCAGCGCAAAGCCGGATATGGCGACAGCTCAAAATGGACCCACGTTGCCGGCAGTATCGGTGGTTATGATACAGTTGAGGCAGCGGTGCCAAAATCCAGAGCGATTAACCTGCAAAAGGAATACGTTGATAGAGGTATTGAGATTAAGGTTTTACGAAGGAAAGGTCAAGTTGAGCATAAGCGTTATAAGATTGCTCTTTGGTGGGCAACGATGAATAACCTTCCTTACGACACTTTACAATTCTTTTGGCTTCCTTTATCAATTTTCTGTGGCAGAATTGGTTTAATACTGCATAGATTATTCAGCAGTAACAAAAGATTTATTTGCTCTGAACTGATAGCAGCGGGGTTTTATAAGGAAGGCGATTACCTCTTTAATAAGCCGCAACAAGATGTTCTTCCCGCCGACTTTGACAATCCTATCCTGTTTGAAGAAGTAAAAGAAATCTGGCTTTAAAAACTTACTTGACGAAAAGGTTATTTTTGTGTATACTATATGTAATATACATATATATGAAGTAATAATTAAAAGGAGGCATCAATATGTTTGAAAGTAGCCATCTGGCGAAGAAATATAAAATAAAGAAGTGTGAATGCCCAAGTGGGAAGATGACGCGTTTCGTTGAACCGTGTCTTTTGTTTTTCTTGTCTCGGAAATCATCTTACGGCTATGAATTGATGGAGCGATTAAACAATTTCGGTTTTCAGGAAGCTAAACCCGATCCCGCGATGGTTTACCGGACGCTTCGCTATCTTGAGAAAGAAGGATGTGTTTCTTCGAAATGGGATACCGGACAGGCAGGTCCCGCTAAAAGAAATTACACATTGACTTCCAAAGGCCTCGCCTTACTCCATGCTTGGGCAGAGGGTATTGCTATTCGAAGGCAGGTTCTTGGAAAATTCCTTAATCAATACAAGGAACATTTTAAGGGTAAAAAGCCTTTGAGTGTTTCCAGCAAGTAGTAGTCAGGAGGTTAAATGTGAAAAAATTTATTTTTGTTCTAATGGTGCTTACTACATTGTCCGGTTTGGCCTTTGCGGGCAATTTCTTATTCCGCGGCAAAAAGGAAAAAAGTTCGGGTTTTGAGGCTGTGAACGTAAAAAAGAAAAACATCGGGTCTTCCATACTTGCCACAGGCACGGTTAAGCCGGTTATCGGCGCGGAAGTTAAGGTAGGAGCGAGGATCTCCGGAAAGGTCGAGCATCTCTATGCCAATATCGGAGACAAGATCGGAAAGGATCAGGTTATCGCGGAAATAGAAAAAAGAGATTTGGAGGCTCAGGTAGCTCAGTCGGAAGCAAATCTTAAAGCGTCAGAGGCCGGGGTTGGCGTGTCAAAAGCTTCGTTTTGGCCTGCCTTGAGCGCTGAGACTGATTATGGAGCGCAAGGCACAACATATTTTCCCCAGCAGGGTCAGAATTTCGCCGGATTAAAAGTAAGCATGCCGCTTTTTAACGGGCAGGATTTATATACGATTAAACAGTCAAAGGCATCTAAAGAGGCCGCCAAAGCCGCACTTGAATTTTCCAAAGTTCAGTTGTCCTACGCTACTATTAAGGCGCCTATTTCCGGAGTAATTGCTTCCGTGACTACGCAGGAAGGAGAGACTGTTGCTGCCGGGCTTACTGCCCCTACATTTGTTACGATCATCGATCTTACACGGCTTCAGGTTGATGCTTTTGTGGATGAGACGGATATCGGGCGTGTTAAGGTAGGGCAAAAAGCATTATTCACGGTTGATACTTATCCGGACAAGGAATTTACCGGCAAGGTAAAAGCCATTTATCCTAAAGCGATTATTCAGGAAAACGTGGTTAATTTTGACGTTGTTATAGAAATCGATGATCCTAATATTGAACTCCTGCGGCCGGATATGACTACCAGCGTGACCATTTATCAGGAAGAAAGAAAAGGAGTTCTGGTGATTCCTCGCTCGGCAGTTGTTAAGGAAGGGAATGAAAGGTTTGTTTTTGTGAAGGAGACCTCTGGCTCTTTCGAGAAAAAAGAAATTAAAACCGGCATACAAAGCGGAAAAGATATTGAGGTAACCTTCGGCCTTAAGGAAGGTGACGTTATCGGTATTAAACGGGATTGAGAAGGGGGATTTCGATGATAGAGTTTAACGATATTGCCAAATCTTTTACAAGTGGCGCGATAAAAACAGAGGTTCTTAAGGGCGTTTCTTTTAAAGTAGACAAGGGCGAGTTTGTTTCCATTATGGCGCCTTCAGGGACAGGCAAGACGACATTGTTGAATGTCCTCGGATGTTTAATGAGAGCGACAAGCGGTTCCTATTTATTCGAGGGACATGATATCGAGACATTGAATGACGATCAGCTTTCCGAAATCAGGAATAAGAAGATAGGTTTTGTTTTCCAGACCTTCAATCTCTTGGAAAAAACAAGTACGCTTGATAATGTGCTCCTGCCTCTTGTTTATTCGGATATATATCCTGCTGACGCCTCAAAAAAAGCCACTGGGCTTTTAGAGGCGGTCGGTTTAAAAGAAAGGATTCACTATAAGCCGAATGAGCTTTCCGGAGGCCAGCAGCAGAGAGTTGCGATTGCTCGAGCCCTTATCAACGATCCGGCGGTAATTTTAGCAGATGAGCCTACGGGTAATTTGGACAGCGCATCAGCTAAGGAAATTATGGAGATATTTAAGTCTTTGCATAGCCAAGGCAGGACAATCATTGTGGTTACGCATGATAGCTCTATTGCCCGGCAGGCCGGAAGAGCGATATATTTGAAAGACGGCAGAGTGGATAAAGAAGAGGTGCTGAAATGAAAATATTCAGGATTGCTAGCGTCTCTTTGGGTGCCGTAGCAAAGCATAAGGTGCGCACGCTTCTTATTGTATTGGCTATCGTGGTTGGCATTGCCACTCTTACCGTGATCGTGGCATTGACACAAGGAGCAAATAAAACAATTTTACAGCGCATAAATAATTTCGGACCCGATGCGATTATGATTCATTCCGGAGGCGGGCAGATGCGTGGGCCATCAACGGTGTCTGAAGCTAACCTAACAAAAAAAGATATAGCTGATATCGAGAGTATTGATGGGGTAAAACTGGTTTCGCCTTTTCAGGTATCGCTGGATATGCCGATAAAATACGGGAATAAGTTTACCACATCTTGGGTTTTTGGGGTTGAACAGAGCTGGCAGGAGGCATGGAGAAGGGGCGCCTCAAAGGGCGAGTTTATTTCCGATTCGGATAATGAGCAGCTTTCCAAGGTTTGTGTTATTGGCCAGACTGCGGCAAAGGATCTGTTTGGCGACGCTAACCCAATCGGAGAAGACATCATGATCGAGAATGTTTCTTTTAAAATTGTAGGGATTTTAAAAAAAGCAGGACAGTCTCCTATCGGGACTGATTTTGATAACCTCATCCTTATTCCATTTACCACCGCATCCCGGCGGCTAATGAATCAGCCCCTTTATATCAGTATGGCAAGGACGGTTGTTTATCGTCCTGCACAGGTCAAAAACGTTGCCGGACAGATAAGAGAGACTTTGCGCGAGAATCATCATCTGGCTGCTACCGAAGAAGACGATTTTAAGATCTTAAGCCCCGAGGAAATAACTAAGATGATTAAAAGCACCTCGCAGACCCTTACCTTATTTTTATGGCTTGTGGGAATTATCTCGCCCCTTGTTGGAGGTATTGTGCTCATGAATATCATGCTCATGGCAGTTTCGGAGCGTAAAAAAGAGATTGGCCTAAGAAGAGCGGTAGGTGCCAAGAAAAAACATATTGTTTTTCAATTTCTCGCAGAGTCTCTTATGCTTACTTTTACCGGAGGTTTTTTCGGAGTAATTATCGGTTTTGCGGTTGCGTTAATATTTAGCTTTTTCGGTAAGCCGATTAGCATTAGCTGGCAGCCCTTTGCGGTCGCATTTATATTTTCAAGCCTTATCGGGTTGTTTTTCGGCATTTATCCGGCAAAAAAAGCAGCATCTCTTGATCCGGCAAGCGCCTTAAGCCAAAAATGAAGATTGCCAAGAACATACTCGTATCCAAGAAAATATTACTCGAGCGAAAAGTAAGGACAATTTTATCTCTTTCGGGGATTATTGTCGGTGTTTCGGCGGTCATTGTTATGGTGGCTTTGGGTAAAGGGACGGAAGAAAAAGTCACTTCTCAGATTACTAAAATGGGAAGCAACCTTTTGCTTGTTAATGCCGGCCAAGTCAGGATTATAGCCGGTAGAGCCAGACAGACAAAGATTGTGACCACGCTTGAGTTAAGAGACGCTGATTCTATTGCGGAAGGTTCATCAGGCGCGCAATACGTAGCTCCGGCCCAGCTAAAGAAAATGAAGGTTAAATACGGCAACTTAAGCACAAACACCAGTATTGTCGGAACGACCCCTGATATCACGGCAATTCAGAACCACTCGCTTTTAAAAGGGAGATTCTTTGACGAGGACGAGGATAAAGGCTTGAGAAGAGTCGCGGTTATCGGAGAAACGGTCGTAAAAAATATATTTGAAAACCAAGAACCGATTGGAGAGGCAATACTGATAGGTAAAGTGCCTTTTGAAGTTATAGGTGTTTTTTCTCCCAAAGGGCTGGATCTTTATGGAGCAGACCAGGATGACCGGATATTTATTCCGGTGAGAACAGCTTTACGCAGGCTTTTTAACCTGGACTATATTAATACGATTTATGTGAAAGTTAAAAACGAAAGATTAATGGATATGGCCTCAAAGGAAATAGATTCCATCTTACGGGAGAGGCATCATATAAAGGAAGGCAAAGAAGCCGATTTTACTATTCTTAACCAAGATGCAATTTTAGAAGCGCAAAAAGAAAGCAGTAAGACTTTTACTCTCCTTATCGGGAGTATCGCTGGATTGTCGCTTTTAGTTGGAGGCATAGGGGTCCTGGCGGTTATGCTTATTTCCATCCGGGAGAGAATTAAGGAGATCGGCATAAGAAGGGCTGTCGGAGCCAAAAGGAGAGATATCCTTGCTCAGTTTCTATCCGAAGCTTTGCTGTTAAGTATAGGGGGCGGAGTAATCGGGATTGCTTTAGGGATTGCCGCAGCCGTTATTACGGCAATTTTTGCCAAGGTGCCACTGATTATTCCTATTGAGACTGTCGCGTTATCATTCTTTGCTACTTTTATTATCGGGATGTTCTTCGGGGTTTATCCGGCAAGGAAGGCGGCGTTTTTAGACCCCATAAAGGCACTACAGGTTGAATGAGAGGATGGTATGGTAGTTATCAGGCTGTTTTTAGTTTTTCTTAAAGTCGGTTTGTTTACCATTGGCAGCGGCTATTCTATGCTAGTTTTAGCTCAGCGATATGTCGTCGATACTTACCACTGGTTAACTCTGCAGGAATTTACCGATTTAGTCGCCATATCTGAAATTACCCCGGGCCCTATTATGATTAATTTAGCAACGTTCGTCGGAACGAAAGTAGCCGGTTTTATAGGAGCAATATTTGCGACTTTGGGCCTGATCATCATTCCTTTTTTCACTCTTTACGTTATTAGCTTAAATTACGCCCAATTCAAAAATTACCCTCTGATGCAGGGCATTCTCAAAGTTATCAGGCCGATGGCTATAGGTTTCATTACCGTGGCAATAATGAAGCTGTTCAAAACTTCTATAACTGACCTAAGAAGTGCTGTGATAGCAATCGGCGTAATTCTACTGACGTACGGTTTTAAAGTCAACCCGATTTATACAGTTTTGGGAGGAATAGTGTTGGGCGTAGTAATGCGTTAATATAGCCGTCAAGAAAGGAGTTGTGAAATGAGAATATGTATTCCAACAGAAACGAACAAAGGTAAGGAAGCGGCGGTATACGGACATTTTGGGAGCGCGCCCTATTTTACGATTTACGATACTGAGAAAAATTCTGTAGAGATAATTAACAATTCAAACCAGCATCATTCGCACGGTATGTGTCAGCCAATGGGTGTGCTGACCAGCAAGAAGATTGATGTGGTTATCTGTGGCGGAATGGGTGGCCGGGCGGTTCAAAAACTCAACGAATCCGGAGTTAAGGCTTACAGGGTTATCCCCGGAACGGTTACTGATATCGTCAACCAGTTCAGTAAAGGCGGGCTTGAGGAGATAACCGTCCAGAATGCCTGTGTTCAGCATGATTGCCACTAATTTATCAAACAATCTTTCTGGTTTCTTTTATCCATAATCTGTGGTAAAATTGCTTTTGTTCTGAGCTTTCCGATCCCAGGCGGCCGCGAAGCAGAGGCTTCTGTCCACAGAAGCCGAGCAGTGAAACGGGGCACAACGGAGCGCCGGCCAAGGCGCGGCGCCTATTGATATCATAGATTACGATTATGATGGTGCGCTAAAAATCATTCGAATACGACGATATACGCACCGCCAGTTGAGACGGCCTTGCGATTTCGCAAAAGAAATAAGAGAATGGTATAATCGCTGGAAAGGTTCACCGGACATTAAACGTAGGATGTCGGGATTGTTAGGGAGAAGCTTCAAAAAATCATATCCACAGGTTGAGTTTATCTCTTCTAATTTTGAGCACGACTTTGTTAAAAATGAATTTTTCACAAATTCATAGTCAAAGGATTAAATATTCTTAACATACTTGTGTACAATAAGTTACAATAATAAAATATTAAAAAATAGTCAAAAATTAACATAGTAGTGTTTGAGGATAAGCAAGATAAAATAATATTAGGCATATTATATTTCTTTAAGAAATATAACGGAAAGGTATATAGCGTAAAGATTATTAAAAAAGACGAACCGGTCAAAAGTTACAGTTTAGAATTTTTTTGCATTGACAAGTATTTTGATGAATATCTGCCTGTATTTAATAAGTGCTTAGAAAGCTTTACGCCGTTAGAAAAGGGAGGATGATATGCAATTAGAAGATTTAAAGGGTAAATTAGTGCTTTTTAAGTTTTCCGAAGAAATAAGGCCGGATTTGCCTCTTTTTCAAATCTTCAAGGATGAACTATGGGCTGTTGTAACCGGAATCGATGATATAGGAATCTGGATAGAGAATCCCGCATACGAACTGGGAGTCTGGTGGGATGAAAAAGGTGATTTAATACCGCCAAATAAGCAGGTAAAAGAAAGAATTAAAGCAAACATACTTATCAGTTGGCGTTATATAAAGGGAATTATGAGCGTTGAGGATGAGCGGTTCCAGAGAGTAAAAAGCGAAAAACTTCCTGGTTTTCACGTTTATAGATAAACCGTTTTTGTTAATTTAGGTTGACAAATTGAAAAATTATGGTATATTTAATGCCAGTAGTAAATAAGAGATTAGAAAGTCTAGGGCCGAAAGGTTTAGATATCTAACTTTTCGGTTTTTTTATTTCTGTCATTATTTACTATAAATGTTATAGGCTGTCACGAAACTCGTGCCAGCCTATGATTACACAGATTTTAGAAGTAGATTACACAGATAATACCGACGATGTTTTTAATCTGTGTAATCGTTTTTTTAATCGGTGCAATCAAGGGCGGCACTTTTGTGACGCCCTATAAATGTTATGGAAAGGAGGTAGTAAATAATGGCAAGAGGTAAAGTAAAGTGGTTTTCAAACCAAAAAGGTTATGGATTTATTACACCCGAGTCTGGCAATGATGTATTTGTGCATCATAGCGCAATTCAAGACGAGGGCTATAAGTCTTTAGCCGAAGGTCAAGAAGTTGAGTTTGAAATTGAAAAAGGACCCAAAGGCGAACAAGCTGCAAAAGTAGTGAAGTTATAACCTAAAAAACAACGGCCCGGTTCTATTAAGGAGCCGGGTTTGTTTTTTAAAGGCAAAGGGAGGCTCAAGATGCACACAGGTAAAATTAAGAAGTTGGTTCGGGATAGAGGGTTTGGGTTTATCAGTGATACAGACGGTAGAGATATATTCTTTCACCAATCCAGCGTTGTTGACGCAAAATTTGATGCTTTAAACGAGGAACAAACAGTAGAATTTGAAGTTGAAACATCACCGAAGGGCCCGCGCGCTATCAATGTGACTATTGTTGCAAATCCGCAGCAATAATTTATCACCATGAACCCCGCCCTTCTTAGTTTCGCTTTATAAGATATAGAATTGTAAGGGAATGGCTAAGGCGTAACCATAGCATGCACTGGTTGCGCAGGGTCAACCTTTTATCTCCTTCCGTATCATAAAATAATATCTAATCTGAAGGAACTATATTTTTTAAGGAACCCGGGTATGTCCCCACGGAACTTTAGATTAATTTAGCTTGAACAAAACAGGATTATTGCTTATAATATTTTTGTATCCCGAAGAGAAAGTTTCAATAACCGCGGAAATATAATAGTATTATGAACCCCGCACCTTCTAAGTATTCATTATCTGGATTAAAAAATTAGAAGGTACGGGGGAATCTAGTGAATATTTATTATAAATAAAAAGATAGGCTGTCACGAAACTCGTGCCAGCCTATGATTACACAGATTTTAGAAGTAGATTACACAGATAATACCGACGATGCTTTTAATCTGTGTAATCGTTTTTTTAATCGGTGTAATCAAGGGCGGCA
>Ga0210017_1001523_pt1 | contig 20154 bp, 19 predicted proteins | sample CryGeyCG2014_020_FD_183966 | JGI IMG/M metagenome (GOLD analysis project Ga0210017, IMG submission 183966) | Groundwater microbial communities from aquifer - Crystal Geyser CG08_land_8/20/14_0.20 (SPAdes) (version 2) | ecosystem: Environmental > Aquatic > Deep subsurface > Groundwater | place... | reverse complement strand
ATGGAGTAAGCCTGTCTGACAGGCTTATTACTGCAAAATCATGCATGAGGGGCGCACCGAGCCTTGCAGCGCAGGCATTTAATGCAGAGAGCCCGGGGATAACTTCAATATTAATCTCAGACAGATTTTTGTTTTCTTGCGTCTGTGTTCTGAGAATTTCAAACACCAGCCCTGCCATACCATATATTCCGGGGTCACCGCCGCTTACTACAGAAACAATCTTGCCAGCGAGTGCTAACTCTACTGACCTCTTACATCTGTCTATTTCCTGCGTCATTCCGGTAGATATTACCTTTTTGTCTTTAATCAGTTCCTGTATTAGATCAATATAAGTACCATATCCCACTATAACATCAGAATTTTTTATAGCATTCCGAGCGTAAGGTGTAATGTGTTCAATGCTTCCAGGACCTGTTCCCACAATGTATATTTTGCCCTGTATATTTTGTGCTCTGTGTTCTGCAACTGCTATTGTTACATTCCTTATCTTCTGTTTAGGGATTAGCAGTTTGTCTGTCCCCGAGGCAAGCAGCGCTGCTGGTTCTGCCACTGCATTTGCCCCTGTTGCCTTAAATACAGACTCTGATCTTAATATCCCCTTTACAGCATTTAACTCATCAGGGGTAAAGGTGTTCATCTCAAAACTATATTTTCGGGCAAATGCTATCAGCCCTGGTTCATCGCCTTTTTTATCAATGGTTGCAATGGAGCATATAGATAAAGATGATAGATTATTTTCTTTTAGGATATTTATAACAGCATCTTCTATTTCATCTACCGATGTTCCGCTGTTACATCCAATGCCAATAATGAGGTTCTTGGGTCTCAGGTAAACCTGCCCCTTCACGTGACAGCCGCAATAATCCCCCCCTCCCCCCTTTAGTAAAGGGGGGTGAGGGGGGATTATTTTATTTGTAATAATCACATCAGCAAATCCCGGGTTGCCTACTTTTAAAAACTCGTCAGGGAGCTTTATCTCAATCTCTGAATAAACTCTCAGTGCACCATTGTTTAAGAGTCTTGTTGAAATTTGGGGAATCATTTCCCAGTCCTCAATGATAAGATTATTTTCCTCAGCCCACAAATCTATGGATGGCAGATTATTCACATCCGATGCTGTCGTTATTACAGCATCTCCACCAAGGAAATTAGCAATCTCCCTCGCAATCTCATTTGCTCCTCCAATGTGCCCGCTTAATAAGCTGATGGCAAATCTTCCTTTTTCATCAAGAACAACAATAGCAGGGTCTGTTTTTTTATCTTTTATCAGAGGGGCGATGGTTCTGACAACAATGCCTGCTGCCATGATAAAGATGAGATTTCTGCAATCATCCCAGAGTTCAGAAACCGTTTCCGATTTAAATTTTAAAAGCTGAGCATCGGGGTAAAGTTCTTTGAGCCTTTGGGCAAGGTTAAGGCCATTGCCTGTTATGTAAAGAATGGCTGTTTTATTTCCTATATTCATGTTTAAAATACCCGCTGTAGAGTTTTGACTCTTTTCCCAGGGATTCTTCTGACGCCCTGAGAGCCTCTCCAACATATATAAGTGCGGTCTTTTTAATGCCGGAGTTTTTGACAATCTCAACAACATCTTTGAGTGTTCCTCTTACAACCTTTTGGTCAGGCCATGACGCCCTTTCGACAATCACGACAGGTGTATCCCCGGTATAACCCTGCAGGAGTTCATTTCTTACCGTTTCGATCATCCCAACGCTCAAAAAAATCACCATTGTTGTCCTGTGTTTTGCCAAATCACCAAGCCTCTCCGTTTTAGGCACAGGCGTTCTTCCCTCAATGCGTGTGAATATAACGGTCTGACTTATCTCCGGTACGGTGAGTTCCTGCCCGAGTATTGCTGCACCTGCCATCGCAGAGGAGACGCCCGGGATGACTTCATATTCGATATTAAATTTACGGAGTCTTTCTATCTGTTCCGATATGGCACTGTACAATGATGTATCCCCTGAATGCAGTCGTACTACCATTTTACCTGCTTCGATAGAGAAACAGATGATCTCCGCCATCTCATCAAGGGTGAGTTTTGATGAGTCAAATATCTCTGCTTTAACGCCCTTTAAAAGTTCTGGATTAACAAGGCTTCCTGCATAAATCACAACATCTGCATTGTCAAGGAATTTTCTGCCTTTGATTGTTATCAACTCAGGGTCGCCAGGCCCTGCACCTATAAAATAGACTTTACTCATTTTTTAATTATCATCAGTGAAAAGTAATTGAGATCTTCTTTTTTTATGCTCCTGATGTTTCTAAAGATCTTCTCGTCATCCATGCCTGCCCTTGAGACATAGACTGCATTATCTGTAAGATTCATTTTGCTAAGTATATTCAGGACTTTATCAAATACACTGTGGACTTTCATAAGAATAACCGTGTCAAACTTTTCCAGGGTTTCCTTTACGTCATCTGCGTATGTAGCAGGCAGGATGGCAATCTTTTCGTCTGCGAGGCCTAAAGACAAACCTGCCCTTGCTGCAGCAGTATTTATGGATGATACTCCCGGGATTATTTCAATATTGATTTCGGGATTGAGTTCAAGGAGTTTATCGTATAAATAGAAAAATGTACTGTAAATTGTGGGGTCTCCAATAGTGAGAAATGCCATATCAATGCCTTTTTTCAGTCTACTGTGAACAATCTCGATTGTTTCCTGCCGTTTTGTGTCAAGTTTGCAGAAAAAGGAGGAGGGATGAGTGGGGGTAATGGCCTTTTTCATAGGGAAATATGCCTCGATAATCTCCTTGCTATCAAGATTTAGTGCTTTTTTAGCAACGGATAATGCAAGGCTGCTTCCTTCTTCCTTTCCTTTTGGAACGCAGATGCATGACACTTCTCTAAGGATTCTTACTGCCTTGAGTGTCAATAACTCAGGGTCTCCTGGGCCGACTCCTATTACATAAAGTTTGCCTGTCATTCTTATTTTTCTCCTGTTATTATGAATACCGGGTTTAATGCCTGCATATGCCTTCTGTTAGCAATAATTTTTGATCTTGATACCGAAATTTCACAAATCTTTATATTGAATCCATTATTTTCAAGGTGCTTAATTGCCTCATTTAAAGTTTCTATTGTAGTAGCATTTATGACAATAATTTTAGCTGGCATTTTAGTGGTGAAATCTATTATTTCCTTGAGCCTTCCGCCGCTACCGCCAATAAAGACCCTGTCTGGAAATGAAAGGTTTATTAAGGCATCAGTGGCTTCTCCTTTTATTATCTCAATGTTAGATGTATTAAACCTAATCTTATTCTCCTTGATATTTTTTATCTGTTCTTCGTCTTTTTCAATGGCAAAGACCTTTAATTCTGGATACAGCCTTGCTATTTCTATTGATACCGAGCCGGAACCAGCGCCTATGTCCCAGAATACGCCTCTCCGATGGAGTCTTAGTTTGTGAATAGTTACAGCCCTGACTTCATCCTTTGTTATAAATCCTTTTGAATGTAAAATTTCATCTTCTGTCAATCCAAATCTGACTTCGGAGGCACGGCATGCACCCCCTCCCTTGCCCTCCCCCCTCGAGGGGGAGGGAATATCAAGAAAGTCCCCCTCCCCTAGTGGGAGGGGGTGAGGGTGAGGGGGTGATGTCTTCTGTATTATCACCAGATTCGGTTCTTTAAACGACATTCCTGCAATCTCTTTCGGTGTTCCATCTGTGATTTTTTCGTCAGGATAACCGAGTTTTTCGCAAACATACATCTTAATGTTGTCAGTTCCGGAGTTTGGTTTAATATGCTTCAAAAATTCCTTTGCTATTGCGGAGGGACTATTCTCTCTGTCTGTAAGGATGCTGATTTTATTGTGCCTTTGCAGTAGCAAGGGAATATCATTTATCTCGTATGGCAGTCTTCTTCTCTTTTCAATGTCAGGGCCACCGTGAAGGCTCATGAGAAATGCATCATCCCAGGGCTCTTTTATCCTTGAAAATGCAATCTGGATGCTGGATAAATCTGGAAGTATCTCTACCATTTCTTTTCCGAATTCCCTGACAGCCCTTCTGCCGATTCCAAAAAATGCCGGATCGCCTGAGGCGAGGAGGGTGACGAGTGACGAGTGACGAGTGACAAGTGACGAGTGAATGAATTTTATTGTTTCATCTACATTGTTTATTACCTTGATTTTATCCTTAACATACTCAAACTCCTCATATCCTTGCATAAAGACCTCAAAAAGTCTGTTAGAGGTTAGGATAACAGTGGAGTTAAGAATAATTTCCATTGCCTTTTTATCTAGGGGCTTGTAGCCTATTCCTATGACATAAAGCTTATTCATTGATTTTTGAGCCTTCCGGCCGCCTCAAAATATATGTATCCATAAGCCAGCCTTTTTCCCTTTTAGCCTCACTTCTTGTCTTTTTAAGATCCTCGATAATATCTCTTAGTTTCCCAGAAAGCAGGATTTCATCCTCAGTCCCCAGATATCCACCCCAATAGATGTCAATATCTGTATCCTTAAAATGCCTGAAGGTAGAATAAGAGTCTAACAATACCACGGTATTCTTAATCTCAGAAGGTGAGTATTCTTTCAGTCTTCTGCCCGTTGCAATCATAATAGTCTCTCCTATACGGTTTAAAGGGATTTTATGCTTCGCTGCTAATACCTGAATACTGGTTATTCCTGGTATTACCTCATACTCAAAATTTGCTGCTCCTTTTTTAAGGATATACTGTAAAATTTCTAAATGCCCATCATATAGCGATGGATCGCCCCAGATAAGCAAGGCGCCGCTTTCACCATCTTTAATCTTGTCTTTAATCAATTCGGTAATAATTTCTGCCTTTTTCTGGCGCCATGCTTTAACTTCTGCGTCATATGACTTACCGCCCTTTTTACGCTTGGGAATCTTGGCAACCACAATTCTATATTTCCCGCTTTCCAGATATCTTTCTAATACCTTCTTTCTCATTTTGAGAAAATCCTTACACCCTTCTCCCTCTTTTTCAAGAAGGAAAAAGACATCTATTTTTCTCATTGTGTTTATCGCCTGAACAGTAAGGTAATCAGGATTGCCAGTGCCGATTCCAATAAGATATATTTTCTTCATCTTTTTCCGCCTTTCATAATTCTATCCCTCTTCTTGCCTTTACGCCTTTTCTATAATAATGTTTGATTTCCTTCATCTCTGTGACAAGGTCTGCCTTTCTGATAAGTTTTTCATTTGCATATCTGCCTGTTATGATTACCTCTGTCTCAGGAGGCTTTTTATCAATCAATCCCAGCACATCATTTGCGCTAATAAGTCCGTAGTGAACAGCAATGTTTACCTCATCCAGTATTACCATGTCATACTGTCCTGACAGAAGCGCTTTTTTTACATCTTCAAGCCCTTTTTTTGCAGATGTCTTTTCGGATGGAGTAGGGATTTTTGACCTCAGAAAACCAGTGCCGTACTGTTTTATTGTTATAAGGTCTTTAAATCTTTCCAATGCCTTATGTTCACTACATATTCTTTTTTTCATGAATTGTCCTACAAATACCTTAAGCCCTGCGCCCACTGCCCTTAATGCAAGCCCCAATGCAGCAGTGGTTTTGCCCTTGCCGTTTCCTGTATAAATATGTATATATCCTTTACGCATAGCGGTACTCATACTGCATCTGTTGCAGAGAGCCTTCTCTGAGGAGATATGGAACCTTATCTTCAGATATCAATTTAAAGGCATATCTTATCATCTCTTTGTAAAACTCGCAAAACTCCGCCTTTCTGTACATATTGCCTCTGGCATACATCTCAGCGGGGCATGGCGAGCCGCATATATGCCTGAAGTCGCAGGCGCTGCATTCATCGATCTTCTCCACAGTCCTTGCCCTGATTGTTTTAAATGGCTTTGAGCTCATCGCCTTTTCAATTGATGTCTTGAAGATGTTTCCTCCTGAGAATTTTTTGAAGCTGATAAATTCTCCGCAAGGAACCATATCGCCGTTGGCGGTGATTGTAAGAAATGTCCGTCCTCCGCCGCAAGGGGAGATGTCACACATCATGCGTCTGGCAGCAGGCGATATTATTGCAAGAATAACATTTGCAAAGTTGCCCACAACGATCTGCCTGCCTGATCTTTTTGTCAGATCAATCGCTGTCTCAACAGCCCTTATTAATTCTTTTGCAAACTCCTTTTCATCCGGCTTCTGTTTCAATGCCTGTTTCTGTGTCACCCGGACTGGGTTTAAAAGTACGCACGGCACTCTTTTCTTATGGAGAAATCTTACATGCTCTGAAAGCTTCTTGACATTGAATTTTGTGACAGTCGAGATTACATTCAACCCTTCATACCCTTTAAACCAGTCTAACGCCTGGACAGCTTTCTCAAAATTGCCCCCGCCTTTTGCCGTTACCCTTGAGAGATTGTTTGTGTGAGCATCCGGCGCGTCAAGCGATATGCCTACGCCTACCCTGTATTTTTTCATAAACTCCGCGTCTCTTTTTTCGAGAAGGAGTGTATTTGTCTGAATGCCGAAAACGAATTTGCTGCTGAATTTTTTTATGGAGTCAAACAGTATGTTTTTCACCAGCAGCGGTTCAGCGGCGTGAAATACTATCACAGGTTTTTTTGACGAATTTTTGAAATGAACCGCAATCTTTTCCAATGCAGTGTTGAGCTCCTTCCCTGTCATCTGCGTGCCCTGTTTTCTTATTTTGGTAGGGATATAACAGTATGTGCAGTTTGCATTACATCTATCAGTAGGGTCTATGCATACGCAGTTTAAATCTGTATTGAATCTGAAATCGTAAAGCTCTTTATCGAGATGTGCCCTTTTATTTTTGTACAGTGTTATCAGGTCTTCCGGCAGCAGGAAGTCACCATTATCATTTTTTGGTACAAGCCCCCAGAATACATTATCGGCATCAAGGACAAGCTTCCAGTCAGTGTTAATATCAGAAAAAGAGAGACCTCTTTGATTTCCATTCATATGTACATATCTCCTTTTAATTTTTTAGAGAGGCAAAACAACCGAGTAACAATTGGTTGTTTTGCCTCCAGGGCAGCCTCATTTTATAACGGCATTTTCTTGTTCGGAACATCTCCATACATCACAAAATGAGTCAAGCCGTTAGCTGTCTTTGCGCATTTGAGATGGTACGATATGACGCTGGCCTTTGCCTTCTTTTTACCCCTCTTTTTGGGACTATTCAAATTTCTTCACCTCCTTTCACTCATGATCTGAGAGTTTTCAGTATCTCTCTTCTTGCCTCACCGATGGTGAGAGGGATTTTTCCAAACGGCATATTGTCTTCATGTTTTAGTTTGTATATTAATTCCGCAATATGGGGAAGCCTGAGTTTAACATTTGACATATCGTCAGGTGCTGTAAATACCTCCTCAGGGATACCGCTTCTAACAATACTGCCCTTGCTTAATATGTAAAGCCTGTCAAGAAACAGAGGCACAAGGTCAACGCTGTGTGTGGCCATAACAATAGTTACGCCTTTTTCTTTATTGAGTTTTGTCAAAAGAGTCATCATTTTATATTCGCCCATGGGATCTAATCCAGATGTAGGTTCGTCAAGCAGCAGTATCTCGTGGCCCATTGCCAGAAGCCCTGCAATACAAATCCTTTTCTTCTGGCCAAAACTCAGATTATGTATAGACTTCTTTGCATATTCTTCCATTTCAACATCTCTAAGAGCATTGTTTATACGGTTTATGACCTCATCCTCTCTGAAGCCCATGTTTATCGGGCCGAATGCAACATCTTCAAAAACTGTTGCAGCAAAAAGCTGATCATCAGGATTTTGAAAAATGAGTCCGACCTTTTTGTAAATCTCCTTTGGAGAAAGCTTTTTTATGTCAGCCCTGTCAAGATAAACGCTGCCTTCAAAATCTTTCATTAAGCCGTCCATTATTTTAAGCAGTGTTGTTTTTCCAGAGCCGTTTGAGCCGAGTATGCCGATAAATTCCCCATGCGATACATCAACCGCAATATCAGACAATGCCTGAGTCCCATCAGGATATTTGAATGAATTTATTTGGGCAGACAATCTTGAGTCTTTTGTCTGACTTCTGACTTTTAAATTTTCCATACAAACCCCAGCGCAATTATTAATAGAACTGAAACGGCAACTTCTGAGAGCTTGAATGGCTTATGTTTCAGCATCGGCATATTTCCGTCGTATCCCCTTTGAATCATTGCAGTTGTAATATTCTGGCTTTGTTCAAATGCCTTAATAATAAGAGAGCCGGCAAGTGTCCCAAAAGAGTTTAAACCTTTTTTGACGCTCGAATAACCAAGACGATTTTTTTGTGCATTGTAAATTACCATTGCATCTTCCAGAAGAACAAAGATATACCGGTAGGCAAACATGAGTATCTCTATGAACCCCTTTGGAATCCTCATCCATGAAAAGGCTGCCATAATCTCTGTAAAGGGCGTGGAGAACCCCATTACTGCAACTACTGATACTGCGCCTATTATTCTGCTTCCTATCATAAGTCCTTCCATTAACCCGTCTTTATGTCCAACAACTTTGATGCCGAAGATGTTGATGGAAAACAGGATGTCTTCTCCAGAGAAGAATACTTTTAGAATAAGCAACACCGATATAATGAACAACGGCTGTGAAAACCTGAGAGCAAAAACCTTTAAGGGTATCCGCATCTTAATACAGAGAAATAGACAGAGAATTGTCATGAGCAAGGGAAGGGCAAAGCCCTTATAGCTCAAGACCATTGCCAGAACGGCAAGACTTACAAGGATTTTCACCCTTGCATCAACTTTTGAAAGCATATGCTCTTTTTTAAAGTATTCTGAAAATAATTCCATCTGTTTCTCCCGTAATATGTTGGATGTGCAGGCTATCAAGAATTGCCTGCACATCCATAAGAGATTAACTTGTTATTTTCTGTTCCTCGCTGTTAACTTTTGATGATTTTTCAACCATAAGCACCCTCCAGTAATATCCACCGATAAACCCGCCAACCGCACCTCCGAGGAGAAAGACAAAAAGAAGCAGGTCGCCCTGATCTGTGTTAATGAACGGCTCCCTTGCCTCTCTGCCATGCTCTTTTGCGTATTTCTCCACCACCGACTCATCAACACCCGGCCATTTGTCAGAGGCAGTGACAGTGTCGGTGAATAGTGAATAGTGAATAGTGAATAGCGCAAAAATTGTCAGAAAAAATATTCCGCAACTTTGAACTTTTAACTTTAAACTTAGAACTTTCATATCGTTGCCTCCTCCAGTTTTAAGACCCCCATCTTCACGAGGAGGTCGGGCCGTTTCTTATAAAGCAGAACAACCATGCCTGCTGTCATTGCACCTTCAAGGATTCCAAGTGGAAGCTGTGTCGGTAAAAAGGCTATTAGGATTTTCCAGAAAAGAGGCATGAATGGTGAATCTCCCCGTATGCCTGATGCAAGTTCAATGGATGTAGTGGTGTATGTTGCCCAGTCTGCAAGAATACCTGCCATAAAGCCTGCAATCCAAAGATTAGCCTTTAACGCCCTCAATCCCCTGAATGTAAGATACCCTGCAAAGGAGCCCATCACGCCCATTGATACTATGTTAGCGCCCCATGTGCTTAGACCACCATGTGCAAGGAAAAGCGCTTGAATTAATAGAGCCACTGCTGTAATCAGTATGCTGATAGCAGGCCCAAGAAGTATTCCTGACATCCCTGTCCCGCATGGGTGGGAACATGTTCCTGCAGTCGGCACCGGGATCGGCATACAGGAGATAATGAAAACAACCGCTGCCATTAGTCCAACAAGAGGTTTAAAGGATAGGTCAATATTTGAGAGTTTCTTCAGCTTATACAAACCGAATGCCACAAATGGTATAGCAATAGCAAACCAGAGCGCTGCCCAGTTGAATGGCAGAATGCCTTCGGAGATGTGCATGGCATAAGAATTCTCTGGCAAAAGTGAAAGCAGGGCTGCTACCGCCACAGTGATAGTATAACCTTGAACTTTTAATCTTGAAGCTTCAACTTTCATAATCTTCTTTCTCCTTTCATCGAGGTTTTGGGAATAAGAGGTCTCCTGGCTTAGGACTCCCTACTCGCCGGCCTTCCCATCCTTTGACAAGCTCAGGACAGTGGCTTTTTGTCGGCTTTTGTTTCCATTACAGTTGCGCGACAGCAGGGGATTCACACCCCTTTCCGCTTCTTCATTCCCTGATTGTTATACTTTACCTTATATTCACAGAATTCCCGTATGTAGCTATCTCATTAATTACCTCCTTCCGCCGCTATCTTCAGCAAAGCGTTTACAATAGCCACCGCCACCGGAGTGCCTCCTTTTCTGCTCAGGTTCGTAATGAAAGGAAAGTTCTGGGCTGCAAGCAGTGGGAGAATCTCACTCCTCTTCCCTGACATCCAACCATTTGTAAATCTTCAACTATATAAACTAAACCCTGATCTTAAACTTCTTCTCACCTCCTTCCTAAACTTTCTATTCTTAAAAATTTGTGTAAAAACATTATCACATTCCCTCTGCCATTTTCAATAAAGCATTTACGATGGCTGTTGCTACAGGCACACCCGCTAAGCCTTTCTCCTCCAGCCCCATACAATAAGCCCGATGAACACCAGAAACCCGATCAAGAACAGATACGGTATTGGCGCTGATGATGCCCCGCCTGATACATTCGCGTCCTGCATTTCGTAACCCTCTACCTTCTTGCCTCTTCCATCAGGAGCTAATTGTCTATTACCTGCCTTGCTTTCTGTTTTTTGACTCTGGACTCCTGACTCTGGACTCTGAACTGTTTTTAGCGCCTTCATAAATCCCTTTACCTGAGCTTTCAATCCAGGCACAGACATTAAAACAGACGATGTAAATTTCGTAAGCAGTGGATTATTGCATGTATGGTCGCAGCAGGCAAGGCCGACTTCTTTAACGCTTTCAGCGTATTCCTTTGCCAATGTCTCTACAACCTTTTTATCAGGCTTCCAGTAATCCTTTCTCACAGTCTCAAGCATCCTTGCAACAATTGACTGATACGCCCACATATTCTTAGATTGCCTGAACATCGCTTTTATATTAAGTCTGTTCCTGTCCAGAACATATGTCTCATACATCTCGTTCCACTTTGCTGCATCAACTGCCTCCGGCACCGTCACCTGCCATCCCCAGAGATGCTCAACAACCTTATCAACAAACCGCGCGCCTGCATAACCTTCCTTCATCATAGCCTTTATCCATTCCGGATTGAGATACCTTGACCTCATCTCCCTGCCCATAAACTTTTCAAGTGTCTCCTGCTTCGGCATTTTTGGATTGGACATATTTGTGACATAAACCTCAGGTGTCTTTCCGTCAATTGCCCTGATAGCCATTGCAGTTCCGCCAAGATACTGAAAAACATCATCGTTATCAAGCGTTGCATAGACATTGCTTGAACGGCTGTGAACCGCTATCTTTGTACCAGAAAGGGCATTTTTAAATAATAAAAGACTTATATCTTCCTGCTGCTCTGGTGCTCTACTGCTCTTCTGCTCTATTTTCTCTCCCCAAAACCCCTGACCATATAGATGACTCATCCTTAGGAAGTAAACATCAGCGACCTGTCTCTCATTGTCCCATGTGTTAGATAGAGGAATCACCTTATCAAGATTCGTCCCGTACGCACCTGAAGGCACGGTAAACAAACGGACAGAAGCAAGCCTTTCTGCCTTATCCTCAGAAACACCTTTTCCCATGAGCAGCTTCTTTGTCTTCAGCACATTTGCACGGATTATGTTGTCTTCTTCATCCTGCTCTTTTGCCAGGGTTACTGCCTTATCAAGCAATGCCATAAGGTTGGAAAACAAATCCCTGTAAAGTCCAGATGGGACCATGGTCACATCTATTCTCGGCCTTCCAAGTTCGCTTCTCGGTATCGCCTCAACGCCTATTACGCTTCCGCGCTCATCCCACTTCGGCCTTATGCCCATGAGATACATAATCTGTGATTCCATCACACCCTCATGCCTTATGGTCTCAATTCCCCATAAAACGAATGAGAGTTTGTCAGGATATATGCCATGTCTTTGTTTATAGCCCTCTATGAGTTCTTTTGCTAACCTTACACCCATCTCATAAGTTCCCTTTGATGGTATCTTCGTCGGGTCAAATGAATAGAAGTTTTTTCCGGTAGGCAATGAGTCAGGGTTTCTTATAGGGTCGTTGCCCTGTCCGGCAGGGATGTATCTACCATTTAGGGCTGCAATAAATGAATCGAGTTCCCTCTTTCCTGACTGGATTATCCTCTGTTCATAATCAGCAATCCTCCTTTTTCTATCTTCATCAGAAAGTCCCTTTTCAATGGACAATATCGCCTCTGCCGTTGTCCTTCTGTATTTTTCTTCAGGCGATTTACCAAAGGTATGCAGCCCAAAGGGCGTCTGTTTTTCTGCAATCTCTTTGATGTAATGCTCCAGTTCTTCTATTTCCTCATCGGTCTTTATCTCAAATCCCCCCTTGCCCCCCTTTGTCAAAGGGGGGATGGGGGGATTTTTTAAATCAGTAAGAATGCCTGTTTTTTTAGCAAGGCTGTTAATCTCCTCAAGTTTAGCCTGTGCCAGCGACAGACTTTTTCCCTTTGCCACATTGTAGTCATTAATAAGTGCAGCAAGTTCCTTCAGTTCCTTATTCAAGCCTGCCTTGTCAAATGGAGGTGTCATGTGGTCAATAATAACTGCCATCCCCCTTCTCTTTGCCTGTAAGCCCTCGCCAACATCATCAACGATGTATGGATAGATGTTCGGCAAATCCTGAATTAAGGCCTCAGGTGGGTCTTCATTAGCAAAACCAACCTCTTTTCCTGAAAGCCATTCATGGGTTCCGTGTGTTCCGATATGCGCTATTGCATCAGCCTGAAACTCATGCTTAAGCCATAAATAAAAGGCGATATACTGATGATGCGGCGCGAGGGTGACATCATGATATAGTTTTTTTACATCTTGCTCCCACCCCCTTGAAGGCTGAGGAGTGAAGATGATGTTCCCGTATCTCACAGCAGGAATGACTATATATTTTGTGCCGCTTGCGCCTGTCCATGTCATGATATTGCTCTGCTCCACAGGCCCCCAGCTTTTTAAAACTGCCTTTTTAAGACCATCGGGCAGTTCCTCGAACCACCCTTTATACACATCTATGGGAATAAGTATCGGCTTCCCTGTTCTTACAAGTCTATCCAGTTCTCCCTGCGCCCAGTTGCCGATATTGCGGGCATAATTGTGAATATCATTGAAGAGTTGTTCTTTTGTTATCGCCCCCTCACCCTGACCCTCTCCCGCTAGGGGAGAGGGAATTGATTCTCCCCTCCCTTGACGGGAGGGGATTAAGGGGAGGGTGCTGTATCCTTCTTTTCCAAGCCTCTGCAAAATCTCCCAAAGGCTTTCAGGCAAAACATTGAGATATGATGCACCGATGTTCTGCTTTCCCGGCGGATAGTTGTAATAGATAATCGCAATCTTCTTATCTTTATTTGGCTTATCCTGAAGGTTAATCCATGCCTTTACCCTATCAACAAGCCTCTTGACTCTTTCAGGAATAGGACGCTCCTCTATGTATTCAATACCTGTTTCTTCATCAATCGCTTTCTCTTTTGAGGCAATGACAGTGGGCTGGATTATTCCGCCCATCTCGGGCATTGCCACCTGCCATGCCCTCTCAAAGATGTCAAGACCAACCGGTGATTTCTCCCACTCCTCCTTTGACTGGCTATAAAGGGTAATGGCATTGATCAGGGGTACATTGAGTTTGCTTAAAAGCGGTATTGTAGTCTGTGGATTTATCCCCAACTTCATACCCATAGCAACTACAAGCCTTACACGGCTTAATCCCCCCATCGAGGGATTAAAGAAAAATTTCTCAATTGCAGCCTCAGGCGGAAGGCTGCCATAAACAGGCAGGACATTAAAACCCGCTGCTTCAAGCCCTTCTATTACAGCGTCAAGAACCTTTGTCTGTCCTGCTATTGCAGCGTTTTTGTAAAAGACAATGCCTATCCACGGTTCGTCTTCAGTGTGTGGGGGAGAAGCCTCACCCGTAAGCCCCTTCTCTTTTTGATAAGGTAAATAGATATTTTTATATTCTTCAAAATCCTCAAAAACCTTTTTAGTATTGTGCTCATAGATGCCAAAAGCCGGAGATTTCACCACATCTCCATAAGAAAGATCAAAAGAGAACTCCTTTTTCAATGCATAAAGGAGCATGTTCTTAATATTTTCAAGGCCGCCTTCGCTGTAGTATTCGACCATTTTATTATCAACCACGATGCCCATTTTCTTGTGGTCGTCGTTATAAGAACCACCGCCTACATAATAGACCTTGCCGCCCTTTTTAATAACCTCCTCAAGCTCCAGTTTTACTGTATCAATAAGGTCTCTGCCCATGATGAAGATGAATACAAGGTTCGATTCTTTCATATAAGCAAGGCCTTTCTCTCTGATTCCTTTTAAGGGATATACATGAAATGCCGTCTTTTCCTTTAAATCCGGATATTCATTGTAAATAGCCTTCACAGCCTCAAGGGCTGTTTTAGAATTTGCATCACCAAGGAGAAGGCTCACTTTTAAAGGCTCTGCATGGGCAAAAGAGAGCTCCCAGAGCACAGAAAACAGAAGACAGACAATACACAAAAATAATCTGACTCCTGACTCCTGGCTTCTTGCTTCTTGCTTCTGTTTATTCCGGCACATAAATCACCCTCCCGTCTTTCAATTGATACGCTGTTCCGAGCCTTGTGCCTTCACCGCTTAATCTCTTGTCTGTCACCTTCTGTACTTTAATCTCTTTTCCCTTCTTTGTTACTATCTCTATCTTGCCGTCGGCAGTCTTTTTTGTAATCGTCACTTCTGATTTTGGATCAAGCAAGTCAAGCATATTGTAAGCCATAAAGAGGGCAATCATCATGCTAACGATGAAGACCACGCTCGCATCAAAGAGATTTGCAACTCCCGAAATCGGGTCTTCAGGGGGCTGCTCGTATTTTTCAAACCTTCTCTGTCTCTTCAGAAACCTCATTGTCTTCCTCCAACTTTGAACCTCGGAGCGTTAGCTCCGTCATATATTCCATCTCCCTCATATCCGCTCTAACCCATTTTTCTTTTACTATTGACATGAGGTAGGCAGCCACACCGCAGGCAAGTCCTACAACGGTTGTTGTGAATGCCGTAACCATGCTGCCAGCCATTTTCATCATATCACCCTGAGCAAGGGCGGAAAGGGCAATGCCCATGGGTATCAATGTCCCCATCAATCCAAGGGCTGGCCCCACCCTAATGCTGAACCTGATTTTGTCCAGGGATTTAATGAGTCCGAGTTCTGCCTCCTGCAGAGACCTTTCAAGTCTTATATCGAGGGCATCATTGGAATGAGAAGATTCAATTTCTGAATCAAGGACTCTTCTGTATTTATTTAATACAGATGAATTCCCCTGCTTTCTTTCTACGTACTCCCTCAGAAAGCTGCCGAAGGAGATAAGTATCCAGAATGTAAGAAGCACAAGCCCGGCAACTACCGGAAAAAAGAGGGCGGATGATATTACATAGAGAAATGTCGTAAGACCTGCAAATATATTCATCCCTTAACCTCCATTCTTTTATGTGCAAAGTAGCCGATAATCAATGACAAAAAAAGCAACACAAACATACCGATACCGTTGCTCATATCAACATTGTTACCATCTGGGATAAAAGACCTGTATACTCCTTTTGCCTCCTCAATCTTGGCGGGAAGATATAGAGAAGCTAGAAAATAAAATCCGATTGCAATCATGCTCAGTCCCAGACTGATTTGGCTTGAAGTCTGTTTGATGCGGGTCAGACCCACAATTGCAAGGGTCAAAAGGGCAAAGATAAGGCCCAGTCCTATACCCACAATGAGAGACGGCAGTTTAATCACGCCGAGAGCCGCCCATGTGGAAAATGTCATTGCGGAAAGACATACAGGACAGGGGACTAACAACAGTAACGAGTTAATAGATTTTGAATCTCGAACCTTGAACCTTGAACCTTGAATTTCTTTTTCTGACTTCTGACTTCTCAATAAGTATATTCCCCATGCAATCATTCCCGCTGCCATCAGTGCATGAAGATAGGGGCCTTTTCTCAAGACAGGCTCAAGCAGCCTTATCAACTGCCCTGAAAAGACTGCTATAGCAACGAATAGCAGCAAATACAGCGAAAGGGTAAGAAGCACGCCCTTCCATGTAATCCTGCTAAATCCGAGTCCAAAACCAATCTTCACGGCAAATATGCCTAAGCTGAAGAGCATCCCGCCAAACCATAAAATGATGCTTAAATCCATTGTTATCACCTCAATATTCAAACCTTTTCGTTAATAACCCATTTCAAAATTCATAACTCAGCCCCGCGTTCCATGCGAGAGGCGGAGCCGGATACCCGTCCCCATAGTAATAATCTTTATCAAATAGATTCTCGATCTTCAAAAAGACCCTTACTTTCTTCAGATAATATTCTGCCCGGAAATCGGCCAGAAAGTATCCAGGGACTGATTCCTTATTATCAGAGCGGGTATACTGTTTAGAAACGTATTTTGTGTATAAGGCCAGTGTTAAATCCTGAAGGGGCTTATACCGGAGGTCAAGCCTGAATGTATGTTCAGGACTTACGGGAAGCCAGTTATTTGTGAGTTCATCTCTGGCAACGAGGTAAATATAAGAGGGTTTAATCTCCAAAAGGCTATGGGGTTGCCATTTTATGGAAAGTTCTGTCCCCTTCCTGGTCACCTTTCCAAGATTCTCATAACTCCCGATTCCGCCATCCTCTCTCACATAGGTTATGCGGTCTTCAATCTCACTATAGAACAGGGAAAGACTCCCCTCAAAAGAGCCCCGCTGCCGATAAGAAAAGGTTAAACTATAATTCATTGCCTCTTCCATCCCCAGATCCGGGTTTGGCCTGGTGGTGCTGGTCTCGTAATATCTCTGGAGAAAGGTGGGGGTATTGTTTGTCTTGAGGGCTGAGAGTTGAAGACCAAAGCTGTCCCAATCATATCCAACCTTAACTTCCGGGTTTAAGGCATGATCAAACTCGGAGTAGAAATTCCATCTGAGGCCCAAACCCAGCTTGACGGGAAGAAAGCAGGGACGGATCTCCTTTGAGGCATATACGCCGTACTTTCCCTCCTGATGGGATTTAATCTTGTTCCCTTCAACTTGAGCAACCTCAAGATTCAGGCCGGTATCAATGGGGCCATATCGGCCCATGGGAATGGTTGATTTCAGATCCTGGGCAATGGACCAGCTCTTGAGGAAGGTTTCTAAATTTCTTTCCGGATTTCTATGCTCTTTTTCAAAGCGGCTAAAATGAGTCCCGGATCTTAACCGTCCAAACTCACATAGGAGCGAAGAACCAAATGTATCATCTTCACTTCTGGCCTTGGGCGTGGGAAAGGCCGGCAGGCCTGGTGAACCGCTATCCTCTTTAGAATAGTCCAGTGACAGATCAAAGTTATAGATTTTACCCGGTTTATAACCGATCTTTGCGCCTACTCTTTTCTTATCCTTATCGCCGTTTGTTCTGAAGCCATCCGTTCTATACCAGCCACCGGAAAGCCCAATCCCCCATGGCTTTGACCCGGTTGAAGTCTCGGCATCAGGGGAAGCAGAAGAGATGCCTATATGCTGCTGATAATTCAAACTGTAGCTCTGGGTATTGAGGTTCCCTGCAAATACTTCAATATTACCCTGAGAGCCCTTAATCCCTTTTGTTTTAATGCTGATAACACCACCGCTGCTGTCATCTCCAAAGAGCACGGCGCCACCCCCCTTATGGATCTCTATCTCTTCAATATTCTCTAGGGAGACCAACCCCCACTTAATGGCGCGGTGGGCGGACAACGGGTCATTGAGGGGACGGCCGTCGAGCAAAACACGAACCATATAAGAACCACGGATGCTGACCGAGGAATCTCCGGCGCTTACTCCGGGTATCTGATTGAGAAGCTCTACTATTGACCGCACATTCATCTTTTTAATCTCTTCGGCAGTAATCACTATCTTCTCCGCGTCTTTCCCTTTTTCCTCCGATCCTGAAATGGACGGAAAGAGAGAAATAAAGAGCATTACTAATACATATAAGATCGGTTTCTTTTTCATGACAATCCTTTCCGATCGGTCACAATGCTGAAGTTCTTGATTCCTGAAAGCCTTACTTCATCGATAACACTCACTAAAATGCCAACATTTACATCCTTATCAGCCTTTATCCGTAAAAAGTCTTTTTCCCTATCGGTTAATCCTTCTTTAATCGCCATTTGAAGGTTTTTTAAATCTATCCTTTTGTCTATAAAATAGATTTCGCCACCTTTTGTGATCATTATTGTTTTTATAGTTTCATTTTTCGATTCTGCTGTTTTCGATTCCGGGAGTTTAATCCTGATCGCAGGTTCCTGGATGAGATGCGATGTCAGCATAAAAAAGAGAAGCAGGAGAAATACTACATCCACAAGAGGAGCGATATTCATATGGGCATGATTATGTCGCCTTCTTTCAAATTCCATTCTTTCTCCTCACAAAGAGACTCATTGTTATTTCTTTTAAGATAAAAGCGATATCGTCAGCCTGCTTTTCCAGATAGTGATGCCCGATATGGATCGGCATCGCTACGAGTAATCCCGCTGCCGTCGTGATGAGGGCTTCCCAGATGCCTCCGGCAAGCATAGATGGATTTACACTCGAACTGCTGGCGATCACCATAAAAGCTTTTATCATCCCTGTAACCGTTCCTGTCAAACCAAGGAGAGGAGCAATCGTTGCAATTAATCCGAGCCAACTCAGCCCCTTCTCCATCTCCCTTACCTGCCGGGTGCCAATAACCGATAATTCTTTTTCGTTCCCGCCATTCTCGATCGCCGTTAATAGAGGAACTAATATAGCCGATTTCGCTTTCAGGGCCTCTGCTGGTCTGCCTATCTCTTTCAAGATTCTTCTGTACTGCAAAAATTTATTGCTTAAGAGCGCAGCTCCTGCAAGAGAACAGAGCAGGATTGGATACATCAAGAAGCCGCCTTTAAGAAAAAATTGAATCATCAATCCCTCCTCAACATAAACCCTGTTAGAGACGCCGTTCTAAAGGACGAGACATTCTCTATGGAATTATTTATCCTATTATTTCATCTCCGGCCTGAAGGTGAAGTATTCTCTAACAGGGTGAATCTTATTGGCAATAGTGCACGTGAAATAATGGGGTACCCGTCTCTCTTTGCAGGGAGAAACGTTGATCTTTTCACCGCCTCAATCGCCGCCTCAGTAAAGCCGTAATCGGCTCTTTGGGTAACTTCAACATTCAAAAGATTACCCCTGTGGTCAATGGTTAGCCGCAAAACAACCTTCCCCTCTTTGCCGAATTTCCTTGCCATCAAAGGGTAAACAGGCATTTCCCTGTGCAGGAACTTAGGCCCTGTTGCTGTTCCGAATTGCACATTACGGGGATCTGAAGTTCCGTTAGATGCAAAAGACTGAGGTGCGGAAGACCTCTCCCGCACCCCGATTTCCGGAGGGTTAGCAGTCTCCAGAGGTAATTGGATTGCTTCTGTTTTATCAGAACTTGCTGTTGTTTCAATAATTTTTTGTTCATGCACTTTTGGAGTCTCATCATTCTTCTTGGGTTCCTCTGTTTCATTTTTATTCTCTATGAAAATTTTTTTAGGTTTTGTGGTCTTTTCTTGTTTTACAACTGTTTGCTCCTGCAATGCAGGGATACCTTCAGTCATCACAAAAAGTTCCACATCATCAAAATTCTTGACAACCGCCATTGAAACAGGAATAGCCATAATCAAGATATGCAAGATTCCCGATATTAAAAGCCCGGGATTATGCCTCATGTTCAGCATCCCGCCCATGCCATTTGTGAACTGTTAGGGTACATAAACGCCATCTTTTATTTGTCAATCCTTTTAAACCCATTCTGTTTTCCCAGTGCTTCTATTACAGCCTCATAGACAGCTTTACCTATTAACTCTCCAATCCTGCTGTGGCCTCCTGCATATGTGACCCTCGGGCCAAAATTCCCTGATACAATAATCACGTTATCCGTTCCTGTTCCTGTTGCCTGGATATCTTTTGTATAACTACTCGGAACCTTTAAGTCCTCAAAGGCCGCTGTCTTTGCCTCGGTTGCTGTTACTATTGCCCTTGCCAGAGCGCCGTCTGTAAGCCGTGCATTTGTGAGTATCAAAATATTTACAGTTCCT
>Ga0210017_1001521_pt1 | contig 20166 bp, 19 predicted proteins | sample CryGeyCG2014_020_FD_183966 | JGI IMG/M metagenome (GOLD analysis project Ga0210017, IMG submission 183966) | Groundwater microbial communities from aquifer - Crystal Geyser CG08_land_8/20/14_0.20 (SPAdes) (version 2) | ecosystem: Environmental > Aquatic > Deep subsurface > Groundwater | place... | reverse complement strand
AGCGCCCAAGATGATAATTTTCAACAACGCGAATTAATTTAACAAACGAGTGATTGGGAAATATCGCCCTTGAGGCGATCCCACTCATCAAGCCACCGCCTTTGGTGGGGGTGTAATGACTAAAGTGAGTGATAACAATTTGGAAGTTTTAGACGGACAACAGCGCATCACCAGTGTTGGACGTTTTGTGACTGATAAATTTGCCATCAAAGATGAAAACGGCATGGAACAATATTTTGGCGGTATGGCAAAAGACAAAAAAGAGAAGATTTTGGAAACTAAACTACTCATTTATGAATGTGAGGGAACAGAAAGCCAGATAAAGGAGTGGTTTAAAACGATCAATATTGCCGGAGTTCCACTCGTCCCTCAAGAATTGTTAAATGCGATTTACTCTGGACAATTCGTGACACTCGGCAAGGAGGAGTTTAGTAATAGCCAAAATGCAAATATTCAAAATGGAGCGCATACATAAAAGGAAGTGCAAATCGACAGGCTTTTTTTGAGAGGGCTTTGGACTGGGTAAGTAAAGGAAGTATTGATGACTACATGAGTATTCATCGCAACGATAAAAATATCAATGAGTTAAAAAGATATTTCAACAGTGTGATCGATTGGATCTCTAGTGTATTTACCGACGTAGAAAGCGAGATGTGCGGACTTGAGTGGGGGCGATTATACGAGCAGTATCATAAGCAGGCATATAATTCCGCCAAAGTGTCGGCAGAAGTTCAAAAACTCTATGGCGATTCGTATATAAAAAATCGAAAAGGTATTTTTGAGTATATTCTAGGTGGTTCAGATGATACAAAATTGCTTGAAGTCCGAATTTTTGATGAAGCAACTAAAAAAGCGGTTTATGCAACACAAACTGCTAAAGCAGAGAAAAAGGGCGAATCAAACTGCCCACATTGTATTATTGGACATGATGCCAACAAAAGTAAGGTCTGGAGTTTTGGCGAAATGGACGCCGACCATGTAGCGGCTTGGAGTAAGGGTGGCGCGACTTCAGCTAAAAATTGCCAAATGCTGTGTAAAACCCACAATCGAGCAAAAGGAAATCGGTAAATAAGATAACCGAACCAAATTTGGAAAATAAAATGAATAGGGCAAATGATTTTAGCGTAAAAATGGCTGTGTATAACTTATTAATATTACTATTGACAAATAATTTTACATCACCCATACTGGAATTAGGCTGCAATAATTGCCAAAGATTAAAAAGAAAATTGGATAAACATAAAGTATAACTATGCTTGGTAAATTTATTTTAGAACAACGTAAAAAGCACAGTCTAACGCAGGAGTTTTTGGCGTCCGAGATTGGCGTTTCTCGCCCGACTTATGTCCAGATAGAACAGGGCGAACGGGATTTGACTATCACCGAAGCAAGGAAGCTGTCGGATATTTTTGGTATTGTTTTTGATGATTTTGTTCAAGGCAAAGACACTTCTGCTATCGTAAAAGTTAAAAAGAGCGTTAAAAAAACAAAGGAGGACAAGCAAAAAATGAGGGTAAGTGTTCCGCAAAAAAATCTTGAGAAATTCAAAGAGGTTTTGCTTTACGTTTTATCAAAAGTAGGGGGCAAACCGAATGTCGGCGAAGCAGTGGTTTACAAACTGCTTTATTTTATTGATTTCGATTTTTATGAAAAATTTGAGGAACAGCTTATCGGCGCGACATATATTAAAAATCATTATGGGCCGACGCCGGTTGAGTTCAAAACTATTGTTGACGATATGATCAAAAATGGCGAAGTTGTAAAAATAGAGGGAAAATATTTTAATTATCCGCAAAGAAAATACTTGCCGATTCGCGAACCGGATTTAACAAAACTAAAAGACGCGCGCGAATTGCGTCATATTGACGAAGTGATAGCAAGGTTGGGCGATAAAAACGCCACAGAATTAAGTGAATATTCTCACGAGGACACCCCTTGGCTCGTTGCGAAAGAAAATCAACCGCTTGATTACGAGGCCGTATTCTACCGCACTCCTAAAACTTCCGTAAGAAACTATGACGAGCAAGATTAACTATGGCGAAACGCCGGAATTTCAAAAAGATTTCAAAAAACTACTCAAAAAATTCAAATCACTTGAGGAAGATTTAAGGTTAGTAAAAATTGCGGCAATTGAGTTTTTCCATGTCCAAAAAATAAATAATTTAAGCGTTTTCCCGATACAGGGTTTTTGCACGGAAGAAATTCAGGTTTGTAAAATTAAAAAATTTGCCTGCAAAGCGTTAAAAGGACGGGGTTCAAAAAGCGGGATTAGGGTGATTTACGCTTTTCATTGTCAAAGTTGTAAAATTGATTTTATTGAAATATATTTTAAGGGTGAAAAAGAAAACGAGGATCGTGACAGAATTAAAAGCTATTTGAAAAATTTTGAGCGGCGCGCCGGTTGACGCTGGCACAAATTCCGTCGGCGTTCAGGGCGAGAGCGGGCAAAAAGCGTAATAACCTTTTGCCAAAAAGATATCGAAAAAATCATCAATGCCCATGACAATTACAAGGACATAGCCAAATACTGCCGTGTCGTCGGCGTCAAAGAAATCGAAAAAACGAATTCAACCTAAACATCCGCCAAATCAAAAATTATTTAAAGGAGCTAAAATATTAAGTTATCCACAGATGTCTTCCCGACGTCGGGAGGACATAAAAAGTGGCTAAGATTAGGGAAAATTATGAAATTAGAGCTAATTAATGTGTATTTTGAGAATTTTAATAAACATATTTATGAAGTCGATAGTTTAGAGTTTTGGTTTGCTCGGGATTTACAGGTTTTGTTAGGCTATGCAAAATGGGAGAATTTTTTAAATGTTATTGAGAAAGCGAAGGAAGCTTGTCGGAATTCTGGCGGCAAGATTGAGGATAATTTTGCTGATACGGTCAGGGCGGTGAATATGCCGAACGGAGGTATTAAGGAGGCGGATGATATGTTTTTAACTCGTTACGCCTGCTATCTTATTGCGCAAAATGGCGACCCGGCGAAGGAGCAAATCGCCTTTGCTATGAGTTATTTTGCCTTTCAGACAAGGAGGCAGGAAATGATAGAGAAAAGGATTGGTGATTTTGAAAGAATTCAGGCCAGAGACAAATTAAGCGTGTCGGAAAAGAAACTGTCGGGAGTTGTCTACGAAAGAGGCGTTGATGGTGCCGGTTTCGCGCTGATTAGGAGCAAGGGCGACACTGCTCTTTTCGGCGGGTTTAGTACAAATGACATGAAACAGCGAATGGGCATTCCGAACAATAGGCCCCTGGCCGATTTTTTGCCTACTATTACCATCAAAGCAAAAGATTTTGCAAATGAAATAACTGTTTTTAATCTAAAAAAAGATACTACCTTGTCCGGCTTGAACGGGATTTCGAACGAGCATATGAAAAATAATTATGATGTAAGAAATTTATTGTTACGAAAGGGGATTAGGCCCGAAAGCTTGCCGGCCGAAGAAGACGCGCAAAAAATAAGAAGAAAAATTCAGAGCGAAGATAAGAAATTATTGAGGGGGATAAAAAAGAAAAAAATAGATAAAAAGCCGGCAAATTTATAAGAGAATTAAATTATTAACTTATCCACAACCATTTCGTTGATGCTAACGAAATGGTTTAGAATGGCTCTCCACCTGGATGCTATCGGAAAAGCGCAGTGGCTGTTCACAAAAATCAAATTCTTTAAGCAATTTGAGGGTAGGCCGATTGCGCAGTATAGTCGGAAAGATTATTTGACGCATAGGGATAGAGCCTTTAGTTTGGCAAAGGAAAGGATTGGCCATTTTAATGGATTTTACGGATATAAATTCAACAAGATCAATATCAAAAATCAGAAAACTCGTTGGGGCAGTTGTTCGAAGAGGGGGAATCTTAATTTTAATTATAAAATTTTGTTCTTGTCACAAGGACTTTCTGACTATATTATTGTGCATGAGTTGTGCCATCTTGGAGAATTTAATCATTCCCGAAAATTTTGGAATCTGGTCGCCAAGACCGTGCCCGATTATTTAAAAATAAAAAGCGAACTAAAGAAAACTGGTATAAGTTTTGATTAATATGGAGTTTGACAGAAAAAGGTGTCGGGTACTTTTTTCCCGTTGTTTTCTTGGAGCAATCCATCCTATCCCATTCGATAGGTTCGACGGGCTCACTATAAATAAACTCAGGGCAGGCCAAATCATTTAAATAATCATTCTAACATTCTGCAGAATGTCAGAATGTTGTAAAATAATTCTATGGGACAAATATCTTTATTTATAATCGCGTCAGTTGTTGGTATTTTTATTTTTGTGTTGGTGATATCGCGCCGGGAGGCGGGGAGGCACGGCACGAGTACCAAGGAAGAATTTGTTGGCATCTGCAAATCGGCGGTTGAGACGGCTTCGCATAAAGAATCTCGCAAACAAAAGGTGCTGGCTATGTTTGAAGGCGGACGCGAGCTCTCCAATGCCGAAATTCGCGAGGCGCTGGGAGTATCCAGCCGCACCGCCGTTCGCTATATGGACGAACTGGAAAAAGAAGGCAAAATAGAGCAGGTCGGCAAGGTCGGCCACGCCGTCACCTACCGCGTAAAATAACACTCTGACATTCTGCAGAATGTCAGAGTGTTTGTGGATACGAATACGCCAAGCGGGTGGCGTATTGGGCAGAAAAAGGCGTTAGATACCTTTTTCCTCAACTCATCGCCTCAAAATGAATCTCTGCCGCACAAATTCCGTCGGCGTTCAGGGCGAGAGCGTGTTAGATGTTTTATAAGTTTGCTCCGACATTGTGTCGGGGGTTTTTTGTTTGTTTGCCGCGTTGTTTTGAGCGTGTTATTATTTACTTTGATAACCGAGATTTTTTCTTTGGGAATGTTTGTGTTTTTCAAAAACTATGACGATGCTGAAAATCATTTTTGACCATATTAGTTTTGCCTACCCGATCATATTTAGTTTGATGTTCATTGAGGGTGGCGATGGAACCTTATTAGCCTCCGGATTTTTGGTTCGACTGGGTTTTTTAAATTTTTTCATTGTTTATCCGCTGGCGCTTTTGACCGCTCTTCTACGCGATATAATTTTATACAAGCTGGGCGCGCGATACGGAGAGAATTTGGTAGCTAAATTCGGCCGGTTTTTGTTTATTACCCCGGCGCAGCTAGCCAAACTGGAAGCGCGTTTGAAAAATGGCGGCCGGAAGACGATTTTCTTCGCAAAATTTCTTTACGGCCTGAATCACATTACGATTATGGCCGTGGGCGCGACAAAATTTAATTTTTGGAAGTTTCTGAAAATCGAGAGCGTAACCATTTTTTTATGGGGCACATTGATGTTGCTGCTTGGTTTTTTTCTTGGCCACGGATTTACTCTGCTTAGGCATTATGTTAAGGATATTGCCCTTTTGCTGACTGCTGTTTTCGCGCTATTCATCGTGTTGGCCGAGTTCGGCATTACTTCTAAGGTTTTGTTGTTTTACAGGAGCAACGAAGGAAAGGCGCCCTCAACTCGGTCGAAAATTTTTCAGAAAGGCAAATTGTCGATAGTTATTTTGTTTATAGTCCTGGCTGTCGGCGTCGTCGCGTTTTGCTTTCGCGGAGATTTAATGAGCGGGTATCGCGCGGCGGTTCAAAAAGCGGGGTGGTTTAAATCTGGCAGTTTGTCTGAGGTGATGTCGATTGAAAACGTGGAAAAACAAATCTTAACGCCGCCACCTTTGCGGACAACATGGAAGAAGGCGGCCGTTGATTTGACGATAACAGGGGTTGTTGATTGGACTAACCAGCAACGCGTCGGAGCCGGTCTGGCGTCTCTTGAAGAAAATTATTTGCTTAATTTGGCGGCGGCGGCAAAGGCGCGGGATATGTTTGAAAAACAATATTTTGCCCACAATTCTCCCGATGGACGCGGTCCGGACGAGTTGGCTAACGAAGTTGGTTACGATTATATCGCTATTGGGGAAAACTTAGCATTGGGTAATTTTGATGGCGATAAGGCGCTTGTTGAGGCATGGATGGAAAGTCCCGGCCACCGTGCCAATATTTTATTCGGCGGTTACGAGGAAATTGGCGTAGCGGTTATTCGGGGAACGTTCGAAAACCAGGTAACTTGGATTGCCGTTCAAGAGTTCGGGCGGCCATTGGCCGATTGCCCACGGGTTGATATGTCCCTCGCCGCCAAAATTAATGGTTATAAAAGCGAAATCACGGCTCTGGACAACGCGGTTGCCGCTAAGCAAGAAGAAATAAAGATCCTCAAGCCGCAAAACAGGGAAGAGTATGAGGCGCGAATTGAAGAATACAATAGTCTTGTGAATCAATATAACAATTTAGTCGCGGCGATCAAGGCCTTGGTCGCCGAATATAATCTCCAGGTCAGTCTTTTTAATCAATGCGCGAGCCCCGCTAGAAATTAAGTAAACTTCAGCCACAAGAACTATTCTCGTGATAATTTGGTAATTTGTTGTGAATATGCCAAAACAGAAAAAGAAAATTTCTAACTGGGTGAAGCAGTAATTTTTCTCATTTGTAAGTAGTGGCTTTGGGTTGACGCGAGTGAGTAATTTGTTTATCGTGGACATACTAGCGTAGGGTTCTTTGACAAAAAGGAGTCCAGTAAGAATGAAATTTATGGTCATCGCCATAATCCTGTCGTGTTGTTTTTATAGTTTCGCGGTTGCTCATTCATTCCGTAGCGGCCTGAAAAAAATAAACTTGTCATTTTTTGTCGCTGGTTTTGCTTTTGACTACATCGGAACAAGTAAGATGTTTTTCGTAGGCAACGGTTTGATTTTAAACTTTCATGGTCTTTGCGGCATTGCCGGACTTGTCGGAATGGGAATTCATACTCTTGTGGCCATTATTCTTTATCTATCGACAACCGAGCAGAACAAGCAGAAAGTTGACAGATTTTTTCATTATTTCAGTCTGACAGTTTATTCTTTTTGGCTGCTGGCTTTTATAAGCGGGGTGCTGGGACATATCCCATATTAATGTTATCAAGGAGGAGCGAGAAGAGTGAAACGGTTGACAATTTTAATGGCCTTAGCTGTTTTTTTAATGGGTTGCGCGACGGCGTGTCCCATTCCGAATCAATACTTCGCCGAAGCCCCGGAAACAGCCGGACAAAAATACGCGATTTTAATCAGCGGACAGATAGAGGGAAAGCACATAAAGAATATAGAAGCCGCGTTCGGGGTTTTGTTGAAGAGCGGATTTCTTCGGAAGAATATTATTATTTTTGATGCTACGGGAAATCAAAATAGGCCCTATCCGGTAAATGCCCCGGCTGACGCCAAATCAATCAGGCTTTGTTTAAGATATCTCGCGAATCAGATCGGCCCAAATGATCTTTTGTTTATTTATGTTACTGATCATGGCCGTCTCGACGAAAGATTGTTAATACCGGATACCCGTGGAACAATTTTATCGCAGTATCAGAAAAAACAAAAAATCGCCGAAATCGGTTTATTCGGCAGATTTTTAGATGAAATAGATTTTGCCGCTTGCGTTGACAAGATCAAGCCTGGTATCGGAGTTTTTATTTTCACGCAGTGCTATGGCGGGAGTTTTGCGGAAAGGCTGGCCGGGAAAAATCGTATAACAATTTCTGCCAATGAGAAATACGCAACATGCGATAGCCGTGCTTTCTCCAAGCTTTTTTTCAGCGCTTTTTACCGAAAAACAGCGGATAACGTAAGTGTCCGCGAGGCATTTGAATATGTCATTGAGAACAATAATTCATTTCAGGAACCTCAAATGTTTTATGGGGTCAAGCGAGATATTTACCTTAACCAATAAATTTTAAAAACCACCCCACGGGGTGGTTTTTTGAAACTAATCGAAAGAAATAACTATTGTTCGACTTGCAGCTCGGCTTGTACTTTTGCAATGTGCACCTTGATGACTTCTGGTTCAATGCTGGCTATGGATAAAATTGATGGATGGTTTATATTTTCTTTTTTGACAAGAACCGTGTGCCAGCCAGTTGTGGTTTTTGAAAGGTCAATTGAGGCTTTGAGGCTTTGGGGATCCAGTGGTTTAAAGTCCGATTCGTGTCCCGACAGGACAACAACGATATCTTCGGGGTTGTAGTCGTCGGCGACAAAATCTGGGGCTAGGTTTTTGAATTGAATTGATACGGCAAATTTTCTTTGGATATCGGAGGTGCTGTAAGTTATAAAAAGCCAGAGACATGAAGCAATCGTGAGAGAGAGAATTGCCATTGGCGCGTAGCTCAAGAGCGATTTTGCGTAAGAATGGATTCGCGCCTGAGGAAATTTTTTGTCGAAAAATTTTCTTAGTTTTTTTTCAAGTTCATCGGCGCTGTTTACGGTTGTCATTTTTCGATTGTGGGCTAAAGTAATAGTGCCTTTTTCTTCCGACACGACCACTATCAACGCGTCAGTTTTTTCGGATAAACCCAGGGCGGCGCGATGGCGGGTTCCATATTTTCTTGCCGTTTCGCCGCTTTCGGCTAAGGGCAGGTGCACAGCGAATCTTTTTACCTGGTCTCCTTCAATAACTACTGCCCCGTCGTGACCCGGCGAAGAGGCGTCAAAAAGGCTTAAAATTAAGGATTTCGAAATTTTTCCGTTCAAGAGAAACCCTCCTTCTAAATGTCGCTCAAGATTTTCATTTCCAGGAAAAACAAAAAGCGCCCCAGTCCGATGTTCCGCCAGTTGGCCGATGGTTTTGACCAGGATTTGCAAAACGGTTTCTTGGGGCGAAAAGTTTCTTTGCTTGAGCCCGATAACGCCGATTAATCCAAAAAACCGGCGCAGTTCTTTCTGAAAAACAATCACTAAGATTATTACGAAGATGCCGAATAACGCGTTAAAAATGGTTTGAGTGAGGCGAAGCTGGAAAAAGACGCTGAGTCCGTAGAGGATGGCCAAGAATAAAATGCCAAACAAAATTGGCATTGAGTGAGTGCTTTTAAAAAGTTCGAATAGAAAGAAAATAAGCGTGGCGACGATTAGGATATCCAATAAATCGCTGTAATTAAAAGTTGCTTTCTGCAGAAAGCTAGACAAGGAATGGTAAGGAATTATGGCGTTTTGGATGGCCGAAGCAAAATATGGCATATTATGCGGAATATAGCATATTATGTGAAATATATTATACAAAATAAGACATATTATTATTATATAGTTTTTTACGCCGCTTGCAAACAGCAATGTTGGCATGGACAATAGTTATCGAACGTGGTAATTATTATTTAGTGTGTTTTTTGACAACTGGGGAGGATAAAGAGAATGAAGAAAGATTTGGACGATTATCTCGAATTAATACAATCGGAAGGAATTAGAAATTTCGTTAAAACGGCTTTGGCCGCGGCACCGCCGGAATTTTGGATAGCGCCTGCCAGTTCCTCCGGGAAGTATCATCCGCCGGAGGATAATATGGAAGGCGGACTCGTCATCCATAGCAGAAAGGCGGTTCGGGTCGCAATCGCTCTTTGTCGGTTTTTTGGCATAGAGGATGGATTGATGAAAGACATGGTCATTGCCGCCGCCGTTCTGCATGATATCAAGAAAAGCGGCGATCCTTGGGATAACCACATGCATCCCGAGCACGGACTGATTGCTTACAATTGGCTGATGCAATTTGCCGATAACGATCCAAATCTGCTGGGTATCTGCCAGCTGGTTAAAGATCACGTGGGGATTTGGAACAAGCCGAAATCAACGCCGGCGTTGACGATAGGTAAGCAAGTCAACCGTTTCGCGCTCTGTTCCCTGATCGTCCAATTGGCAGATTATTGGGCATCGCAAAAATGGTGTCCGTTTATCTGCGATAATTTTGCGGAGTAAAACGCAAAAAATAATCGCCCCAGTCTATGCCGGGGCGATTTTTTATTCGACTTGCAATTTTATAGAAAATATGTTTAGGTAACTATTAAGCGTAGCTTACCCTCCTACCTTTGCGTTCCCACGAGAAGGTGAACCTTGATCTCCCCGCAATATTGCGGGGCACTCTATTTCACCCTCCAAAATTTGCCAGAGCCAACGGTCGGAATCGACCCGACGACCTGACGCTTACGAAGCGCCTGCTCTACCGACTGAACTACGCTGGCAAATTTGGGAGGGCAAGCGTGAGCGTTCCGCTCACAATTAAGCGTAGCTTGCGTGAGCGTTCCGCTCACAATAGTTCGCATAATTCGCATATTCGGTTCGTATTTTTCGCATTAGACTCGCCTCGGCTTTCGCGGCCTGCATCCGTTATGGGGTATGGGCGTGACATCCTTAATTGAAACAATATCAAACCCCCTTGATGCCAAAGATCTGATTGCCGCCTCTCTACCACTCCCAATCCCCCTAACCAAAACTTCCAAGCCACCAATAGAGAATTTCCCGACTTTTTCCGCGATAGCCTCCACAACTTTTGAGGCTGCAAATGGCGTAGCTTTTTTGGGCCCCTTAAAACCCAGCGAACCAGAGCTAGAGCAGGCCAGAACATTACCCCGCTCGTCGGTTATGGCAATAACTATATTATTATAACTAGAACGGACGTGAGCCTTAGCCCGATTAACAACCTGAATTTTCGCCGCCCCTTTCGCCGTTTTTTTTCTGATTTCTTCTAATTTATCGCTTTCAGCAATAAGCTCGTCCGCGGTTTGTTTTATAACTTTTTTCTTTCCCATGCTAAACGCTGATCAAAACGCAGATCGACACGGTTCGCCTCGGCGAACCGACCGCAGATCAAACGCTGATTCTTCCAAAAAGATCAGCGTTTATCGGCGCTGTAGATCCGCGTGAATCCGCGGTTTATGTTTTTTCCAGTTTTCTTCTCCCGCTGCCAATTGTCTTTCGGACGTTACCGCGCACTGTTCTTGTATTTGTTTTGGTTCTTTGCCCCCTCACCGGCAATTTCTTTGAATGCCGGCTCCCGCGGTAAGATCCAATCTCTTTAAGCCGCTTAATGTTAAGCATTTTTTCCTGCCTTAGTTCGCCCTCGATTTTGTAAGATTTTTCCACAATTTCGCGCAAGTCGTTAATTTGCTTCGGCGAAAGCTGATTAGCGCGGACATTCGGGTCAATCTTTGCCTGATTCAAGATTCTATTGCTTAAAGACCGTCCCACTCCATAAATATAGGTTAGGGCGATTTCGATTTTTTTGTTGTCTGGAATATTAATTCCGGCTATACGTGGCATACTATCGCTGAACTACGCTGAACCGCTCGCCCGTTTCGCGGACTCGCTTCTACGTGGAACTACGCGGAAAATTTCTGCGTGGTTCTGCGTATTGTTCTGCGTGGTTCTGCGGCTTTATCCTTGTCTCTGCTTATGTTTCGGAGTCGAACAAATAACGTAAACCCGTCCCTTGCGTCGGACTATCTTGCACTTCGCGCAAATTTTTTTCACTGAGGCCCTAACTTTCATTTTTTTAGTGATTTATTTCTACAATCTCCGGGTAATTCTTCCTCGTTTTTCGTCATATGGACTAAGCTCTATCAAAATCCTATCGCCCGTAAGTATACGAATAAAATTCATGCGTAGTTTTCCAGAGAGATGAGCTAAAACCTCCCGGCCATCACCCAGCCGAACCTTAAAGTTGGCGCTTGGCAATGCCTCAACAACCAAACCCTCGTGTTTTATCTTCTCTATTTGTTGGTTCGACAATAAAGTTTACCACACGCCAATTTTATCAGCGAAGCGAGCGGGAATAAATAGATTAACCCGGACACAAATCATAATCCACATACGCCAATATTCGCAGATAAAAACCAGAGTGAGGTAAAAAGAAAAACGCATCTAAGAAAATTCTTATGCGCGCACTTTGCTATTCTCTCCCATTATCCCCTCATTTTATATACTGATTGTCTTTAAGTCAAGGGGTCTGCGCTGTATCATCCAATAAAAGGACATTAATCTTATCTGCCCGCAACGGCATACCTCGCACCCAAAAAGGCCAAAAGGTCACTTTTGCGTCCTGTATTTCCTGCATTTTGCTCAATACCCGGCGGATTTCCGTTTCGTTTTTGCCAACCAAATCCTGTCTTAAGCTTTCGATATTGATATTCTGAGTTATATCCTGGCTTACATTGACATTCATATCAATCCCGCCCTTGTTAAAATCAGTTTGCCAAGAATTATATGTTATTTTTCTGCTTCCGGGAACAACGATGGCATTCTGGCCGCTGGAAGAAATTATCTTCTGGTCAGCAAGCTCGTTTATATATTGCTCGCTAAACACAACGGCCGTATTTTGAGACTTGGCATTAATTGTAAAACCATCGGACGCCTCCCCTGCCTGGCGCGAAAAAGAAATTTCCGGCGCGCCCTCTTTGGCAGAACCGTCTAATAATTTAAAATTGTTGGGTATCTGATTTTTTAAATTTTGATCTAATTCCAGCTTTAGCGCGCCAACCACTTCCGCCTGCGCTTTATCCAAGTCTTCTTTTAAAACTACCTTCATCTTGCCAATTGCGCCGCCTCGCATCGGCGAATTCGACTTGCCGTAAAATCCGCTGTACTTTGGCCCTCCCTGAAATCCAGGGATGGTAAAATTCGACGCGCTAATATTGTAATCCGGACCTGGCTGATCAGCTTCCACCTCAATATCAATAGAACTGGCAACGATCTTTCCGCCATCAATTTTGGCGCCCGGTATAACCACGGACTTCGCAGTTCTAAACAACCTACCGGTTTCAGCAGAGAGAAAGCGTGTATTTTGAACTAATCCCTGGGGACTCGAACTATAGGCGTTGTAAACCGTAATAACACCCTTGGCCTTTTCTTCCAGGTAGCGCTCGCCAGTTGCCGGAAAATCGCCGTTTTTTGCAGCTTCTATTCTAATCACCTGAGCCGGAATTTTACTTAACAGGTTATCAATTTTAGTGATGTTTTTATCTGCCCTAATTGAAAGATCGAACGAAGCTGATTCTTTCTTGAAAGTTATCAAAACCTCGGCTTTAGGCAAAATATAATAAGCATATGCGACGGCCGCTACAAAAATCACCCCAATAAAACCCATTAAGGCCTTCTTCTTCCATCCGACTAACCGCATTATTTTATGCTCTTTTTTGATGATTCCCCGCCCAATCGGCTGAAGATTTTTCAGAATCTCGTAAGTTCTGGGAGAAGGCTCGCGAGATAATTCCTCTCGGGCTAAATTTTCTTCCGGTTGAAAAACCGGCGGTTCTTCACTGAGCTCTTCACCCCCAGCCTGACTCACTAAGCCCGTTTCTGGTAAATCTTCGTCGAATAACGGCTGGTAATCACCGCTCGATTTCCCATAATCGCCCAGCGATTTCCCATAATCGCCCAGCGATTTCCCATAATCGCCAATTCCCGCTCCCTTCTCTTCAGGTGCCGCCGCAACAACTGGCTCAGCGGTCTTTCCGAAAATCGGCTTAACTTCTCTAATCAAATTCGCCTGTTTAGATGGCGCGATAATATCGGTCATTGGCCGACGGACTTGATTTTTTGGTACTGCCAAAATATCATCTTTATCATAAATGCCATCGCTCTGGCCCCGAGAAATCGGCATCGCTCTTGCTTCTGTTGATCTCAAATTATTTGCGCCTCTTAACGGATCTTCTTTCACCCACTCGTCGGCTAATTCAATTCCCACCTGCTTTGCCAAATATCGACCAGCTTGATCCGCCGTGGCAATAAAAATATTCTTATCCAAATTTTCAGCCTCTCTTTTAAGGAGCTGAAGGTTAATGGCGCCGCTTAGGATATCCGCTTCCTTGGGAATAACTAAAATCAGATTTCTTGCCTCGCTTCCCGATAAACAATCGATGACCGAAGCAATGTCGTCGTCGGAATTTAAATAAATTGTTTGAAAATCATCCATCTGTATCAATAAGCCATGGATATATGGCCAATATTACCACAATTGATACGCGCAATAAATAACCAAAGCTACACGCGTCATCCAACGTAACTTAAGCCTGCAGCAAACGGATTATCCTAGCAAGAATTGAATTCAAGGTCGATTTTTCTCTTCTGAGCCTCAAGCCAAAATTAATTAGCGCCGAAAGACCGACATCAGAGTAATCGTCTAATAAATCGGTTTTATCTTCAACATCAGGAATATCGCTTAATTTCAAAACCTTCACCCTTGTTGCTTGTAAAAAATTTAAACCCTCCTGCCACCCTCGGCTTTCTAATGCTTTTTTTAAAAGAATTGGTATACCGCCTCCCCCCGTAACTAAAATTAACGACGGAAAAGAACTCAAAAAAGAAAAACTTTTTAAGGTCGCTCCAACTCCCCCCAACCACATTTTCAGACTTGATGCCAAAATTTCAGCCATCTTTCTTTTAACCAAAGATGAAACCTGATCCTCTGAATATTTTTTCTTCAACCTCTCCGCGTCTTCATCTTTAAGCTGGAGTTGAGAGGCTAGCCGCCTGGTAAACGTCCGACCGCCAAAACAAATTGTTTTCGGCCCCTCGATAATTTCCTGATGAGAAACGACGACATCAGTCGCGCCCACCCCGCAATCGATAAAAATCCCCGAAACCTCGCTAAGATTAGCAGTTTTAAAAACGTTTTCGGCCAATGCATTTTCAACCGCGAAAAAGGCGGGAATAGAAGCGACAATTTCCACCCCCAAAGCCTTTTTAAGGCGCCGGAGCAGATCTAGATAAATTAACGATGTATAAATATTAAAAATTGTTAACGTAATCTCCTTTCCCTCAAAGCCGATTGGGTCAGAAACCCTGTAACCGTCGATCTTAACATTGGTTATTAAGCCATCAACCAATTTTATTTCCGTCTCAGCGAGTCCGCATTCTTCCGCCTCCCGCTTCCGCAAATCATCAAATGCCCGCCATTGCGATTTCTGAACGATGTTTTTTATTTCAGAGAGATCGATTGTTTCGGAAGCGTTTTTTCGGTCATAACTTACAAGCGCGGTGGAACATTTTAGCGACTGGCCGGACATTTCGACAATCGCCCGACTAACTTCAAGACCGGCCATATTTTCCGCCTCTTTTTTGGCCAAGCGGCACACTTCAACTACCTCGGCAACAAAACTCTCCTTGCCCTCGCTCGCCGCCATCGTCATCCCGCCCACCCCACACACCACCGCTTTTAGCTTGTTCCTTTCCCCGCCCTCTATACTAAAAATAGCCGCCCTAACAGATTCCGTTCCGATATCCAAGGCCAGCATGTAATCGCCATCTTTTTTGTCACTGACCAAAGAAGAAAGTTTTTGGAGAAAAGACATTACGAAAAATATTCTCAATTATTCTAATACGGTTTTTATTCTAAGACTGCCTTGATGCGTCTCACGCCCGCGGAGGATGCTTCTTCTTTCACAATCCGAAACTTCCCCAACTCCCCCGTTCTCTTCGCGTGCGGCCCGCCGCAAATTTCTCGGCTAAAAGGAGATTCTGAGCCTGTCGAAGAATCGGTAATCGTGTAAACTTTTACCATTTCACCATACTTTGATTCAAAAACGCCCATCGCCCCCTCTTGTTTCGCCTCCTCAACGGCCATCTCCTTCATTTCCACCGGATTATCTTTTTCAATTTGTTCGTTCACTAAATCCTCAACTTTCTTAATTTCTTCCGCAGTCATCTTCTTGTCATAGGAAAAATCGAAACGCAATCTCTCGGCTGTTATATTCGAACCCTTTTGCGCTACCTGTTCGCCCAAAACTTTCCTTAGTGCCGCTTGCAAAAGATGAGTGGCGGTATGAAGCCTCGCCGCTTGTTCTCCGGCATCAGCCAACCCGCCTTTAAACATTCCAGCCGAAGCGGTGCGGGAAAGCTCTTGATGAGCTATTCTTTTCTTATTAAAACCTTCTACATCAACTTTAATATCATTTTCTTTTGTTATATCCAGTATAAGCTCAAATGGAAACCCGTATGTTGAATACAATAAAAATGCATTGTCTCCCGAAATATATTTTTCTTTCGCTATAATTTTTTCTAACAATCTTCTGCCAAACATTAAATGACCAACAAATGTATCCTCTTCATCGGTTATAATTTTATCAATACTATTTTTCTTTTCACTTAATTCAGGATAAACATCTTTATATATTAGCGTCACATGTTCAACTAAAAATCCTAACGCCCTATTGTTGGCTCCGATTAAATCATAATAATATCTAGCGCGCCTTATAAGGCGTCTCAAAACATAACCGCTCCCACTTTTATCAGGAGTTGCTCCGTCAGCTATTATAAATACTGCCGCTTTGATATGGTCGGCAACAATTCGCATCGCTCGGGTTGTCTCCACTGATTCGCCATATTTTTTCCCCGACAATTCTTCGATTTTTTGAATCAACGGCCAAAAAAGTTCTGTCTGATAGTTATCATCCAAACCGTTCACTGCCGCCAGAATTCGCTCCAATCCTTCTCCTGTATCCACATTGCGCTGGCTTAGTTTTTCATAGGTGCCATCCGCTTTTTTATTGTATTCCATGAAAACATCATTCCAGATTTCAACCCACAAATCATTGTCATCATTAAAGCTGTCCGGCGCTTTAGCGGGGTCCCCAACCCAATAGAACATTTCTGTGTCCGGTCCGCAGGGTCCGGTTTCTCCGGCCGGTCCCCACCAATTATTTTTCTTCGGCAGTCTAGCGATTCTTTTCTCCGACACGCCCAAGCCCTTCCAAATATTAAAAGATTCTTCGTCAAAAGGCGCGTCATTATCTCCCACAAAAACCGACACGGCTATTCTATTTTTATCCAAGCCCAACCATTTCGAAGAAGTTAAAAATTCCCAGCTCCACTCAATCGCTTCTTCTTTGAAATAGTCGCCCAAAGACCAATTACCTAGCATTTCAAAAAAAGTATGGTGCGTCGCGTCGCCAACTTCATCGATATCAACCGTTCTGATGCATTTTTGCACACTAACCAATCGCTTACCGCCCGGGTGTTTTTCGCCCATTAAATATGGCACCAACGGGTGCATGCCGGCAGTGGTGAAAAGAACCGTCGGATCATTTTCGGGAATTAAAGAAGCCGAAGGAATGATCGTATGCCCCCCTTCCTTTCCGCCAAAGGACTTCGACGGTGAGCTCAGTCGAACCGCGGATCCGCCTTTGGCGGAAAAAAACTCCAAAAATTTTTCTCTTAGTTCGTTTGCTGTCATTTAGATAACTTAAAAAACGGATATCAACACCGAAATCACCGAGAATCACTCTCATCTTTTACGGGTTTCTATCCACCAAACGCCTTCATTATACATCCCTCCATATTTATAGTTTACCACAAAACCTCTCGCCCAACAACTGTGAATAACCGAACTTAATTCGGGATTCACGCGGCGTCGCCCCGAATTTGACTTGGAGACCCGAATACTCCCAAAATCGTTGACAAATTACTGATTTTATGATAACACCTTAAGCAATGTAGTACCATCACAATCAAGGAGGTTTCCTCTCATGTCCGAGGAAAAGTTTTGTCCCGAAATACATGTTACAGCAAGAGTAAACGGAGAAATCCGGGAACCAGCAACCAGCTATCTCTATCCCGACGCCTCGATCCACTTCGTCGGAAAAATCACCCGTGGCGACGCCGCCGAACTGGAAGTTACCATCCCCTGCCCCGCGTCCGGCACATGGATTTACGCCATTGAAACGCCGGGTAAAATAGTTGCCCAAAAGAAAAATTGGGCTAACAACGAGGGCCAGCTGGTCTACCGGAAAAAAATCACCATCCACCGCGACCCGATGCTTTATGTCGGCCACTACACCCGGCCCAACGGCGGCGAAAACTTCTTCCGGATTCTGGTTCTCCAAGGCGACTACCTCAAACACATCGAAGTCAGCCTAATCAGTCAGAAAGGCAAATTTTTCGTGGGCAAACAACTGACCCGCCAGGGCCGCGTTTACCGCGACAAGAACGACCAGGTTATTTTCCCGAAATTCAGCGACTGGCCCGAGATGACTGAGTTCCTGACCGGCCTCATGATCGGCGAGAAACTTGAACCTATGCCGGACAACGCGTCAAACGATCTCCCAGCAATAGAACCCGAAGAACTCACCGGCAACACCGCGGAAACCGTCTGGTGGAGCCTAACCCAGCAAATCGGTATGGTGATTGACTGCCAAGGCCGCACCGCCCGCATCCATTGGGAAAACCTGAAGCGGCCTGGCAGCGAGCTCGCTTATCTGGCACCTCACGAGGTGATCAGATTTGAAAAGATCGGCCCGCCACGGCAAAACCCCGAAAGAAAGACCACTTTTAAATGGGAAATCTTCGGGGCCGAGATAATCAAAATAATCAAACGGCAAGGCCAATAAGCCGCCTAACGCCAATCGGCCGCCCCTAAACGGGCGGTCGATTTTTAATTTTCTCCATACTTTTAAAACTCTTTTATACTTTTCAAATATTTTTACGCTATAGCGTAAAAATATTTACAGAATCATTATCATTTCGCGCTACACTTCCAAACCTGTATTTCTAGAAACAAATCGCAAATGAATTATAAAATATGAATCAAGCTCAAACCGCAAAATCATTTGCTATTTAAGATTAAAAAGGTCTTTTAATTTTTGCTCAAGTTCATAAATGTCAATCTCTTAATAAAGCATGTCATTAGCAGCGCCGAAAAATCTGATACAAAATCAATTTCTTTCTTGTAGTCAAGGGGGTAAACAAAAACACCCTGCCACGGTTGGAACATAACCGACTTTTTAAATTTATTTCACGGAGCACCGCATGAGTTTTTTATTTCTTAGTGGTTATTTAGTGGCTATAATCGGCCTGTAATTAGATAATTATCCGTCGCTGCGCAAATCTCCGCAATAGCAGAGATTTGTGCAGCTGAATTAAAAAATAAAAAGGGGTGACGGATAAAAACCGTCACCCAATTTAATGACTAACTTCGTCGTCATTAAGAATCCTCTGCGCCTCCTTCAGTGTGGTTGAAATTTCCCGAATCGCCGTCTTCGGCAGAAACGCTTCCAGGTGCGGTAAAATTTTCTCTTTCAATAATTTTGTTTGCTTCCGCAGTAGCCGGATCGGACTCTCCTCGGAAAAGACGGGACCGATTTGCCCCTCCTCACAAAGACGCAACACATCTTGCCAATAACCAAGAATGGCCCACAATTGCCGGATTACTCCCCGCGCAACGGTATGCCGAACATTGGCCAGCCGTCTTTCGCGCTCTGCCTCACTATCAAAAAGATCGAAAATAGAAATTTGTTTTGACGCGACACCCTCTAAAAAATTATTAACCACTCCGTGAAATGCCATAACGCTATAATTTTCGGCCCGCGCGCGCAAAATCCACCACTTTAAATCTTCGTCGCCTATCCCCCGCTCAACCAACCGTGAAAGTTCCAAGGCAATACCATATTTAATTTCGCCGCGCTCAACCGCTTCGCGGATAAAAACCGGTAGTCCGCAAAACCTTAAGGCATTACGGATTGTCGATGGATTGCGGCCAACACACCTGGCAAATTTAGTCAGCGAAAAAGACAGATCAATCCCTTTAATTAATTTGAATAATTGCTCATGCGCCCGCGCCTCTTCGTGCGCCGGCACGCTCATGTGGGTATTCTCGGAAAACTGCAAAAAGATCGCGGCCAATGGCGGGATATTAACACACAACCGAACCTCTATCTCGCCATTATTCTGAAAGTGTCTACGAAAACAGACACCCGGCTCTTCCGGGCCGTTCACTCCCAGACACTCATCGCAACCCCGCTGATAAAGTAGCTGGCAGGAACGAAAACGCCTTTCCCCCGCCAGCAAAACATAGAATATTTTTTCTCCGCTCCCCGAACAGCAAACAAGCTCGTCAACCCCAAAAGAACTATTCCAGAGCTCGTTAATTGTCGATAGATACGCTTCGCAATACTTGCGGCTGAAAGCAGCCACAATAACCGGGTTCATCATGCCCTTACTGGCAATATCCAACGCCAGTTCTTTGATACATTCGAAAGTTTTGCGCGGCTGCGGTAAAACATTAATAAGATTCAACGGAAGCCAAGCAGCTTGATACCGATGCTGACAGCATCCCTTCTCAAAAAAAGCTGCTATAATTTCCAGCCCATCCCTACTCATCGTCGCAACCCCCTTTAAAATATTATGTTTTCAAATTGCTTTTCTTGTTCTATCTGATATCTTTTACTCGTTATTAAGCGTAGCTTGCGTGAGCGTCCCGCTCACAATACCAATATTCGAAAATAAAATCAAATTCTACGCATCTTGAAAAATATCAAAATTTCTGTTACAAATTCATTAAAGACTATTAACACAGAGGCACTTGTTGATAAG
>Ga0210017_1001520_pt1 | contig 20166 bp, 17 predicted proteins | sample CryGeyCG2014_020_FD_183966 | JGI IMG/M metagenome (GOLD analysis project Ga0210017, IMG submission 183966) | Groundwater microbial communities from aquifer - Crystal Geyser CG08_land_8/20/14_0.20 (SPAdes) (version 2) | ecosystem: Environmental > Aquatic > Deep subsurface > Groundwater | place... | reverse complement strand
AAATTAGTCGCCGAGCGAAGCGAGGCGAACCAACAAAATTTGACTTTTCCTATCTGGTGCAGTATTCTTAAAATAGTCCGAACCGTTTTCGCCCCGCCGTGGCGGGGCGAGGAAGTCTCCCCGCGAAAATTCGGAAAGGCGGCGGAGCCGCACCGCTCAAAACCGCAAAAGAACCCGGAGAAAAACATCGACTCGAACCATATTTTGAATTTGGGGGAAAGAAAATTTTTTAATCATATGATAAAGGTCGATAAACCTAATTTTATTAACCAACATTTTTATGAATAGAAAACATTTCAAGTGTCTGCTCTGGAAGGGTCTATGGAGTGTTAGCGTTTTGTCTTTTATTGCGGCGTGGATCGCAGGAAAATCAGGCGCAGTTATAGGGCTTGACGCGCAAACTTTGTTTTGGAACGCTCTAATTTTTGTTGCGCTATCAATTCCGATTAAGTTAGATTGCCATTCCTGCGATGTGTGCGGAATAGGCCCGAGAGCTTGACGAGATACAATTTTAATGCTATCATAGCGGCAGAATGAAAGGTGGCGAGTAACCATCTTTCTGTTTGAAATAAACTCAAGAAACGGAGGTGTCGAATGTTCGGACGATTAACAGAGTTCATTCTACCGCGTATGATCGGATTTATGGTACACAAACGCGAACGCGAAACACTCACCAAAAAGGAGCGAGCCGCACAAGATGCGTTCATGGCGAAGCTCGACATCAAAAAACGCAAGACCGACAAGCCGGTCATCGTGGCCGTTATTGGCCTCGTTGGCTCCGGCAAGAGTTCGGTGGCGCATGAGCTTGCCAAGCACATCGGCGCGATGGTCATCGAAGGCGACGAGATTCGTATCGAGCTTCGCAAGCAGAACGAACGCTATGAGAAGTCGCGCGCTATCGCCGAGAACGCGGCCATTGAAGTTGTGAAACAGGGCGGCAATGTCATTCTGGATTCCGACTTCGTGGACGAGAAGAAGCGAGCGAGCGTTCGCGAGAAGGCACGGAAGGCAGGCGTGCGTCTCGTCTTCGTCCGCACTCACTGCGACCTCGATGTCATGGTGGGCCGCGTTCTCACCACAACCTACCACAATCGCGTTGACGACTTCTTCGGCGGCGCGAAGTCCAAGTGGCAAGGAAGTGAACAATCGAAGGGCGCGGCGGTGAAGGTTCGCGAGATGTGGCGGCGCACGCCTCACCATTATCGCTGGGTCAATCAAGGCGGCGGGCAGTGGAAACTCAAAAAGTTTCCGTTCGCAATCTTCGCCGAGATTGACACCACGAATTCCGATTCGTGGAAACGCGAGGTGGAGAAGTGCGCGAAGCAACTCCTCACGCGATAAATCGCAATCAAGGGCGACCAAGGCAACAGCCAAGGTCGCCCTTTCTTTTTGATTGATTTTTTGATAAATTAAATTCATAATTGAATGCCGCCAAAGAAAAACTTGAAATTGTTATCGGTGCGGCTCCGCCGCGTTTTCTGATTTTCGCGGGGCGAGGCATTGACTTTTCCTTACTGGTGCACCCGGCAGGGATCGAACCTGCGACAGCCCGCTTAAGAGGCGGTTACTCTACCAACTGAGTTACGGGTGCTTATTTCTTTTTTATTTGATAATTGCTTAATTTGCTGTATTTCATGGCCTTTCTAGGACATTATATCAAAATTTCCTAGACAAGACCCTTATTTTTTACTAGCAGTGCCCTCGATAGGAATCGAACCTATATCAACGGCTTAGAAGTCCGTGGCTCTATCCATTGAGCTACGAGGGCCGTAATCTGCGTTTGTTATTGGCGTTTCTTGCCGTGAAAGTTCTTATGAGTTTCTTTGAGTTGCTTGTCGGTAATATGGGTATATATCTGGGTGGTGGTGATAGAGGAGTGTCCGAGCATGACCTGGACTGAACGGATATCGGCACCCGAAATTAACAAATCAGTGGCGAAACTATGGCGCAGGGTATGGGGCGTGACCTTGCGGGGAATACCGGCTTTGATGGCATACTGCCTGATTATCCTTTGCACCGAGCGCGATGTCAAGCGCAACTGGCTGTATTTGGCCTGCGATTCTCCGCCTTGGGCGGATTTTTTGCCCTTGGGAATACGAACAAACAAGGCCGGCTCAATATCCTTTCTCTTATCTAGATAAGTTTTTATGCTAACTCGAGCCGTATCGGATAAAAACACCACTCTTATTTTCTCGCCCTTGCCGCGCACCGAAAACTCGCCCTTGGTTGAATTGATGCTGTCCCGATTCAGCTTACAAATTTCCGAAACCCGCAAACCGGTGCTAAATAGCAACTCCAGCAACGCCCGGTCGCGCAAAGCGCGCAATGAATCGCCCTCTGGGGATTTAAGCAAACGCTCCAGCTCCTCGCCTTCCAGAAAATCCACCTCGCGCGGCGATTGCTTGGCCAGCTCAATCTTATCGGCCGCCAGCGTCTTAATGTCGCGCTTGGCCAAATATTTCAAAAAATTGCGCAGGGCGATAACGTGATAATTTTGGGTGATTTTTTTCAGTCCCTTGCCCTCCGTAGCATTCTTGACCGCCGAGGCCTTAGCGTAGGCGGTGGCGGAGGAGGGTTCCAGGCGATTGAGATACAGCCGATACTGCCTGACCAAATCCGCGTCAATTTGCGACGGCTTATCAATTTTAGCCCACTCCAAAAACCGCTTCAGGTAATGCCGGTAATTCTCACCGGTCTTTTTGGACCTGCCTTTCTCCACTTCCAGATATGCCAGGTAGTCCTTGATTAATGACTCAACATTCATACGCTAATTGTACGACATAAAATTCTTTCTGGCAAACGACCTGATTTTCTTGACTTTAACCATTACAAATATTATTCTTAAACAATCTGATTTTCAGAAAAAAGAATGGCCGATGGCCCTTTAAAAACGAAATAACCCTAAGAAAAAAGGAGATAGACATGGAAACAAAACACAATTTTGTGCAATTGGCAGAAGCGCAGAGAAAACAGGAAACTCTTTACTGTGCGGGATTAGATCCGCATAGTTTCGGTAGTTATAAAAGGAACATGGAAGTGTATGGGTTCAGAGATGACGGAGAAGTAAGAAAAGATCGCATTTTTTACTTCTACTTATCTCTCTGTGAAGCAGCGGGTGTCAATGTGAATGAGAGTAAAAAAGTCGCTGGGCTGATAGCCGCCATCGAGAGATACTTCTGCGAGGTTATCAGAATTCTGATTAAGCAATGCAACGTTAGGGTTTTTAAGCCGCAGTTCGGATTATATATCCAGTTAGGCCCACCAGGATCCTTCCTGCTATACCGGATTAGGGAATATATATCCGAACTTGAAAAGACATATGGCAGAATCATAATCATCCTCGACTGTAAGCCAGGCGATATCGCAACCACTCAAGCCGGATATTTTCTCGGGTATATGGGTAACCTGAAAGATGCCTGGGGTATCGATTACACCCCTTATGGATTTGACATCATCAATCCAACTCCATGGATGGGCGAGGATACAATGGTACTTGAAGAAAAAGGCAAGCAGCTTATCGGGTTGGGATTACTCAGACAGGGTAAAGGCCTTATTTATGTAAACAAGACCAGCAATCCGTCAGGTCCGCAGTATCAAAACTTGATAGTGAGCGATAGAGATGAAGGAAACAACAATCATTCTATTGAGCTGATAAAAGGTATTGGGCTGAAACCAACTTTAGCTTTAGTTAATGCAGCCGACGCCTATTTTTTAAGCCAGAAATATGATCTGGAAATAGGCGGGCTGTCACAACTGGGCTTGGTCATCGGGGCAACCTATCCTTGCGACGGTTCAATCCGCCAGGTATTTCCCCTGTACACCGGGCTTAATCCTGGGTTCGGCGCTCAGAGCAAAGATAAACCGCCAATAACTCCTTTCCAGAAAGTGATGCTTGAGCTCATCAGACAGGGTGAATGGAACGGTCAGGGTTGCATATTCTCCTCTTCTCGCGGAGCTCTTTTCCCATGGGAAAAGAGCTTTGAAGGTAGTGGAGATGTCAATAACCTTGAGGGTGATCTGATCGCTGCTGTTGAGTTTCACCGGATGATTGAGCATCAGGCCTATGAATTGCCGAAAGTAAAAGCAGCCGGCATAGAATACCCGTTTTAAGGAGGTAAAAGTGAAGATTACGGAAATAGAAACTCCCTCTGGCCAAGTTTTTTTTCACGATGACTTGGAACTATTGAAACTAATGGCTAAATACGGATTTATCCGGCAAAGCGATCAACCTTTTGAGCTTAAATCGGGAATCTTAAGCCATGTATACGTCTACGGAAGAGAAGACGTTACAGATAACCCTGAGCTTGAGTGGTTGATAGGTCGAAAAATTGCGAAGCTAATAATAGAAACTAGTGAACCCCTAGATAACCAACCCTGTCTCATCGGTATTCCATCAGCCGGCACGGCCTTGGCGCAAGCCGCCGCAATGGTCTCGTTTCGGGAGCAAATTATGCCCAATGGCTATTTCATCTGCCACCGCGTTATGAAAGAAGCATTTATGAAAGAAGCATTAAAGAAACATGGCGCCCACCCAAAATGGGTGAACGGCGAACCACGGCCCAACCTTCACACCTACTGGACCGTGGATAATGTGGTAACTGACGGCGCCACCAAGATAGAGACCAACGAACGGCTTCGCGCCAGCGGCTATCCAGTTGAAACTATACCCAGCTTTATCCTAGTTGACCGCCAACAGGGTGGGGTCAAGAGAATGGAACAAGCTGGCTTCAAGCGCATCGTGGTTGCCTTCTATCTCCTGGACTTGGCCTTTGCCATGGGCGAGATTAAAAACTGGCCCAAAAGCGTCGTCCGGCTTGTAGAAGAAGAGATTAAAGCTCATCAGTTCCTATAACCGACTATTTTAGGGGCGTTGTCCGTACGGACAACGCCCATTTTTTTATAAAATACTGGCTAAGTTGCAATTTTCTGACATTTGTGCTATGTTTAGTAAAATAAAAATAGGGGTAAGATTATGCCAGGTAGTGAAAATTCGGCAGGCTAGGAAGTGCCAGTTTGGCTGTCGCCGCAGGCGACGAAATCTTCTTACGGCCAAACTTCTACTTCCTGGCAGGATTAGCCGTCCTTTCATTGCTTGGCCAATCTTACAAAATAGAAACCGCTGGATTTTAATTTAAGATAACGCATTTTGAATTTTAATTCAGCCGAATTTCTACTACCTGGTATGTTAAAGAAAACTAAAAAAACTCAAGTGATTGATGATTTCCGTGTCCACGCCAGCGATACCGGCTCGGCGGCCGTCCAAGTGGCGCTCCTGACCGAACAAATCAAACAATTAACCAAGCATCTGAAAAAGCACGTTAAGGATAATCACTCCCGCTACGGGCTCTTAAAAATGGTGGCTAAGCGAAAAAAGTTTTTGGACTACTTAAAACGCACCGACGAGCCAGCCCACAAAAATATCCTTAAGAAATTAGAGTTAAAAAAGTAAAATGGCGGTTATTAAACACAAGGATCAGCGGATTGGGGTCTTCATTGATGTGCCCAATCTTTACCATTCCGCCAAAAACCTCTACCAAGCCAAAGTCAACTTCAAGGAAGTGCTCAAAACGGCTCAGGCCGGCCGCCAGCTCATTCGGGCGGTAGCTTATTCTATTAAAACCGAAGGCGGCGAGGAACACGCTTTTTTGGAAGCGCTCAATAAGGTGGGTATTGAAACCAAACTTAAGGACTTACAGATTTTTCCGGGCGGCATAAAAAAGGGGGATTGGGACGTGGGCATTGCGGTTGACGCCATTGCTCTAAGCAATAAGCTAGACACGATAGTGCTAGTAACCGGAGACGGCGATTTTGTGCCCTTGGTGCACTACTTAAAAAATGTCAGCGGCTGCCAAGTTGAAGTAATCGCTTTTGGCCGCAGCGCCTCCGCCAGCTTGAAAGATGTGGCTGATGATTTTATTGACTTAGGACAGGGCTTAAAAAAGTACTTAATCAATAGCAAATACTAATCGGCTCGCTCAAGCGACGTTCAGTTGGTAAATAAGAGGAGAAGAAAAAAGCGCAACCATCTCTGTCTTGCCTTTTTTTCTTTTACTCTTTTGCCCTCAGCGCTCTTGAGGAACCAAAAACCAAATGCAACAGAAAACTTTCTCTACCCAAATAGCGGGTAGAACTCTCAAGGTGGAGTTGGGACAACTGGCCCAACAAACCAACGGCTCCGCCTATTTAAGTTATGGCGACTCGGCTGTGCTGGCCACCGCCGTAATGGACGCCAAGGCCCGCGAGCGATGCGATTATCTGCCCCTGACCGTGGAATATGAAGAGAAGCTCTACGCGGCCGGCAAAATCAAAGGCAGCCGTTTTATGAAACGCGAAGGCCGGGCCGCTGACGCGGCCATTATAAGCGGCCGTTTAATTGACCGCACTATCCGCCCGCGCTTTGACCAGCGCATTCGCAACGAAATCCAGGTCGCCATCACGGTGTTATCTTTTGATAAAGAAAATGACCCGGATATTTTAGGCATCACCGCGGCTTCCCTGGCACTGGGTATTTCTGACATCCCCTGGGACGGCCCGGTGGCTGGTGTGCGCGTGAGCCGAGTTGATAATCAGCTAGTTATTAACCCGACATATGAGCAACGCGCCAATAGTGATTTTGAAATAACCGTAACCGGCACCGAAACCAGAATTAATATGCTGGAAGGCAGCGCTAAGGAAATGCCGGAAAAAGAAATTCTAAAAGCCATTGAGTTTGGCCAGCAAGCTTATCGGGAATTGATAAAATTCCAGCAAGAAATCATTGCTTGGGTCAAACCCCAGAAAAAAGCCGTGCCAATCAAGGAGCTGACGCCGGAGTTGGCTGCCAAAATCAAGGACTTTCTTAAAGGAAAGATTGAACCGGCGGTTTATGCTAAAGACCGAGCTACTATGTATGCCCAAACGTCGGCGCTGTCTGACTCGTTAGTTAACTTTATTAAAGAGACCGAACCGGCTGACACCGAAGATAAAATTCTACTGGCTTTGGCGTTGTATGACGAAGAGACCAATGACTTGGTCCATGCCAATATCTTAACCAAAGAACGCCGACCGGACGGCCGAAAATTGGACGAAGTGCGTCCCTTGTCAAGTCAGGTTGGCGTGTTGCCGCGCACTCACGGCTCCGCGCTTTTTAACCGCGGCGCCACCCAAGCGCTCTCTACCGTGACGCTCGGCGCGCCCAGTGAAAAACAAATTATTGACGGACTGGAAGAAGAATACAAAAAACGTTTTATCCATCACTATAACTTCCCGCGCTTCGCGGTGGGGGAGATAGGGGGTTTTCGCGGCCCGGGCCGACGCGAAATTGGCCACGGCTACTTGGCTGAAAATTCTTTAGCGCAGGTAATTCCGGATGAAAAGGACTTCCCTTATACTATTCGCGTGGTCTCTGAAATTTTATCTTCCAATGGCTCTTCCTCCATGGCTTCGGTCTGCGGCTCCTCCCTGGCGTTAATGGACGCGGGCGTGCCGATTAAGGCGGCCGTAGCCGGTATTGCTATGGGTTTGATACTGGATACCAAGACCCATCAATACAAGGTGCTAACTGACATTCAAGGCCCCGAAGACCATTACGGCGATATGGACTGCAAAGTGGCCGGCACCGCCCAGGGGGTTTGCGGCGTGCAAATGGACGTTAAAATTGGAGGGGTGGATATGGCAATTTTGAAAGACACTTTTTTGCAGGCGCGCCAGGCCCGATTGCATATTTTAGAAAACCTAAAAGGCGCCTTAGCCGCTCCTCGGCCTAACTTATCCGAGTTTGCCCCGAGAATCTTATCGTTCCAGATTAATCCGGAAAAAATCCGCGAAGTCATCGGACCGGGCGGCAAAATAATCAATGAAATTGTCGCCCAAACCGGCGCCAAAATTGACATTGATGATTCGGGCCTCGTCTTTATCACGGCCGAAAGCGAACCAGCCGCCCAAAAAGCGCTCAACTGGATTAAAGATATTGTTCGCGAAGTTATGCCGGGCGAAGTTTTTAACGGCAAAGTAACGCGCATCATAAACTTCGGCGCGTTCGTGGAAATTTTGCCGGGCCAGGAAGGCCTCGTGCATATTTCGGAACTTGCCCCCTTTCGGGTAAACCGAGTTGATGATATAGTAAAAGTAGGCGACAGCGTGGTGGTAAAAGTTAGAAATGTTGACGACCAAGGCCGAATCAATCTCACCATGAAAGACGCCAAAAATTAATAATGGTTTTTAGCTAAAGATCATTAACCTCCGGAGGGCTAATGGATATTAAGCCGCAAAACAATCAAGCCCCGGGCGCCAGCGCCGCTTCAACCCCAAGCACCGATTCTCTGGGGCCGTCTTCTCTTTTCTCTCAGATTGCTGTCCGAACAATGCTCCAGGACCTGGAAACAATTGAAAAAACACCTGGCGCCGCCCCTAAAACAGCTGCGGCTTCAACCCTGCCCGCTTCGCTAACTCAGCCCAAAAAAGAGGAACCACTCAAAAAACCGGCCCTAGCCAAAGAGGAAAAAAGTAAAGCGCTAACCGATAAAAAAACCAAAAAAGCCCAGGTGGCCGAGGCCAAAGAACGGCTCAAAAAAGAAGCGGCGGCCAAAGCTAAAAAGATTAAAGAAGAACAGGAAGCAAAGATTAAAAAGGCCAAAGAGGCCAAAATTAAATTAGCCGAGCAAGCAGCTGTTCGCCAAAAAAAGCTTAAAGAAGCCAGTCAGAAGGCCAAGGACTTGCTGGGCCATCAGCTTTCCAAAGAAGCAATTATTGAATTAGCTAAAATAACCAACGACCCGGAGGCCGGCTGGTGGTTAAAATTGAAAGCGCGGTCCTTAGCCAATAAAGCGCAAAAGCAATTGGACAAAACCCTAATTACCAAGCCAATTGTTCCAGCGCCGGCGAAAATAACTCCTCCTAAACCAATCGAGGCCGCCGAGCCACTTGCCGCCGAGATAGAGACGCTTCTAAAAACGACTTTAGCTCCGCCGCCAACTCCAGTTGCCCCAATACCGGCCCCTGCGCCAACCCCACCTGCCCCAGCGCCCATTTCGCCGCCGGTTCAGCCCGCCTCGCCGAAGACGGCGAGTCAAGGCGGGCGAGACGAGCCGGCCGCTCCGCCAATTAAAAGCGCTGCGCCGCCGCCTGGTCTGCCTTTTGTCGCGCCAGCGCCAATTCCCGCTCCAGCTACAGCTCCTGCCCCAGCGCCGCCCGCACCTACTCCCAAGCCAACTTTTGTACCATCCCCTCCCAGTCCTAAGCCAACCCCTCCGCCTTTTGCGCCTTCACCAGTGGGCCCCAATCCCGCCTCTATCGTCCGGCCAATTCCTTTACCGCCCAGCGACCTGACTAAAAAACCAAGTCAAATCAGCGCTCCCAAACCACCTTCTTCTTCCAGAAAAAAATGGGTGTGGCTTTTGGGCGGCGCAGTAATTTTACTTTTGATAATTATCCCCTTGGCTCTATTTTTCTTTTCTGACCAGCCAGCTTCTTCGCCTCAGGCCTCAGCCACGCCCAGCACTAGCCCCTCTGTAAAGCCCGCCCCCTCGCCGCCAGTCGCCTTATTCAAAATGGACTCCCAACAGGTTCTCGCCGCCACCGCCCAAACCCAGTCCTTGGCCGAATCAATGAACGCCCTGTCGGCAACCGATGAAACCACCGGCAATTTCGTTCAGGTCTTAATAAAAATCACCGATAGCCAAAACGGAATAACCTACGCTGACCTGACAAAAGCCGCTCAGCTTTTAAATCTCAACTTATTCGCTCCGGCCACTTCTTCGCCCGACGAGATAATTGACCAGCTCAAGGCCGCCTCTTTCTCATTATTCACTTACGTCCAAGATACCAACACCACCTCCTCGCCCTTTAATGCCGGGCAAAACCAAACCCGGGCCGGTTTAATCGTCGCCCTAAAAGAAACCGCTTCGGCCGACGATTTATACTCAAAGTTGAAATCGCTGGAGCCGACACTAAGCCAATCATTATCCGGACTATTTTTAGGCCGCCAGCCAGCCATTCCGTCCAGCGCCGTGTTTTTGGATAACGCCTATAAAAATACAGCCATCCGCTACCTTAATTTGCCCCAAGACAAATTATCAATTGATTACGCTGTGGCCGGCCATTATCTAATTTTTACCACTTCCAAAGACGCCATGTACGCGGCGCTTGATAGAATTTTTGCCGAAAAGACAGGAATCAACACTTCGTCTGAGTCCGCCTCGCCAGCGCCGGCCGGCCTCCTGCCTTAACTATGACTTCACTGGAAAAAGCTATTATCACTCCGATAATCTACTACGACTTATTGGACCGCCCCTTAACGGCTTTAGAAATTTTCAAATACCTCCCGGCCGTGAAGCCCGAGGTATCTTTTTTTCAAATACAGCAAACACTAGCAAGCTCCGATTGGCTAGCCGAACGGATTAAGACGCGCCAAGGCCTTTACTTTCTTAAAAAACGCGATGGACTGCTAGCGCTGCGCGGGGACCGCCTAAAATTATCCCAGCTTAAATGGAAAAAACTGCGCACGCTGGTAAAACGTCTGGCGCTGGTACCTTTTTTAAAGTTAGTAGCCGTGACGGGTTCCCTCACCGCCTATAACACCCAGCCGAGCAGCGACTTTGATTTGCTGGTGGTAGCGCAAAGCGACCGATTATGGACAGCGCGAACTTTTTTGACGGCGCTCACCGCGATGTTGGGCATCCGCCGCCACGGCCGGGCAACACGCGACCGGCTATGTCTAAACTGCTACCTAACGCAAGCGGGCTTAGAAATAAAACACGCGGCCAAACCCCACGATTTCCATTCAGCCCAAGAATACGGCCGAATGACACCGGTATTAGAAATTGCCGATGGACTTTACCAACAATTTTTAACCCAAAACAGCTGGCTCAAGGACTTTTTAGCTGTTTACCCCTGGTCAAATTTTATCGGCGCCAAAAAAATAACACCCAGCCCCTTCTTGGGCATCTTGCGCCGAATCGCTGAATGGCTGCTGGGCGACCGGATAGGGGAACGACTGGAAAAAACTTTTGGCCGATGGCAGGGCCAACGCATTCGTCTAAAAAATGAAAATCAACCCGACGACCAAATCTATACCAGCTCCACTTGTTTAATGTTCCACCCCCATTCCAAAAGCTACCAACTGCTGCAGGTCTTTAATCAACGTCTAGCCAGTTTAATCTAAAATCTATGGCTTCATTTATTCCCATAAAAATAAGACGGACGGCTAAGCCCAGCGAGACGGAAGTTAAAAACGTCCTAAACTTAACTCCCAGCCCGGAAAATGCCCAAAAGCCCGTCATTGCCCGCTATCTCCGTTGGCTGTTTTGGGCCTTGATAGCCGCGGCTATTGGGGAAGGAGTAGCGTTGATTTGCTTTTTCATTGTCAAACCGCCTTTGCCTTTTGACAATCTGATGCCCCCAAAAACCGCTCTGGTGGCTTACTTTGACCAGACCGCCCTCAAAGAAATAGTTGTGGCGCTCTCCAAAAACCAGTATAGCTGGCCGCCCTTTAACTGGGCCCAAGAAACAACAAAAAAATTCTTGGCTAAAAACCAGCTGTCCTCGCTTGATGCTATCTCAGGCCTCTTTGACAATAAAATGGCTCTAGCAATATTGCCCAAGGTCGGGCCGCGACCCGCTTGGCTGATTTTTACTACCAGACAAGCCAGCCGTAACGATTTTGACGCCCTGCTTAAACAAACTACTCAGCAACTTAAACAAAATTTTGACCTGGCCGACGAGGACTACCGCCAAACCACCATTACTAAAGTCAAAGAATTAAATCAGAGCCAAGCGAATCTCTTTTATGTTCAGGTTCAAAACTATTTTTTAATCAGTAGTGATCTTAACGCCCTCAAAGAAACCATTGACAGGGTAATTGATTAGGCCTGGGCTGTGGAGAATATGTGGATAGGCCAGGATTGACACAAGTTTAGCCCAGTGTTAGAATATCATTAGAGTCATTGACTGGTTAGTTACTTTAAAAAAGTTATTGGATTCCTATCCAATACCTGCGTTGAGCAGGAATAACTGGTTAAGGACCATTTTTTCCTTTGTACGCTATAAGTACTTTCAATGGCTGCATAAAAATAAAGCCAAAGAGGTCTGTCCTAATAAAGGGCAATAGTGCATAAAGGCTGAGGGGCGTTGAACCCTTGTAATAATTTATATAATTCGGGCTCATAACGCCCCTCAATAATTTTAAAAACCCTCAGTCCAGACCGACACCGACAAGCGGTGTTTTTTTTATTTATAATTGGTTCACTTATAGTTTAGACCAGCAGGGGTTGCTTTATTGCAAGGCCTGACCTTATAATATAGGTAAAGCTATGGATAAAAAAATGTTAGAACAACTGAAAGCCAAACTCCTGGAACACAAAGCCAAGGCCGAAGCAGAGCTGGCGACCTTTACCGAGAAAGACATTAAGGTGGCCGGCGATTATGATACCCGCTTTCCGGACTTGGGACAAATTCAAAGCCCGGATGAAGCGGCCTTAAAAGTGGCAACCTACGACAGCGCCTTGCCAATTGAGTATGCGCTGGAGTTAAGATTGGTTGAAATAAACAAGGCCCTGGAAAAAATTGCCGGTGGAACTTACGGCGTCTGTGAAAACTGCCAAGGGCCGATTGACCCCAAGCGCCTGGATATAATGCCCGAGGCAAAAGCTTGTCTTAAGTGCCATAAAAAGTAGCCGCCCGATTTTCTATCTGACCAAACCACCCCAGCCGGTGGTTTTTTTGTTTGGTAAAAGTTATACTATAATAAATAACCAATTATCAATAATCAATTATCAATCCAGTCCCGCGAAGCGGGACATTATTGCCGCCCTATGAGTGGTCACCCAAAAGGCGAAAAATTGAGAATTGAAACTTGAAAATTTTCAGCCTATGCCTTCACCCGCCAAAGTATTTTCTGCCGCTACTCTCGGTCTTAGTTGCCAGCCCATTGAAGTTGAAGTAGATATGAGTCCGGGCTTGCATAGTTTTCAAATCGTCGGCCTGCCCGACGCCGCGGTTAACGAAGCCAAGGAACGGGTTTCCTCGGCCATTAAAAACTCCGGCGCCTCGCCGCCACATCACACCAACCGCCGCGTGATCGTTAATTTAGCGCCCGCTGATATCAAAAAGGAAGGCCCGGCTTATGATTTGCCCATTGCCGTGGCTTTTTTATTGGCTTCCGAGCAGCTGCTGGCCAGCCAAGTCAATAAAAAAATCTTTGTCGGAGAACTGGCGCTGGAAGGTAAGCTTCGGCCGGTAAGCGGTGTCCTGCCAATGGCTTTGATGGCGCGCGATAGGGGATTTGAAGAAATTTTTGTGCCGACAGCTAACGCCGCGGAAGCCGCCCTGATTAAAGAAATCAAAGTTTTTGGCCTGGATTCGCTCCAGCAGCTGTTTTTACACCTGGAACAAAAACAAATTCTGGAGCCCCAACCCCCAACCAAGTTGGACTTTATTTTTGACGAGCTAGCCAGCGGGTCTGACCTGGCCTATATTAAGGGCCAGGAACATGCCAAGCGCGCCCTGGAAATTGCCGCGGCTGGGCATCATAATATTTTAATGACGGGACCGCCCGGCACGGGAAAAACATTGCTGGCCCGCACTCTGCCCAGTATTTTGCCGCCATTAACTTTTGATGAAGCGCTGGAAGTAACTAAGATTTTCAGTATTGCCGGCCGCTTAAACTCAGCTAAGCCGGTTTTAACACAACGCCCCTTCCGCAGTCCGCACCATACGGCCTCCGCCGTGGCGCTGGTGGGCGGCGGCAATCATCCTAAGCCCGGCGAAATTACTCTGTCGCACCGCGGCGTGCTGTTTTTGGATGAACTGCCCGAGTTTCACCGCGATGTTCTGGAAGCCCTGCGCCAACCGCTGGAGGATGGCGTCATCGTTGTATCGCGCGCTTCAGGGGCTTTAGAGTTTCCGGCCCAGTTTATGCTGGTAGCGGCCATGAACCCTTGCCCCTGCGGCCACCACACTAATCCCGAAAAACAATGCATCTGCTCTCCGGCCTTAATTAGCCGATACAAACGCCGCATTTCAGGGCCCCTGCTGGACCGCATTGACTTGCACATTGATGTGCCGGCCATCAAATACGATAAGCTGGCCACCGAAAAAGTCGGGGAAGAATCATCCGCTGTGCGAGCGCGCGTGCAAACAGCGCGCCAACGGCAGACAGAACGTTTCCGCAATGAACACATCCAAACCAATTCCGCTATGAACCTGCCGCAAATGAAAAAATATTGCCAGCTGGATAGCGCTGGCCAAGAAATTTTGAAAACCGCGGTCAATAATCTACATTTATCCGCCCGCGCCTACCATCGCATGCTGAAACTGGCCCGCACCATTGCGGACTTGGCCGGCACCGAGCAAATCCAAGCCCAGCATCTGGCCGAAGCGCTCCAATATCGGCCCAGAGAAGATAACTTTTGAAAGAAACCATCTATTTTTTTTAAACCCTTTACGAACTTTCTCTTAATGTGGTATCCTATTATTAAACATGGGGAGATTAGAAAATACAATATTATATCTCCTAACGCGGGCTAATCTAAAAGGCTTAGATAACCTATCAAAAATTGAGTTATTTAAGCTTGTTTTTTTATTGGAAGTTGAGTCTTACCGCTTCACTGGAAAAAGCTTTTTTGATTCAATTAGTTTTGTTCGAGAAAAAAACGGACCTATATCTATTGATATTTATAGGGCGCTAGAAAAATTAAACGATAAATATATAAATATTAAAGAAACAAAAAAACCAGATTATACCCATAGCCGACACTGTATCTCTTTAAAAAAACAAATAAAGAAATTTGATTTTAAAGAGTCCGAAGTTTTATTCATGAATAGTGTCTTTGAGTCTTATCTTGGCTTAACAATAAAAAAACTTAAAGAAATTGTTTATAATACCGAACCCATGAAAGAAATTCTAGCTGAAGAGAAAAAGGCTAAGACCGATATCCTTAGCGGCCTTAGAATAAGTTTTGAGTCTATTCCTCTTGATGAAGATATTCTTGAAATAATTACCGCCTAAAATGGTTAATAACTACCGAGCCGCTGACATTCTTCATTTTAAAAAATACGTTTTCACTGATACCGGCGCGTCAGCTGAACATTTTGCGCTAATCTTACTACCCTCAGCAATTATGGGCTTTGAACACAATCTTTTATGTTCTGTGATAACCTCTAGGGCGCCTCGCTATTTATCAAATGCCTGGAAATTACTGAGAGCAAACTATAATTGTTTTTCCGTAGACAGCTACGCATGCTTAGATAGAAGAGATACAAATTCAGTTCATGACCTTAGTCCAAAACAGCAGCCTGTTGGAAAACTAATAGACTATGACATAAAAAAAGTTTTTAAAATATTAAAAAGAATCCTTTACGGCTCAGGGGACACTTTTTACGTAGCTGTTATTGTTAGAGAGTGGAAAAAAATAAAATAATAGTCTTCTGTAACCCAAAAACCCCCCGCCTAGGCGGGGGGTTTTACTTGTCCCTTGTTTACTTGTTCACTATTTCACCGGCGAGTGCCCAGCGGATTAGTGGCGCCGCGAACTTCCCAGTGCACATGGCAGCCCGTGGAACGACCGGTTGAACCCATCAAAGCAATTAACTGCCCCTGGTCAACGCTTTGGCCAACCTCAACTAAGATGCGCGAGGTATGGCCGTAAAGCGTAGCCACGCCATTTGAGTGCCTAATCATAATATATTTGCCGTAGCCGTAATTCCAGCCGACCGTATCCGCTAAAATAACCGTACCCGCGGCTGAAGCGTAAAGCGGCGTGCCGCAGGCGTTGGAAATATCAACGCCATTTTGGCTGTGAAGCCGCGACCAAACGCGGCCGGCGGCCGGCGCAATCAGCCATTTGCCCAGCTGTGTTTTATTCTGCGCGTATTGAGGCGCGGTCACTTTAGGGCTGGCTTTAATCACCACCGCAGCCGGCTCGCCGTCCGGAATAATAATAAAATTGCCCGCTACCAGCTTGCTGTCGTCATAAATATTATTGAAAGCGCTAATTTCGCTTTCCTTGCCTTTATGCTTTTTAGCCAAAGCGGCAATGGTGTCTTTGGCGGCAATTTTCACCCGCACGCCGTTAATCGGCAAAATTATCAGCGACTGGCCGGGCTTAATCAAATCGCCATCGCGCAAATTATTCGCCCACAAGACCACATTGGTATTAACACCAAATTTAATCGCGATAGAAGAGGGTGAGTCGCCCGACTGCACAACATAAGTTGCCACCTCGCGGCTCATGTTGGTAAACGAACCGCTGGCGGGGGTGTTGGGCGCGGTCAGACCACTGCCTTCCATAATAGCCAAGTCCTGGTTTTCTAGTTCGTCATCGGCGCTAAAGTCAACGCTGGCTTGGGCCACCGGCACCTCCACTACTCCTAGATTAAACGGCCCGCCGAGCAACTGCTCGCTGGTCATATCCGCGGTTTCTTCAATTAAGGTCTCGCTTGCCCAGGTGGAGCTGGCCATACTACCAATAAGGCTCATCGTAGGTCGGCGATATTCCAAAAAACCAAAAATACCCAAAATAACAGCCGACAACATTAAACATCGGCTGTGCATCCGCCAGAACTTAGTTAGTCCCTTGCCGAGCCAATTAAAAAAACCTCGTAACTTTGTTGAGAATTTAAGCCCCCCTAATTTTTTGCTAAAAATAGACAAATTCGGCTACTTAAGTTCTTAATATGAACTCCCATTGGCCTTAATTATCCTGTTATCAGGTTACTAATTCCGCCCCCTAAAGTCAACGTTTTTGGCTTTTTATGATTATTAGCTTATACTTATTTCATATGATTTTAAAAAATCTCAACCAAAAACAAATTGAAGCCGTCACCCAAATTGAGGGACCGGTATTGATTATCGCGGGACCGGGTTCGGGTAAAACACGGGTTCTGACCCACCGCGTGGCGTATCTCATAAAACAGGGAGTGCCGGCTGAAAATATCTTAGCGGTCACCTTCACCAACAAAGCGGCCGGCGAAATGAAAGAGCGCATTACCAAGCTCATCTCGCTGCAGGCCAAACGCGACTTTAAACTTCCGACTATCGGCACGTTCCACGCGGTTTGCGCCAAGCTCCTGCGCAGCGAAGCTGACCGCCTTGGTTATAAACGCGACTTTGCGATTTTTGACAGCAAAGACACTCTGACACTGATTAAGCGCGCGATGGAGGAATTGCAGTTGTCCGAAGACCAGTTCAACCCCAACGCTATGGCCAAAGTTATCTCGCAAGCCAAAGCGGAGCTGGTTGACGCGCCCGCCTTTGCCAGCCAAGCCACGGATTTCTTCCCGCAAACCGTGGCCAAAGTATATTCGGCCTATCAAGCCAAACTCAAACAGCAAAACGCTCTGGATTTTGACGACCTCATAATGCTGGTGGTTAAGCTGTGGCGCGAGCACCCCAAAATTCTGCAAAAATATCAGAACAAGTTCAAATATATTTTAGTGGACGAATACCAAGACACCAACCATTCCCAATATTTATTGATAAACCTGCTGGCCCAAAAATATCGGCATCTTTTTGTGATTGGCGACGAAGCGCAAAGCATCTATTCCTGGCGCGGGGCGGATTTTCGCAATATTTTAAACTTTGAAAAGGACTACCCGGAAGCCAAAGTGGTGATGCTGGAACAAAACTACCGCTCCACCCAGAATATTCTGGACGCGGCTCACCACATTATCATTAAAAACAAACACCGCAAAGATAAAAAACTTTGGACCGAGAACCTCGCCGGCCAGCCCATTACCATTTTTGGCGCCCAAAACGAAAAAGAGGAGGCCCGTTTCATTATTGAAGAAATCGTTAAACTCAAACGCCAACAGCCGTTGCTTGGACTGCGCGATTTTACCGTGCTTTATCGCACCAACGCCCAGTCGCGCGCGCTGGAAGAGATATTTCTTAAGGCCGGCTTTCCTTACAAAATCGTGGGTTCGGTCAAGTTTTACGACCGCAAAGAGATTAAGGACTTGTTAGCTTTTTTGCGTTTAATCCAAAATCCGCGGGACTTGGTGGCCATGGAACGAATTATTAATGTGCCGCCGCGCGGCTTTGGCAAAAACATTAATTGCCAAGTGTTAGCTGACTCTGACCACGCCCTAATCAGCCAATTGACACCCCACCGGCAAAAGTCCTGGAATAAATTTTCACAATTAATGGACGAGCTGCGCGTCAAAGCTCAAACCCTGCCTTTAAGCAAACTGCTTAAAACAATTATTGCTCAAATTGACTACGAACAATATATTAAGGGCCGCACTATTACCAAAGAGGGCTCGCCTCGATCCGATCGAGTCGGAGCGGGGGAGGAACGCTGGGAAAATGTCAAAGAACTCTTCTCGGTAACTAAAAAATATGACGCCTGGCCGGGGCAAGAGGGATTGGCCGCATTTTTAGAAGAGGCCGCGCTGATAAGCAATCACGACGAAGTGGAAAGCGCCAAAGACGTGGTTAATTTGATGACCCTGCATTGCGCCAAGGGGCTGGAATTTCCGGTAGTATTTATCGCGGGTCTGGAAGAGGGAATTTTTCCGCACTCGCGAAGTTTAATTGACCAGTGGCAAATGGAAGAGGAACGGCGGCTCTGCTACGTTGGCGTCACCCGCGCCAAACAAAAACTTTATTTAATCACCGCCCGCACCCGACAGCTTTTCGGCTCCACTATGGTCAACCCGCCCTCGCGCTTTTTGGACGATATCCCGCCAAGTTTGGTGGAATATATTAATATTGAGAATGGCGAAGAAGATAAGGAGGGAATAGAAATGCCGTTTTAGAACCTTACGGAATTACGGATTAGTACGGATTTTACGGATACATAATTTTATCTGTACTATCCGTATTTATCTGTAATTCCGTACGGTCCACTTTATGAGAATCGCAAACAAAAATAAATCAAATAAAAAATCCTTCATTCTAAAACCCAACAAGCTTCTCGGCCAAAATTTTCTGCGCGACAAAAATGTGCTGGCCAAAATTATCCAAGCCGCTGACCTCAAAGCAGGGGAGCGAGTACTGGAGATTGGGCCGGGATTGGGCGCGCTGACCGAAGAACTGGCCAAAAACGCCTGCCGTGTTATTGCTGTTGAAAAAGATAAACGGCTAGCCGTGCAACTCAAAAACAAATTTCAAAATAATCAAAATGTGGAAATTATCCAAGATGATATTCTGTCATTCCTGCGAAAGCAGGAATCCAGGTCCTGGATCCCGGCTCAAGGCCGGGATGACAAATTCTCGTCTTCACCAAACTATAAAGTCATCGCTAATATTCCATACTACCTAACTTCCCATCTAATTCGACTGTTATTGGAAAGCGCCAATCCGCCCCAAGACATCGTTTTGCTTATTCAAAAAGAGGTGGCCCAGCGTATTTGCCCGCCTCGACGAGCCCGCTCGTCGGGCGAGGCGGGCGCTAAGCCGCCCAAAATGTCGCTTCTGGCGGTATCGGTGCAATTTTATGCTCAACCAAAAATTATCTCTTACGTGCCCAAGGGCGCTTTTTGGCCCAAACCCAAAGTGGACTCGGCGATTATTAGAATAACTCCCCATAATTCCCCCTCTGCTGCCAAAAGACCCCCCTATAATTCCCCCCCTTATGAAAGGGTGGCGGGGGGGGATTTAGAACGAAACGAAATCCTCCCTCACCCTCCTTTTACAAAGAAGGAGATAGAACGATTCTTCCGCCTAGTTCGCGCCGGCTTTGCCCACCCCCGCAAACAACTGCTCAATAATTTAAGCAAAGGGCTAAAACTCAAACGAGAAAAAATTATTAAAGTATTGCGATCCGCGAACATTGAGCCGAAACAACGAGCCGAAACCTTAATGCTCAACGATTGGCTGAACCTGACAAAGCTCATTCAACCTTAACAATCTATTGAGGTTGAACCTCAATAGATGTACAATAGAAATATGCAAAAACCCCAATTTGTTGAAAATCAAATTTATCATATTTTTAATCGCGGCGTAGAAAAACGCAATATTTTTATGGATGAAAAAGATTATTTTAGATTTATGCACGATCTGTATGAATTTAACGACGAAGACAGGGTTTATAATTCTTCTTATTTCTTAAAAAGGGGGCCAAGGCCTATTGAGGTTCAACCTCAATATATTAAAAAACGCAAACTACTCGTGGATATTCTAGCATTTGTTTTAATGCCAAATCATTTTCATTTAATTTTGAGGCAAAGAGTAGAAAATGGGATAGTCAA
>Ga0210017_1001514_pt1 | contig 20213 bp, 14 predicted proteins | sample CryGeyCG2014_020_FD_183966 | JGI IMG/M metagenome (GOLD analysis project Ga0210017, IMG submission 183966) | Groundwater microbial communities from aquifer - Crystal Geyser CG08_land_8/20/14_0.20 (SPAdes) (version 2) | ecosystem: Environmental > Aquatic > Deep subsurface > Groundwater | place... | reverse complement strand
AGGCAGAAATCCTTCGGTGATAGCGAGAGCCATAGGGCTTAACCTTCCGGATGAAATAAGGGTGCTTTGGGCCGAGACCTCTAGCGACCATCCCTTTATGGTTTCGGAACAGCTTATGCCGGTGCTTCCGGTTTCTTCCGTGAAAAACGTGGACGAAGCAATAGAACTGGCTTACAGGCTGGAGTGGGGCAATCATCACAGCGCCGGGATGTATTCCATGAACGTGGAAAACATGACGAAGATGGCCAGGCGCATGGCCTGTTCCATTTTCGTCAAGAACGCGTGCACCATGCACGGCCTCGGGATGGGAGAAGGGTATTCCTCCATGTCCATAGGCACGCCGACGGGCGACGGGATAACGAAGCCGACCCATTTTACGAGGCCTCTGCAATGCAGTCTCGTGGGATATTTCAGGATAGCCTGAACGGCAGATGCGTAGCAAAATGGAGGCGTAGAGGAGTAGCGAGAGGGTGAAAGTAAAAAAAGTTTTTTACCACGCGTCTACGCTTCCACGCATCCATACATCTTCAGCGTAAGGAGTCATTATGCAGGCGAACATAGCTATAGGTTTGATAGAACTTTCTTCCATAGCCAGGGGCGTGGAAAGTCTGGACGCGATGTGTAAAATGGCCGGAATAAGCGTGGAAACGGCTTCCCCTATTTCCAAAGGTAAATATGTGATAATTGTCTCCGGGCCGGTGGGCGAGGTGGAATCTTCCCTCGCGAAGGGCGCGGAAATGGCGGGAAAGGAACTCATTTCCAGGCGCATTATAAGGAATATACACAAGGGCGTTTTAGAGGCGCTCGACAAAAAAATAAAAATTGAAAATCTGGAAGCGGTAGGAATGATAGAGACCAAAGAGGCGCTGAGCGCGGTTTTCGCCGCGGACGCGGCCCTCAAGGCCGCTTCCGTCAGGATAATAGAGGTGAATACGGGCAGGGGAATAGGCGGCAAAGGTTATTTCACCGTAACGGGCGAGGTGGGCGCGGTCAGGACCGCCGTCTCGGCCGGGGTGAACGCGATAGGCGAAGAGGCTATAGTGAACAGGATAGTGATACCCAACGCCCACAAGGATCTGGGGAAAGTACTTTAAGGAATGTCAGGGATAAATTATAAGGGCTAAGGGATAAAAAAGCAGGAAATAATCAGATGGTAAGTTTATCGCTTATGCCTTGTCCCTGGGAAGGGAGAGTTTATGAAAATAGTTATAGGAAGCGATCACGCGGGTTTCGAAGCCAAAGAGAAGTTGAAAAAATTCATACAGACTCTCGGGCATGACGTCGCCGATTTCGGGTGTTACAGCGCGGACCCGGTGGATTTCACGGACGTGGCGATGCTCGTGGGCGAAGCCGTGAAAAACAGGGAATTCGACAGGGCCGTGCTCATAGACGGTTTCGGCGGCGCGATGCCGCTGGCCGCCAACAAGATACACGGCATAAGGGCCGTTTGCGCCTACGATATCATCTCGGCGCGTTTCGCTTCGGCGCATGAGGACTGCAACGTCATCTGCGTCGGCGGCAAGACGCACGGGGAACTGGCTTTGCAGGAAATAATAAAAACCTGGTTCAACACCCCTTTCGAGGGCGGGAAATACCAGAAAAGGCTGGACAAGATAGTCGCGATAGAAAGCAAGTACTAATTCGAAAGTTTCATGCGTCGAAACTTTCGCAGGGATAAATGCTTAGGGATAAATTATAAAGTTATGAGGAACTCATTTTTTATCCCTTATCCCTGTTATGTTTTATCCCTAATATCACTATGAAACAAGCTAAAGTTATAGGCAGGGTTTTTTCTTCCAGGCAGTGCTGCGGCGCCGACAGTAAGACTATGCTTTTGATACAGCCCCTGGACTGGGAAACCGACAAGCCGGCCGGCGAGCCTCTGGTGGCGGCGGATGCGGTAGGGGCCGGCGCCGGAGAAAAAGTTTTTTTTGTCGCGGCCAGGGAAGCCATAGTGGCTTTCGAAGGCTGGGCCGGGGACGTCCTTAGGGACGATTCCCCTCCGCCCGTGGACGCCGCGATAGTCGGGATAATAGACGGCAAAAACATAGCGAAGAGGGGATAGGCATAAGGCAAGAGGCAGAGAGAATAGAGAGTTGAAAGGTTGATAAGTTAAAAAGCAGGCAGAAGGCGAAAGGTGTAAGGCTGAAGACGGACACTTAACACCTTAAACCCTCAAACCCTTAAAACCTTAAAAATAGGCGCGAGCCGGGATGGAGAACTGATATGTTCGTAGCCAAAGTGCTGGGAAATGTCTGGGCAACCAGGAAACATAAGCATCTTTCCAATTTGAAATTGCTTATAGTCAAACAGATAGACCCTATGGACCCCAAAAAGCTGGTCGGGGAGGCGACTCTGGCCGTGGACGGCCAGATAGGCGCCGGTCCCGGGGACGTGGTGCTGATAATGGACGAAGGCGGTTCCGCCAGGAAAATAATCGGCGAGCCGAAAGCTCCCGTGAGGACCGTGGTGGCGGGAATAGTCGACAGCGTCAATTCTAAAAGCGAGGTAAAAAAATATGCATGACGAAGATATAAAGAAAATAGCCAAAGAAGTGGCTAAGATTTTGAAGGAAAAAGAGGGGCCGGCAAAAACTTTCAAGATGCCCGGCGACTCGGTTAATATAGGCACCGCGGGGAAAGTTTTCCAGAGCCCGCTCGTGAACCGGGGTAAACCTGAAGGCAAGAAAGAGTGCTTTAACTGCGGCGAGGAAAACACCTGCGGTCCTGACTGCCAGGCCTGTAATCCGCTGAACAAATTCAGCGCCTCGGAGATAAAGGAAATGGGAGCGGACAGGATAAGTTTCTGCAATCCCGGCTCCTCTTCCGGGCAGGTGGCGGGCATGATAGACCATACTCTGCTCAAAGCCAACGCCACCCAGGAAGAGATAGGCAAGCTCTGCCAGGAAGCCCGGCAATACTGTTTCGCTTCGGTTTGCGTCAACCCGGCTTATGTCGCGTTGTCCGCCAGGCTTCTCAAGGGCTCCCCCGTGAAAGTCTGTACCGTTATAGGGTTTCCGCTGGGTTCCACCACCCCGACGATAAAGGCCATAGAAGCCAGGGACGCCATGGCAAACGGCGCGGATGAAATAGACATGGTCATAAATATAGGCGCCCTTAAATCGGGGAACGACCACCTGGTGCTCGAGGATATAAAAGCCGTCCGGGAAGCGACCCGCGGCAAGGTCCTGAAAGTCATAATAGAAACGGCTTATCTTACCAAAGAGGAAAAGATACGGGCCTGCAGGCTTTCCAAGGAAGCCAACGCCGACTTCGTAAAAACCTCCACCGGCTTCGGCCCTACCGGCGCCACGGCGGACGATATAAGGCTCATGCGCGAAACCGTCGGACCGGCCATGGGCGTGAAAGCTTCAGGCGGGATAAAGGATACAAAAACCGCGGAAGAAATGATAAAAGCCGGAGCCACGAGGCTCGGCACAAGCGCCAGCATAGCCATAGTTACCGGCAAAGGCGGCGGAGGCGGGAAGTACTAGAGAGAGTATTGAGAAAACGGAGATTAAGATATTAAGAGATTGAGAGATTAAGACACTGAGCGAAGTCCCCGCCTAGGGAGTAGTGGCGGGGACTTTTCATTTAGGACAAAAGAATTTTTTTGTTTAAGCCTTTAGGCCCAGGTGCGACTTTCAAAAAGATAATATGATTTATACTATGCGATTTTTTTACATTCTGTTTTCCCTCGTCTGTTCCCAGGCGTTTTCTTCGGCCGAAAATTTCATCGATCCCGCCCCGGATAAGATAAGCTCGGTTGAGATTCCGGTTCCGGGGCTTCCTGAAAAAGCCGCCCGGGCCGAATGGACGGTCATGTATTTTATAAACGGGAAGAATAACCTCGAAAGCTCGGCTATGATGGATATGAATCAGCTGGAACTGGCGGGTTCGAACGAAAAGGTCAGGATAGTGGTTCAGATGGGCCGCATGAACTTTCAGGAGGGCGACGATTTGAGCGACGGGGATTGGACCGGCGTACGCAGGTATCTTGTGGCCAAAGACGGGGATACGAACAGCATAAAATCTCCGGTGTTGGAGGACCTTGGGAGTTCGGATATGGGGTCCTGGAAGGAACTGGTCAGATTTATAAACTGGACCAAGGCGAGATATCCCGCCAGGCGCTACGCCCTCGTCATGTGGGACCACGGCAGCGGCTGGAAACCGCTAACCTGGGAGAACGCGGCTCATTTTTCCGACAATAAGGGTTTTTCCTTCGACGACGAAACGGGGAACGAGATTTCCACGCTTCAAATGGCCTGGGCTCTCAGGGACGCCGGGAAAGTCGATTTTTTGATGCTGGACGGCTGTAATATGGCGATGGCTTCCGTGTTTTACGAGCTTAAAGATTACGCCGAAGTCGTTACGGCTTCCGAAGAGACGGAGCCCGGAGTCGTGGTCAGGTACGCGCAGTTTTTGGAGATGCTTAACGCCAAACCTCACATGGGGGCGGAGGAATTCGCCGTGAACACGGTCACGACCTACAGGGATTATTTCATGAATATGGCCGGCGATCCCGAGGAAGCCCCGGTTACCCAGTCCGCGGTAAGGCTTTCAAAGATAAGTTCTTTCAGAGGCAAATTGGACGCCTGGGCTCTGGCCGCCATGAAAGCCGAGCCGGAAGTTTTACTCGAAGCAAAGAGAAAGGCGAAGATTTTCGGCGAAGACCCGGAGTATAAGGACCTTTACCATTTTGTGGAACTGGTCACGGCTTCGACCTCCGACGCGGCCCTTAAAAAACTCGGAAGCGAGGTTATGAGCTTTCTCAAGTCGGAACTGGTAATAGAAAACTGGGCGCAGGACGAAGTCAGCCACGGCCTTTCCGTCTACGTCCCCGACGCCTACGACCCTCTTTATGACCGCCTTGCCTGGTCCGGAGACGGCAAATGGGACGAGTTCGCTAAATTCATGGCCGAAAAATTCGGCAGACCTGCCGTTATAAAAAAATAATCTCGGTTCCTGTAAAGACCTATTTTTTCTCGAAAATCAAAAGGCTTTCCGCGTGGGGGGTATTAGGATAGAAATCGAAGCCGGCGGCTTTGGCTATCCTGTATTTTTCCAGAAAGAAAAGAGCGTCCCTGCCCTGGGTTATGGGATTGCAGGAAAGGTAGATTATCCTGTCGGGAAGGGCCGCCATGATGTTTTTCACTACTTTTTTATGCAGGCCCGCCCTGGGCGGGTCCAGAATGACGGTATTCAGGCTTTTAAATATCTCCTCCTGGGTTTTTTCGCCGGGGGAACAGATTATCTCGCAGTTTTTCAGGCCGTTCTTTTCCGCGTTTATCCCGGCGTATCTGGAGGAACTCGGAGAAAATTCCACCGAAACCAGTTTCTCGAACCTGTCCCTGAGATAAAAGCCTATAACCCCCACTCCCGAATAAAGGTCGAGAGTTCTGCCGAAATCCGGGGCCGAAGATCTTATCTCTTCGAGAGCCGTTTCGAAAAGCTCTATATTGTTCTGAAAGAAGCAGTCGAAACCGTAGTCGAATTCCATGCCGCCTATTTTTTCCGTCACGTAATCCGCGCCTTCCGTTTTAAGTATCCTGTCGGCCGTGCTGGTCGAGCTGACGGGGTTGGAATAAATGAGCATGAAACCTTTTAATCCCTTTATATCCGCGCAGGAGAACTCCAGGTTTTCGTCTTTGGTGTAAAGACAGGCCAGCAGGTCGCCGGTATTGGACGCTTTCCTGAGGATAAGGGTTTTAAGTTTATCCTGTTTCACGCCCGCCAGGTTCAGTTTTTCCAGGATTTTCAGGGCGGCTTCGTTCGCCGTTTCTCCTATCAGCGAGCAGCCTTTAGGCAGTATTATCTTCTCGTAATAGGCCCCTCTTTTATGGAAGGCAAAGGCCAGTTTCCCGTCTTTTTCGGTGAAGCTGTATTCTATTTTGGTCCTGTAGCCGTAAAGGTTTTTAGGCGAATGAAAGCTTTCCAGCGGAACGCTTTCCTTTACCGTCTGGTACAGCAGGTCTTCTATGAGAGCTTTTTTCGTTTTGGCCTGGAATTCATAATCCATTATCTGCCAGGGCGAGCAGTTAAGATAATGGTCCTCGACCGGCTCTTTCCTGAGCGGGCTCGTCCGCCGGATTTCCACGGTCTCGCCTTCAATGAAGTTCTTTTTTTCTCTGGTGACTCTTATTCTGGCCCTTTCGCCCGGCAGGACGCCGTAAGCGAAAACCACCTTTCCGCCGGCTCTGCCGAGGGTTTTCCCTTCGCCCACTATTTTGTCGAAATCCAGTTCCAGCTCTTTCGCCCCGTTAGAAGGAGAAAACGCTTTATCCGGTTTTGGAAAGTCGCGGTCGTTCATGTTAAGTTTCAGTTCTCCTTAAATACGGCGTTCCCGTTAACAGGGTCCGGTCTGAATCTTTACCGGATATACCCGTTTCAACGCGGCGCATACGTCTATTATATAAAATGTTCCCGCGCCTCCGGCGCCGGGGGCCCGGAAAGCCAGTTTTTTTATATAATCTTAGAAGCGGGTTTAAGGAGGGTTTTATGAAACTAAACAAATATAAGTTCATACTGTCGGTTTTTTTCTTTTTTTCGCTTCCGTTTTTTATCCTGAGCACGCATTTCCTTACCAGTATAAACGATATTTCCAAGAAAGACATGCTTTCCTACATGGATTTCAGGGTTAAAACCGTTTCTTCACGGATCTCGGATGTTCTTAATGTAAAATACGACGCTCTGGCCGTGGCGCGGGAGAAGAAATTCATCGACATGTCGCTCGAAGGGAAAAAGGCGGAGCTCGCCAAAATAGCGAAAAACTTTCCGGAAATAGTAAACGAGTTCTCCCTTATAAACGGAGAAGGGAAAGAAGTTTTTTCCACTCTCAAGGGTAAAAAACCCGGGAATTTCAAGGATAACGGGATCTTTAAGAACGCGAAAACGGACAGTTTTTCGGTAGGCGCCGTGAATTATCCGTATGACGCCCCTCCGGAACTGATCATAGCCGAACCCCTGGTAAAGACTAAGGGCGAGAAGCCCCGGTACGTGCTCATGGCCAGGCTGAGCCTTGGATATCTGAACGAGGAGATATCCAGGCTGGTCAAAAAAACGCACGGGAACATAAACCTCGTGGACGCCGGCAATCAGATAATTTTCGATTCGGGATACAACTATCTGTTCAAAGCCGGCTTGCAGGCGGAGGACACCGTTTCCGTGATAACGGACGCGATGGTCAGGAACAATATCCCTTCTTACAACGGGGCGGTGAATTTTAACGGCGTGGAAACCCTCATTTCAGTTTCTAACGTGGATTCGACGGCCTGGTGGATTTACGAGAAAACGGACGTTGAAAACGTCATAGACTACAGGCTTTATAAGTGGGCCCAAAAAGTCATAATAATAGGTTTTTTGCTCATAATCGTTTTCAGCTATATTTCTTTCAAATTAGCCGTTTTCTGGCTGAACAAACCCGAGGAATAAGGGGGAGAAGTCAGAGGTATAGACGCATAGAAGTATGGAGGTATGGAAGAAGGGTCCTCCTTATACGCTACACTTCCAAATTGCCTGCCTGACGCCGAGTCGCAACCTGCGCACCGGCAGGCTATGCATCCATGCCTCTGTTTTCGCCAATCCTCCATTCATCCAATCTTCCAGTTTAGTCCTTTATCCCACGGTTAACTGGGTCCTATTTACTTGAAAATCGCCGCTTGAACGTGGTATAACCGGTATAATGGGGTTCATCAGATATTCTTTTTCCTTTTTATTCCTTTTTGCGGCTAATTCCTTTCCGCTTTTCGCCGGCGCGGGCCTCGAAACGGACAGGTATGACGCTTCGCTGCGATTCGACCTTTCCGCGCCCGAACCCTTTCTCCCGGAACCCGGGAAAGAGCGTCCGGATGAACGGACCTACGATTTCGTCGTCGAAATGCGAGAAGTCATGTCCAGCGGGCAGTGGAGCGGCTCCATCCCCGTTACCAGGCATTTTATGTTCAGGCACGCCGACGAAGGCTGGACCGCTCAGGCTCAGGCCCCGGGCCTCGAGGGTTTTTACTGGACAAAGACGGAGCTCGAAAAAAAATACGGAGCCGACAAATTTATTCATCATCTCGACGATTATTTTTCCTATTTAGACGGGCTTCTGGCCCCGGTGAGCTGGACCGGCGAGTTGAGAAGCGCGCTCGCGGAACTTAAAAACAAACCGATGGACAGGTTCCAGAAGAACGAAATCCTCAATTCCATACTCGAAAATTATATCCTGGGTTTGCGGGAGAACATGGATAAATACGACCAGGCCGCCTGGATAAAAAAAGCCCGTATTTACGAACTTTTCCCCAGGGCTTACAACCTGGAGGGTAGAAGGGAGACTCCGGGCGGCGAATATTTCAAGGGTAAGAAGTTTTTCGCCGATTTCGAAAGCGGGGATTTCGACATAATAAAGAATATGGGTTTCGACACCGTCTGGCCCATGGGCATATTGCCGATAGGCGTGAAAGGCCAAACCGGCGCCGGGGGCGGCTCGCCTTATTCGATAAGCGACCATGGGAGCGTTAATCCGGACCTGGGGACGGAAGAGGATTTCAGGAATTTCGTCGGGCTCGCTCATCAGGCCGGTCTTAAGGTTATAGTCGATTTTGTGGTCAATCACACCTCTCTGGATTCGAAACTGCTCGAGGAAAATCCCGATTATTTCATAAGTTACGAGTCGAAATACGGGGCCTGTCCCAAAAACGACTGGTTCGAGCATTACCGGAACGGCAGGCTTTACTGCGTCCACAACGGGGGCTTCGAGTACGGAGGAGGAGTTTCCAGCTGGATGGATACGGCCCAGATAAACTATTCCGATCCTCAACTGAGGAAAAGGATGACGGAGACCGTGAAAAGCTGGGTCGTCAAATTCGATGTGGACGGTTTCAGGGTGGATATGGCTTACCTGGCGCTGAACAATGTTTTTTCCAGGACCTGGAATCGAACCATGCCCTCGGAGGAATTTTACAGGCAGCTTATAGGGGAACTTAAGGCCGCCAAGCCCTCGGCAGGCTTCCTGGCGGAGGCTTACGCTTTCCAGGAGGACCTTTCCGCCTGCGGCTTCGACGCCATTTACAGTAAGTATGAAACGGGACGGGTGGAAGGCCAGACCGGCTGGTATAACGCTTCGGAAAGCGGGGACGTTCACAGCGTGAACAGTTCAATAAACAGGAACGCTTTCCTCGCCTGGCAGAAAGGCGGAGCAGGTTCGGTGATGTTCGTGGGAAATCACGACGAAGCGGCGCCCGAACGCGTTTACGGGCCCAGACTGCCGGCCGCCCTCGCTTTGACCATGCTTTACCCCGGCGGGGTGATGATGTATTCGGGGGCGGAGATAGGCTACGACGCCCATGTGCCCGGCGGAGAGCCTAAGCCGCTTCCTTTCAGCGTGCCCTGCCAGATAGACTGGAACGGCGGCAGTCCCTGGGTTAAAGCCGTTTACGGCAAAGTTTTGCCGGAAGTGAACGCTTTAAGGCGGGAGTTGGGCGATTACGAGATAGAGCCTCTGTGGCTGGGAGGGAACATCTCCGGCTATACGATGAGTTCGATATCGAATCCCGGTTTAAAAAAGGCCGTTCTGGGCAACCTTTCCCACGCCGGCGGAAGTTTTAATTTTCAGGGACACGGGGGATATCTCGCTCCCGGCGAGTATAGGATAATAGACGTCCCTTAAATTCAGAGGAAGGGACAGTCCCGACCACATGGGCGATGAGAAATGGGACGTTAAATAAGCTAAAATATATCTTAAGGGTAGATAATTCTAAAAAATTTCAAGAAGGTATTATGCTGCGTTCTAATCCGCATTTGATAGAAATCAATACCAGGCTTTGGCTTAAAGAAATGAGGGAGAAACACTCCTCCCCCGAAATGACCATTTCCTCCATCCCCGACGAGGAATGGCTGAATTTGAAGCATCTGGGTTTCGATATAGTCTGGCTGATGGGAGTATGGACCTGCGGAAAAATATCGGCCGAAATAGCGAGGAAAGAGGAATTTCTGATCGAGGAAGCCCGCAAGAACAATATGCAGCCGGAAGAGCATATCGGTTGCTCTCCTTATTCGATAATGGAATATAAGCTGAGCCCCGGGATGGGTTTCGACTGGGAACTGAAGGCGCTCAAGGAAAAACTCAACGCTTTTGGAATGAAATTGTTCCTGGATTTTGTTTCCAATCACACGGCCATAGACAACGTTTTTATAGACGAGTGCATAGACTGTTTCGTGAAAGGCTCCGCCGAAGATTACGCGAAAAACCCGGAAATGTTTTATCAAAGGGAGTTGAACGGAGAAAAGATCTATGTGGCTTACGGCAGAGACCCGCATTTCCCGGCCTGGAAAGATACGGTTCAGCTTAATTATTTTAACGAGAAAACCAGGGAGAAAATGAAGCGGAGCCTGCTCGAGATCTCCGAGCTTTGCGACGGCGTGCGTTGCGACATGGTCATGCTCACGCTTAACGATATACACGAGAGCGCCTGGAGCTGGCTGCTTTCCAGGGACGGCTATAAAAAGCCCGAGAGGGAGTTCTGGCAGGAGGCGATCTCCATGGTCAAGGAGCAGCGGCCCGAATTCGTTTTCATGGCCGAGGTTTACTGGGGTCTGGAGTGGAAGCTCCAGCAGATGGGTTTCGATTACACCTACGACAAGGTTATTTATGACAGGCTGAAATCCATGGGCGCCGACGACGTAAGGGGGCATCTAAGGGCCGAAAGGCTTTATCAGAAGAGGTCGGTGCGCTTTATAGACAATCACGACGAAATCCCTTCCGTGGTCTCTTTCGGCAAGAGTAAGGCCATGGCGGCGGCCGTCATAATTTCGACCGTGCGCGGCATGCGGTTTTACAACGATATGCAGTTGCGGGGAATAAAATATAAGGTGCCGCTTCAGTTCCTGGATTTCGACATGGAAAAGAACGAAGACCTGGAAATGGAGAAATTTTACCAGAAACTGCTTAAAATTTGCGATCATCCCGCCTTTCACGGCGGGGAGTGGAATCTCATAGAAGCCCTCCCTTCCGGGCCCGAAGACAGGAGTAACAGGAATATAATATCTTTTAACTGGGTGCAGAGAAGAACCATGAAGGTCGTGGTAGTCAATTATTCTTCCGAAGAATCCGGCGGACTTCTTAACGTAAAGATAAAACCAAAAGGAGATTCCGTCACCCTTTTCGAGGAGATGTCCGACCGTTTCTTTCCTTTCAAGGCGGAGCAGGTGTCGGACGGTCTGAGGCTTGAGAAAATTCCGCCTTACGGGTTCTACATTTTCGACCTGGAGATGTAGCAGCTGCGAGAAAAGCGACGCAAAATCCGGTTTTTTTGCTGTTGCTTGTGTCTTGTGACTTGAAACTGGTAACTGGTAACTCCCTGAATTCCCCGGTTGTCCCACGGGGACTATCCCTCCCTTAAGAGTTTAAGGAAATGGGATGAGGAATTCAGGTTAACGGAGGGGGGATGGGGTGGAAAGATAAAACGGCCGGTGTTTGCGGTTTTCTTTTCAATGTCCTGGCCCCTAAAACCTGCCTTTACTGCAAAAAAGACCAGAAATACGATTATCTGCCTCCCTTGTGCGGGGAGTGCCTTAAAAACCTCGAAGTCATAAGATTTCCCTATTGTTCCTCCTGCGGAACCGTACTGGATTCCGGGGGGAGCCTGTGTTATTCCTGCCGGCATGAAAAAAGAAAAAAAAGTTTCGCTTTTTCCAGGTCCGCCGTCATGTTCGAGCCCCGGATAAGGGCGGTTATACACGCCTGCAAATACAACGGCTACAAAAAACTTTCCCGCTGGCTGGGAGAGTTCATGGCCGAAAGGATCGGAAAATATCCGGAACTGGGCGGTTATGGCCTGGTGGTCCCGGTCCCGGTTTCCGTGAAGAAGGCGGCGGAGAGAGGGTTTAACCAGAGCGAACTTATAGCGGAGGCGCTGGCGGCCGGGACGGGGAAAAAGTTTTGCCGCGACGGACTCCTGAAGAGCCGGGAGACCAGGTCCCAGGCCGGCCTCAACAGGGAAGAGCGAGAGAAGAATCTGGCGGACAGTTTCAGCTGTCCGGAGCCGTCGAAGATAAAGGGGGAGAAAATAATTCTCGTAGACGACGTGGCGACCACTCTCTCCACTCTTAACGAAGCGGCGGGAGTTTTGACGAAAGCCGGAGCGCTGGAAGTGGCCTGCTATACGCTCGCCAGGGAATAGTAACAGCAGGTCAGGTAGATAGCATACTTTGTAAGCCCCGCAAGGTAAAGATAAAAATGTCAGGAAGGTTGGAAGTTTGGAGGTTTAGAGGTTTGGCTTTTTATAAGGAATTTCCCTTATTAAACTAACCATCTAACCTTCAAACCCTCTAACCCTCAAGCTTTAGACCGCTTTCCGCTTCACGTTTTACGCTAATCTCCCTTCCCTATTCTCTAGTCTCTATTCTCTAATCTCTTTTTTTAAAACTGAAACGTCACCGTGCTGCCGGCCTGGTAGGAGAGATATTCTTCCTGTTTCAGATATTTATGCCAGAGCCGCTGCACCGAGGCGTTGAAACTTACCCTTAAATTTTTGCTGGCCTCATAGTCCGCTACGGAGTTCAGGGAGAGCAGCTTGTTGTTGTCGGCGGAGGTGATCGGGGATTTTTTTATCGCGTAACTTATCGTATTGGTCCAGATTATCCTGTTCGTGAACATTACCGTGTCTTTCGCGAACGGGAGTTTCAGCCCTTTGGGCGCCTGGATGTCGGTCTTTATCAGGACGCTCGGAGTTATCTGTATCACGTCCTGCGTAACCGTTTTAAGCGTTCCCTCCGCGTAATCCTTGGAAAAATCTATTTTCGGCGTGAACCGGAATTTCTTGTGGTCGAAAGTTCCCTGCAGGGTCGCGTCATGGTGTTTCGTCTGGGAGGTCTTTTGAGCGGTTTTGAGATCCATTTTGTTCCCGGTCCTGAAGTTGTAGCTGAGCGAGGAGTCTATGTAGTTCAGCAGCCTGAACCTGAGATCGGTGCCGTAAGTTTTGGCGGTTTCAAGACTGGAAGTTTTAGTCTCGTTGGAGTTTTTGGAATACTTGAGGTTCATGGTGGCGCCATAGGCCCATTTCTGGGCCTTGAAGAGCGTTTCCAGCTGGGAAAGCGTGAAAATCAGGTCCGGGAAGGTTTTATTTACCGTCTGGGTTCTGGTTCCCGTGGTAAAAGTTTTTTGCGAGGAAAGGTTGTAATTATTGCTTATGGAAAGGGTGGAAAGCGTGCTGAGCTTGTTCTTGAACGAATAGCCTTCGAAGGGCTGCCATCTCTGGGTGGAGGAATAGGTGTCCCTGGTGGTAAGCGAGGTTTTGGAGGCGTAAGGGTTGGAGGGTTTGAGCCCGTCCCTTATCCACAGGCGTTTCCTCGAGTCGAAGCTCTTTTCCATATTCTGCCAGACGTCCCCGTCCTGAAGCTGGTAATTGGAGGAAACCACGAAAGACCGCAGGAGCTTGTTGCGCGGCATTATCTCGTTCATGTTCAGAGTGAGGTTTACCGAGCCCTGAGAGGTCCTGTTCACCGTTTTTATTTCGCCCGTGTTGAAAACGGCGGAGGACTGGGCCACCGTGACCGTAGCGACCGTAAGGTTGTTATTCTCTATGGTCGTTATGGAATAATTCGCCGAAGGGTTTAACCAGCTTATCAGCCTGAAGCTTGAATTTGCTTCCACGGTCTGCTGCATGGCTTTCGCGTATTTCAGACTGTCCGAAGGGTCGGAAAGCTGGAATTTCTGCTCTCTTGTGCGGCTTAAGCTGTAGCCCGGGTTGAAGCTGGCGCCTCCGAACGGGGTAAAAGCGAGCTTGGTGCTGTAGTATTCCGTTCTTTCGTCCGTATTGTAAAACCCTGCGGGGCTTACAAGCTTCGCGGCGTCGTAATTTACCTTGCTCATGGTGTAGGAATAATTAAGGGCGATCGTTTTCGGGATGATAAAGATCTTCAGCGGCAGGGAGTAGCTGGTATTGGCCGAGTAAATATCCCTGTTGTCCTCCCTGGCGAGGGTGTGATAGATAGTCTGGTTTTTAGCGTAATTCAGACCGAATTTCGGCAGAGACCAGAGGCTCAGGTTCCCGCTGGCCGTGCCGTCGAATTTTTCCACCCGGCCCTGCTGAAGCGAATTGACCAGATTGTTCGAGCCCGTGAGATAGGTGTTCGGGGTCACGGTAATCTGTCTGGAAGCCGTATAGCTGGTCGGGAAAAAGGAGGGCTTGGCCAGGTTTAAATAGGCCGTCTGCTGTTCGTTGTCCTGGTTCGTTATTGCCGTTACCGGCGTCTGGAAATTTCTGTCCACGAAACGGTATTTGCCGCCGAAACTCATGAACCCGGCGATTTCGAAATCGCCCTGCACTTTTTTCGCGCTGCCGGTTTTAGTTATCGGTTCCGCCAGATGTATTTCGTTCAGGTAGACTTTCCCGTTGTGGGCGGCGGCGTCCGCGGTCTCCAGGCCCGCTATCATCTGCGGCACCTGCTGGAGACTGAAAGTCCCCTTCGTGGAAATGGCAACGGAATAATTGCCGCCGTTGGCCCAGACGTCCGGGATGTTGTCGCCGGTCAGGTCCGTCTGGCTTATGGTGTAAAGCCTCCAGCCGGTAAAATCGAGGGGGATGCTCGCTTTGTAATAGTTGTTCTCATCGCCGAATTTCAGGTAAAAAGAATTGCCGCTGTCCACCGCCGAGTTATTGAGCAGGAATCTCATTTCCTGATGCTGGGAGATGTCTACGGCCCTGCTGAATTTCCTGTAGACATAGGCGGCGGAAGCGGAAACGAAGCCGGAATAATTGATTTCCAGGGCCTGTTCCGAAAGGTTGTTAAGGTTCTTTTCCGATTTTTGAGCGCTGGCCGATTCATAAAGGTCGTTGTAAACGCTGGTCGCCTCGCCTCCGGCGTTGTAGATGGGATTGTAATCCGAATTGTCTATATTGTTGACCGCCAGAAGCTGAAGGGTCCCGGCCGTAGTCGAGGTGTTTACGTTCCAGGTGTTGCCGACGGCCGCCACGCGGGCTATTTGCAGGGAGCCGGTCGTCGTCCCGCCTTTTTTCAGGGTCAGTCTGATTTGTTTTATGCCGGCCCATTTATATGTTTCGGTCGAGGGAATGACTATGGGGTAGACCCAGGTATGCCAGCCGGTGAAATCTATCTGGTTTTTTTCCGCGTTATTGTCCGAATTGTCCTTGAATTTGGTGTTGGTCACGTAGCCGAAATCGCCCCCGGTCAGGTCCTGAGAGTCCAGGCGGCCGTTGGAATTGAGGTCCTGCGTGTCTATCCTCCCGTTCGAAGCTCCGTATCTGGCCGTCGGGTAGCCGTAGGATGAAGGCGCGGCGTAAAGCCAGCCGGTATCCTCGGAATTGGAGAGTTGTCCGTCGCAGTTGGTGTCCTCGGTTTTGGGAGCGTTATAGGTTGTCACCCCGTTGGAGCAGATGAGGGTCTGGCCGCCGCTGGAGTCGGAGTCTTCGTTCACCTGCCCGAAGTGAAGGTTCAGCAGGGGTCCCGTCGCCGAATCGCCTTTTATTATGAGTTCGAAGGAGTTTTTTTGCGAAAAATCCAGGCCGGTGGAGGAAAAGGGGAAGACTATCGAAATTTCGGTGGAAACCGAAAAGTCGTAGTTAAGGATCAGCACTTTCTGGGTGGAATCGGTCGCGGAGTTCGGGTTTATTTCGGAGGATTTTATGTCCTGGCTGGTCCAGCTTAAAGCCGAGGGGTGGGAAGGCAGAGCCGAGGGGTTGGAAGCCGGCTGCCAGTAATTGTGGTCCAGGTTCGCCGTGTCCTCCTGCTTTATGCCTTCCATGTTGTCTATCAGGGCGTAGTCGTTGAGGTTGGGGTTTATTTTGGACTGGGCTATTTCCCCGCTGAGGCTGGTCTTGAGGCCCAGGAGGTTCAGGTTTTTAAGCTGGACGTCTCCTTCGTATACCAGCATGCTGTTCGCCAGGTCGGTCACGTTGGGAGTGGTGTTGGATTTTACGTTGCCCTGGTAAAGCAGGGTGCTGCCGAGAGAGAGCTTGCCCGAGAGATCGTAAGAGACCCGGCCTCCGACCAGGGACTGGTTGCTGGTCCCTCCCAGAGGGGAAACGTCGTAGGTTATGTCTATTACGCTGTTCTGGCCTATGCGGTCCGGATAATAAAAGGTTATGAAGCCGGAATCGTAATCTATGTAGTACTCTTCGTTCTTGTTCAGCTTTTTACCGTCGACCCGGATTATTTCCGAATTCAGGACTATGCCCGCTTCCAGCGTGAAAGTTTTAAGGCGGTAATAATACTCGATGTGTATCACCCTTTTTGAAACGGGGCTGGCCGAATAGATCTGCGGGTCCGGTTCCGAAGGGTCCGTTTCCGAGGCGAAAGGCGACTGGAGGTTGAAAATCCCCTGTTCAAAATCCACGTCTATGGTGTCCGGATATTTCTGCGCCGGGGTGAGGGAAGCGCCGACTTCCTGCCTGTTGAGGTCCTGTACCTTGAGCCCGAAGTTCCCCTTGCCGTCGTCGCGCACGATGTTGGTCTGGCCTATCGAGTAATAGGTCTTTATTTCTCTCCGCCAGCCGGCCTCGGTGTCGGTGGAGACGTATATGTCGTTCAGGGTTTTAACGAGCTTGAGCCTGCCGGTGCCGGAGGTCCCGGCAACGTCCGCCGGCGAAGAATTGTAGGCGAGACTGGCGCCGCCGTAGTTCCGGTAATCCGCTATCACGACGTCCTGCGAATTAAGGGTTCTGTTGAAGGTGACCAGCCCTTTTACGTAGTCTATGACGTAATCCACGCCGGCCGTAAGCAGTTTGAACCTTCCGGTATAAGTGGAGGTACTGACCGCCAGGTCGTCCGCGGTCATGCTGGAGATCAGTATGCCGTCCACGGTTTCGTTGGTTTGCTGGTCCAGGTAAATTTTTTCGGTCCCGGATTTTATGGGCAGGCGGGCGGTGTTTCCGAAAGTTATGTCATAATACTTTCTTCGTATATAGTTGGTGTCCACTATGTCCAGGCTCTGGAACTGCGTGTTCCCGGTGAATTGCTTGGTTTTGGTTTCTCCCTTGGTCCTGGAGCCGATAAAGGTCATTTTAAGCCGGTTGGTCCTGAGGTCGGCCCTTATGCCGAAAAGCTGTTTGTTATAGGAAACGAATTCCGTGGCCGGAAGAGAGAGGTCTATGTCGCCGAAAGAGACGTTCTGGACCACCTCGTTCGGATCTCCCTGGTAGACGACCGAAATATCCTGCTTGTCCGCCTTGGTGTCGTCATAGTCCACGTTCACGGCTATTTTTTCACCGACCTTGCCCTGCATTCTCACCTGCATCTGCTGGGTTATGTCGAAGAGGCTCGTGGATTTAGGCCTGGAAGTGCTGGTCTGGTCCTTCAGGTATTTTTTACCGGTATAATTGAAGCTTATAAGCTTTCTTCCGGTTACCGAAAGAGAAGTCCCCGAATCGGTAAATTCCACCTGGGGGGGAGGCGAAACGGGGGCTTGAACGGTGGAGATCTCTATTTCCGCGGTTTCCTCCCGGAGCCTTTTACCGAAACGCCCTTCCTCTATTTCCGTCCTGGTTTTTATCCAGTTCTCTTTGGAATAGTTCAGTCCCGAATCGGGGTCTATCGTGATGTCTTCTTCTCCGCCGCCGGGTTCTTCCCCGGAAAAATAAGAGTCTCCTTCGGTTTTTTCCATCAGTTTCAAATCGTTGCTTTTCCTGATTTTATTTATAAAATCTTTTTCTTCTCCCGCGGAGAGAATTCCCGGGAGCTGAAGGGAGAGAAGGAGAAAAAGCGTCAGAATTTTCACGATTTTATTTTGTTCCTTTACGCCGCAAGCGGAGAGGCCCGGCTTCCGGCCGGCAAGTATTCGGCGCTTTCCGTTGCCGCGCGGCGGGGAGTCCTCCGGGAATACAACGGCGGCGCCCGCCGCTTATTAACGGCTCCCGCCTCGCAGTATGGGATTATTTTACAAAAAAAGCCCTTATAAATATAATAAAATCTAAATATGATTAATTTGTTTCGTAATTTTGAAAACAAAATCGTGACTTTTTACGTTTTTAAGTATTTTTTGCGCTATTTCGCGGTTTCCATAGCGGTTTTTATTTTTCTTTTCCTTATCGCCAGCTTCATACAGGTAGTCAACGAGGAAGGGGTAATGAACGGCTTTTCCGGCTACCTGCTTTTAAAAAGTCTCCTGTTCCTGGTCCCCAATATACTTTCGGTCTCCGTTCCCTTTTCTCTTATTATGAGCGTTATGCTTACCATCGGAGAGATCTCTTCCAACGGCGAGCTGACCGCCATCAGGGCCGGCGGGTATTCCTACGGCGAAATCTCCAGTTTTCTTTCTTTTTTTTCCCTGGCCCTGTGCTTCTTCCTTTTAGTCTCCAATAACTGGATCTCTCCCGCGGGGCTGAAAAAATCCAGGGAAAACGTGAGAACCATGTTCACCAGGATAACCAATATAAACATTTCTTCGGGCACTTTCGAAAAAATCTCGGCTTTTACGATATACGCCGCCAAAGCCTCGCGCGACGGCGAACTTGCGGGCGTCCTTTTAACCAGGAAGGTGGAGAAAAAGGGGGATACCCCCCCTTCCCTGATTTCGATCTCGGCCGGGAAAGGGAGCTACGGGATCATAAAGGAAAAGGGCATCAAAATAGACCTGCTGAACGGAAATTTTTCCCAGTTCAATACCGAGAATAATTCGGTTTACGTATGGGGGGATTTCGAAAAGTATTCGACTTTCATGCCTTTCAGCGTGGAGGAGAATAAAGACAGAACCGTTCCCCCGCGGGAACTGACCAGCCCGGAACTGCTGGCGGCTACGCGAACGGAGGGGAACCCGGAATACGCGTTCAAATGCGCTCAGGAGCTTTTTTCGAGGATCTTTCTTTCATTGACGCCGCTGGCTTTTTTTCTTCTGGCCGCCTCCCTCGGCTTTATTTTCGACAGGGAAAGCAAGTCTTTCGGATTTTTTATAAGCATACTGACTATATTCTGTTATTACGGGCTGGTAATACTGGCGGAGTTCTTCACCGCCGGGAACCGCTGGGCTTTCCCGTGGGCTCTGGGCGTCCCCCTGTTCATAACCCTGGCTTTCGGCGTCTTTTTGTGGAAATACAGGCTGGAGAACAAATGAAGACCGGAAGATTGGAAGATATGGAAGCGTTAGAAGGCATAGAGGGGCGGTTAAAACCTTTAAAAAACGGGAAAATTAAAAGGTCCTTGACCGTTTCTGGTTTTTTACTTTTTACCCTTTACTCTTCCCCCTTCCCCCTTTACCCTTTACTCCTTACTCTTCACTCTTTACTCTTTACGGCCGGAGAGGTGTCCGGATGAAGACTCTCGGAAAATACGCCGTCTCGGGTTTCATCGGGCCTTTCTTTTCCTCTCTTGCGGTTTTTTCTCTTTTTATGTTCTTTGGGGCGGCTTTCGAAAAGCTCGGCCTTTTTTCCAGGGTCGAAGACGGGGTAGGCATGCTTTTCAGGTTTTTGGCCTTCCAGACGCCGTTTTTCATTTCCATGCTGGTTCCGCTGGCGGCGCTTATCGGCATACTTTTCCTGATAAGCGAGCTTATGTCCACGGGCCAGTGGAAAGCGCTGGTGGCCGGCGGCTACAGGCCCTTCGACATAATAAAGCCGGTTATCTTTTTCTCCCTGCTTATAGCCGTTTCGCATTTTCTTTTCAACGAATTCGCGGCGGCCCCGGCTTATCTGCGCTCCAAGGCCGTTTATAACGAGCAGTTCAGGAAGGATAAAAATTGGAGATTCAGGGGAAATTCCAACGGCTCTTTCAGGATAAAGGACGTTTTTGTGAAATATTCCTCCTATAACCCCCTGGCGGGCGGTTTCCGGGGCGTTCTGGTGGAGTTTTACGACGGCGGGCGCGGTTTGCCTTTGAAAAAAATAAAGGCGGAAGCGATGTCCTGGGACGAAACGGCGGGGCTTTGGATCCTGAAAAAACCCAGCGTCATGGAGTACCGGGGAGGCGAGGTCGAGGCCGGATATTTCGAGACCTATCGGTTAGCCGGCTTTCCTTCGCCGCGCGAGCTGGTCGCGGACGCCCTGGTGGATAACGGGACCGGTTTTTTTGACCTGCTTTCCAGGATCTCGAAAATGAGAAAGATGGGTATAAAAACGGACGGGGAGCTTATCGCCCTGAATGCCAGGCTCTCGCAGCCGCTTTCGAGCCTGGTTATGGTCTTTATAGGGTGCGCCATCATGCTTTCGGGGCTGGTTTTCGGAAAAGTTTTCAATATAGGCGTTTCCATCTTTACCGGTTTTTCCTTCTGGAGTTTTACGGTTA
>Ga0210017_1001512_pt1 | contig 20214 bp, 25 predicted proteins | sample CryGeyCG2014_020_FD_183966 | JGI IMG/M metagenome (GOLD analysis project Ga0210017, IMG submission 183966) | Groundwater microbial communities from aquifer - Crystal Geyser CG08_land_8/20/14_0.20 (SPAdes) (version 2) | ecosystem: Environmental > Aquatic > Deep subsurface > Groundwater | place... | reverse complement strand
GGGAATATCCAATATATCTTTCGGTATAATCTCGCCATAAGCTGCGACAATTCCCAAGTCTGGCTTCAAATTTCTAATTTCTAATTTCAAATTTCTAATTTTTTCTGGTTGAGCAATAGGAATATCATTTTTCTCCGCCAGAACTTTGACTGGTGGGGGAGTGATGATTTGTTTTCTTCCGACCGGTTTATCTGAAACAGTCACAACCAAAATCGGCTTATAGCCACCTTTTATAAGCCCTTCCAAAATAATGGCGCCGAACTCTGGCGTCCCTATAAAAACAATTTTTATTTTATAATTCGCCACTCAATTGTTTCTTCTTTGTCGGCGAATTCCAGCCAGTCGCCTTCCTGGTTAATTACATACCATTTTTTCCTGGTTTCTGACCAGACCATTGGATCTCCCTGATAATAGGGTTTCTTGACTATTTCTTTTGGTTTTAACCTATCTAATTCTAACCATTTTTTAAAAACGGTTTCAATAGTATAATCTAAATTTCTTGATTTAGCCCAAGCAGCAACTTTGTCTATGGCTTCAATTGCCTTCTTAAAGGAACCCGCCAATTCTAAAAGTTGTTTTGCCGGTTTTACGTATCTCGAATAAATTATTTTTCTCTTCTTTGCATTCTCTTTTACTTCTTTCAGGGTCAAACCTTTAGTGTAAAAATAATGATTAACTATTCTTTGAATTTCATTTGCTAATTTCAAGGGCAACCCTAACTGTCCAATTCTTATTTTTTTTGATTTCCTTTTTAATCTTCTAACCATTTTAAGATTGTTTTGTAAAAACTTCTTGCTTTTTCTAATTCTTTTTTCCCTTTCTCGGTGATCTGATAAACCCTTCTCCTTTCTTTTAATTCACTTTTGACAAATCCTTCTTTTTCTAAGCGATAAAGAACTCGATAGGGGGTGATTTTTCCTGATTTAAAACCAAAATTTTCCTCGATTATGGCTGGAATTTCCCAGGCATAAATTTTTCGCTTCTTCAAAAAAGAAAGAATATAAATCCAGAGATTTTCTATTGTATTCGATTTTTGAAGTCGGTCAACGGGTAGCATAGGTCTTGACACGCTATTTTACCATGGTAAAATAGTTATAGCAAGTAAAGGTTATCATTAAAAGGGGTGTCATTTTAATTTTACACTATGTCAAAAAAAATTAAAGTCGGAGTAATCGGAGTTGGCAATTGCTTTGCCGGTTTGATTCAAGGCATTGAATATTATAAGAGAAATAAAAAGAAAAGGATAATTGGGTTAATGCACCAAAAAATTGGGTCTTATAATTTTGACGATGTCGAATTCAGCTCGGCTTTTGATGTTGGAAGAAATAAAGTGGGGGAGAGATTAGATAGGGCGGTTTTCGCCAGTCCAAATTTGGTAAATTGGCTAAAATTACCCAAAAGTAAAACAGCGGTTAAAGAGGCGCCGATTTTAGACGGCATCGGCATATATGTGGCGAATAGAATAAACCCCATAAAAAATCCCCAATCGATTGAAACACTGGAGAAGGAAATTGAAAAAGAGATTAAAAAAAGTAAAACCGAAATTTTAGTAAATTATCTGCCGGTCGGCAGCCAAAAGGCCACCGAATTCTGGGCAAATATAGCTTTGAAAACGAACTGCGCTTTCATAAATTGCATTCCGGCCTTTATCGCTTCAGAAAAAAAATGGGCAGAAAAATTCAAAAGAAAAAAAATCCCGATTATCGGTGACGACGTCAAGGGCCAAATCGGAGCAACGATTGTTCATCGGGTTTTGGCAAAGCTCTGTTCAAATAGAGGAACAATAATTGACAAAACCTACCAAATAAATGTTGGTGGAAACACTGATTTTCTAAATATGAAAGAACAAGGGCGGCTTGAAAGTAAAAGAATCAGCAAAACTCAAGCTGTAACCAGCCAATTAATCGAAAATATAGATCCGGAAAGTATTTACATCGGTCCCAGCGATTTCATTCCCTTTTTGGGAAACAAAAAATTGGCTTTTATTCGAATCGAGGGAAGGATGTTTGCCGATATCCCTTTTTCTCTTGAACTGCGTTTAGATGTTGATGATAAAGCCAATAGCGCCGGCATAGTCATTGATGCGATAAGGTTAGCAAAACTGGCTTTAGATAGAAAAATTGGCGGACCCTTAATTTCCGCCTCAGCTTATTTGATGAAAAGGCCCCCAATCCAATTCCCAGATGAAAAAGCCAGGGAAATGGTGGAGCAGTTTATTACTGGCATTTCTCTACGGTAAATCTATAGATTAAAATTTTTTCACGGAGTGGATCAATGCCACCTTTTTGACAGGCAATTGAAATTTGTTTTTCAATTATATCCACTCCTTCTAAATCTGGGAGCAATAATCCAGTTTTTGCTACAAAATGACCATTAAAAACTACATCAATACCAGTGGGGCCTTTAATCGGTATAGTCTTTACGATTATGCCATATTTTTTTGGATCAAGTTCTTTAATGCCCTTAACTAATTCTGGTTCACCGAGAATATAAACAGTATAAGAAAGGTGGGGAAGTTCCTCTTCCCGAATTGGCCCAAAGCGATAATCCTCGGCAGCTGCGGCAATGGCATTATGCATGATTTCTTCGGTAATATTCTCTCTGGTCGGCAAATAAGTCCCAATACAACCTCTTAGCTTTCCATCTTTTTCAATCGTTACAAAAGTCCCCGCTTTGCGACTCAAAAATTCCTCGGGTAAGTCCTCGGCTGAAGAAATAATTTTTCTTTCCCTAACGTAATTTTCCACTGATAATTTCGCCAATGAAACTAATGGATGCATGTTTGAAAAAATAGTAAAACCAAAAAGGAAACAATGGGAATAGAGATGTTATCGTCAATGAATTCAAACCTTTCGAGAAGCGTTGCTGCCAGGGCAGCAATGATCCCCGGCCAACCCATTTTTAAGCCAATTAAAACGCAAACAACGAGCATTGTCAAAGACCCTTCCCAGGCCTTGGTTCTTTTTTTATATTTTAAATTTCTAACAATGCCAGTTACTCCATCACCAAAAGACATAAAAAGAGCGGGAATTACTCCCAACCAAAAAGATTTGTCAAAAAACCAACCAATTAAAATAACCAGCCCCCACATTAGACAAAAATTCACTTCATAGATATTTTCTTTCTTTTGAAACCATTGATAAAGCTGGCCCTTTCGATGGGGTAGATAAGTGTAGATAGCTAAAATTATAGCCGATAAAAATGGAAGGAAAGGTTCTTTGAATAAAAAAGGGAGAGAAAGAGCAGCTAAACCTGAAGCAAAAATATGAATGGCTTTTCTGCCAAAATAAGTTGCCGAATCCGGCGGATAGCCCTTTTTAATTGCCAAATCATAAACCCACCTCGAAAAATACTTCACCACAAAAATCACCCAGACAAAAAACGGCACAGTTATAATTAAATCATGATAGATATCAGCCATTGTTATCATAAATTATTTAAGAATCAACTTAATTGCCTCATATTTTTTCTTAATCATTTCTCTTGTTCCTGGAACTAATTTCTTCCAGTCCCTTTCTAATTTATCTAATATCCACTGTTTTCCTTCTTCGGGATTCATTTTGAACCTAATAAATGCTGACTCGAAAAGGTGGGGAATCTCGTCAAAATGAGACATAGCATCGGCGCTGGCAACACATTTTGCTTCGATAGTTTTTCTCTTGATGGATTTACTTGAACGATGAGCATAGATACAATGTTTAATTCCTTCAATTTTCTCTTGCGGATAATTAAATTTTTTAAGAATTTTCTCTGCATCTTCTGTTCCGGAAATGTGATGGTTCGCTTTATCGCCTTTAACAACTCCGATGTCGTGCAATAAAGCGGCTAATTCTACAGTCTCTTTATCTGCTCCTAATCTCTTTGCCAGCATTACAGAATATTTAACCACTGACAGAATATGATATGTCCAAAAACTATAACCAAAAATATTTGCTGGCTTCTTACATTCTCTTTCAACTAATTTTCTAATCTCTTTTACTATTCTTTTGTGGAGATGTTGTTTCATAATTTATAAATTTTTTCCCAAGATTTTTGGATATCTTCATTAGATATTACTTCTAACGAAATATATCCAGTATAGCTAAATTTATTTAAGGTATGGAAAAATTTATTAATGTCTAGGTCGCCCTTACCTAAAGCCAAATGATCCTTCCCTTTCAAAATCGCATCGTGAAGATGAATATCTAAAATTGAATTTTTATATTTCTTTAAAAAATCAGAAATTGATCTTAAATTTTTACCCTCCTGAAAAACATGGCCTATATCTAATGTGAAATTTAGCCAGGGAATCCTCTTTTTTAAATATATTAAATCCTCCGAAAAACCAGGATAAGAAATTTGCGGACCTCTCGGGACCGCCGGCACATTCTCAATTGTAAAAGTAACCTTTCCTTTATAGAGACTTCTAATTTTTTGGAGATTTTGAATAAGTGTTCCCATTATTGTTTCTTTTGATTCGTATACAGTCGACCCACCACAATGAAATGTAACCAATCGTGCCTTTAATGTATCAGCGATTCTTAGAGTTTTGAGATATAATTTTACCGTAATTTCTCTAATTTCTTGATGGGGAGAAACTAAGCTTAAATCTACCCATGGGGCATGAATGATTATTTCATATCTCTTTAGATAAGATTTTAAAATCTTTAATTCTAATGGACTTAAATCCTCTTCAATCCAAACTTCAAGATGATTAACGTCTTTTAAAGAATTAATAAAATTGATTTGTTCTTTCAAATTTCCCTTATCTTTCGGTAAATATAAAAAAATTCCTTTTTTGTATTTTTTAGTCTGCATATTTAAATTAAACTTATCCTGAATTTTTCTAAAAGTTGATTTAAGGTATTTAAGGGGAGGCCTACTACATTAAAATAATCTCCCTTAATGGATTCGACTAGCAAAGCGGCTTTTCCTTGAATTCCGTAAGCCCCAGCCTTATCTAACGGTTCGCCAGTGGCAATATATTTTTCGATTAATTTTTTATTAAGCTTCCGGAACTTTACTCTGGTAACCACTACATCTTGAAGTAGCTTTTTTGATTTTGCTTCAACCACAGCTAAGCCAGTAATGACTTGGTGTTCTTTTCCGCTTAAATTTTTTAACATTTCCCAAGCCTCTTTTTTATTCTTTGGCTTTCCAAAAATCTTTTTATTCAAGACCACTTCAGTATCAGCGGCAATCACAATTCCATCTGACATTTTTGAAGCAACATCCAATACTTTAAGACGAGAAAGTCTTTTTACATTTTGAGTGGGGGATAGCCGAGGATTAATTTTTTCTTCAACCTTACTCGGAATAACCTGAAATTTACATCCTAACATTTTAAGTAACTCAATTCTCCTCGGCGACCCCGACGCCAAAATTAATTTTGCTTTTTTCTTTTTCATAGAGATTAAAATTTATCTTGCAAAATTTGTTTGAAGTCTTGGTAATTTGAAGAGATATTTTCGAATTTTTCTTTTTTAGTTTCTAATCCCTTTAGACTTTCGGGAAGCTCTGGCTCGATATTTAATATTTTCTTTATTTCCTCGGGAAATTTCGCTGGATGGGCTGTCTCTAAAGAGATAGAGAGTAGGGAATTTTTTGTTTGAGACGAAAATCCCTCTAAGCCGGCCCAACCGACCGCTCCGTGTGGCTCTAAAATGACTCCGTGATTTTGGTAGACATCTTTTATTGTTGCTCTCGTTTCATCATCTGAAATGCTGACTGAAAATACATCTTTTTTTATTGAATCCATATCTGGCATTTTATGAATAATGCCTTTTTCATCCATTTGCCCGCCGTATAAATCTATTAATCTCGCCAGGTTACTCGGATGTCCAACATTCATTGCATTGGATAGACAATTCCTCGAAGGTCTAATTGGTTGATATTTTCCTGTTTCTAAAAATTTGGGAAACTCGTCATTTTCATTTACTGCAGCAATAAATTTATGGACGGGAAGGCCCATTTTCTTTGCAATGAGGCCACCCATTAGATTTCCGAAGTTACCAGAAGGAACGGAAAAGATAATTTCTTCACCTTCTTTAGCCAATTTAGAATAAGCATAAAAATAATAAACAGTTTGAGGCAGTAATCTTCCAAAATTAATAGAGTTGGCAGATGATAAGTCTAAACAACCTAATTCTTGGTCGACAAACGCTTCCTTAACCAATGCCTGGCAGTCATCAAATTTCCCATCAACCGCCAGAGCAATTATATTTTCGCCCAAAGTAGTCATCTGTCTCCTTTGTCTTGGCGTCACTTCTTTTGAAGGAAATAAAACAATTACCCTCAAGTTTTCTAAACCATAAAAAGCATTAGCAATGGCCCCTCCGGTATCGCCAGAAGTCGCCACTAAAATAATCAATTTCTTTCCCTCTCTTCTCAAATAATACTGCATTAATCTTGCCAGCATTCTGGCAGCAAAATCTTTGAAGGAAGCGGTTGGTCCTCGATCTAATCTCATAATATAAACTTTTCCAAAAACATTTTCTAATGGAATTTCAAAATTGTAGGCTTCTTTTGTTATTTCCATTAGTTCATTTTTCGATATCTCATTTCTTAAAAATTCCTTAGTTACCATAAAAGCAACTTCCCAATAGGAAAGGTCTTTCATCAAGGAAATTTTTGCAAGTGGGAGGCGCGGGATATAATTTGGCATATATAAACCCTTATCAGGAGCCTGGCCACTTAATAATGCCTCTTTAAAACTAACTAATTCCGACTTTTTATTAGTACTATAATATCTAATCATTTTAGTTTTTTAATAATTTCTTCGATGATTTCACTGTCAGATTTTTTAGAACAATTCACTATAATGTCGGCATATTTTTTGTAAAGAGGCACTCTTTCTCTATATAGCTCTTTAATCGATTTTGATTTAAGCCGAACTATACCTCTGGTTGCCTTGTTGACAAGCCGCTTTTCTATAATTTCGAGCGGTGTATCTAAAAATATAATAAATGAGGACTTTTTAAAAGCCTTCATCAGTTTTTCTATATAAACCATACTTCCTCCTGAAGCCAGGATGTAGTTTTTTAATGACAGTAACTCTAAATTGCGTTTTTCTTCAATTTTAAGAAACTCTTCATCTCCTTTTTTATCTATGATTTTTTGTAAACTCATTTTTTCTTTTTGCTCTATATACTCATCGCAATCAATAAATTTAAAACCAAGTTTCTCTGCTAATAATTTGCCATAGGTAGTTTTTCCCGAACCAGGCATCCCAATTAATAAAATATTATCCTTTTTCATAGACTTATTCACCATTTTTGAATAATTAAGTTTTTTGGCACGACATTTTTTAATTGGAGAAAAACTTCCTGAAAGGAGAATTTCATTTCGTCTCTTATTTTTGGCTCAACAATAAAAGGAAAAGTTAAAGGGGCAGTTATTTCAAATACTTCTTTTAAAGTAACTCTCTTTAGGATATCTTCTACCGAGTCAAATCCTTCTTTTACCTGTAAAATATTAAATGAGCAAAGAGGAATAACTTTCTCTTTGCTTTCACCGAAAAGGAAATACAAAAAGGCGTGAACGCCGTCAGCTAACATTTTTTCAACCCTTTCAGCTTCATCTCTTGATATTTCTAAAAGAGCTTTTTGATATTGTTTTAAAATTGGCGATAAATATCCAATCTGATTAAATGCCCCTGAACAATATAAACCGTAATGGCAGGCAATAAATAGATAATTCGAGAGGATGGAGGGAATAATCCTCTCTTCTTCAAGAGCTTGAGCCAAATCTTCTGGATTCCATTTAACTGATTTAACACTTTCATCTGCTGAAGTTAAAACGCCACTTATCCTTCTCAGGGGAATTGTTCTTTTTTCTTTGTTTACTCCCCAAAAAAAAGATGTTCCGCCTCCGGGTTGCCATTTCTCGAGCTTATTCAGGGCCCACGCGCCATAAATTCCGTTGAATAATTCGTCTTGCTTTTCTAAAGGAAAATTAAAAAGAAAGTTATAAAGAGGGGAAGATTTTTCTTTAATTAATGTTTCCAAAAAGAAGCGTTTAGTTAATTTCTCGATTGGAAAAAAGAATAATTTTACACCTGGAAAAATTTTTTCCCAAAGCCAATTATTAAATACCGTAGTCTGCTCAGCAAAAGTATCGCAATTTTTAATATTAGAATTCGAGACAAGGTTAAGAAGTATTTCTTTAATAAATCCAAGTTCATCCTCGGTAAAACCCTCTTTATTATGCCTAACCCAATGATTTATCTCAGATTCTGAAAATGAAAGCGGCTCCGTTAAACAAACCGTCTGATGTCTTTGTTTTGTTCCGAAAAAAGAAAAGCGTTTTTCTCCTTCCGGCGCGCCAAGTAAAATACCTCTTGGGTAAGCTGCGTTATTCAGAGGTATGGCCGAGAAAGAAAGGATTGGTGGAGCGACGATAGGATTTTTCTCTTGAGAAAAGTTTGTGGCGAAAAGAGAAAGCAAAATATTACTATTTAAATAAACCGGATGGTTAATTATGCAATGATGATCAGCCATTGAAACAATGGGATTTTTCCTTAAAGAGGTATCGAATTGATGAAGGACATCCTTCGGAGTTTCAGGGAAAGCCGAAGATAACAAATTTATAAATTCAGGACGATAGATTTGAGATTGAGTTTCTCCTTTCTGGAAAAGACGGTTAGCAAAATCAAAAACGTTGAGTTCTCCGAACTCGTCAACAATCTTACTTAAAAGCGGGCGTGCCTTTCTAACTTCTTTTGTATAATCAGAAATTGGAGTCATAAAAATTTTATAATCTAATTTCTTTTCCGAGCCAAGGAATTTTTGATTATTACTACGAGAACGGTTCTCGTAGTATTGAAAAACTTTACTGTAAATCTAATCGCATTTTTTTCTGATACTCCAAGAAGCCATATTTTGCCAACACAAAGGCATCAGAAATTCTCCCAATTTTTCTTGGAACAGCATAGGGTTTAGGTTTTTGAATTGCCCCAGTAAAATAACCGATGACTTTATTTTTATCTTTCGCAACTAGAATTTTGAAATTCTTCTTTCCGAAATTTTTTATTAAATGTTTCATAAATGCCTCTCTCCAATCTTCGCCCGATTTATAATATTTATCAATTTTTCTATGAAAATTAGCTAAACCCTTATTCAATTCCACAATCGAATTTATATCTTTCCTTTTAGCTTCTCCAATTTTAATTTTCATAATCTAATAATTTTACTGGGGGCGATAATGTAATCAACTATTTATATCCCTTCCCATAATTTTCTTAATTTTTCTTTGCTTAGTAAAACGTAATCTCTATCTCTCGAAAAAATCTCTAAAGTTATTGTTCCATCATAATATTTTTTGAGAGTCTTCAATACTTCCTCCCAATTTATAACTCCACACCCTAGAGGCAAATGTAAATCCGCATTGCCAAAATTATCATGTAAGTGAACGTGTTTCAATTTTGGATGGAATTTTTCGATAAACTCCTCCGGTTTTCTACCAAATAAATTAGCGTGGCCAATATCGAGGTGAAAAAATAACTCAGGCACCGCTATTAGAATTGCTGAAACATTTTCAACGCTATCGTTTAATGTATCTATTGGTTCATACATTAATTTTAAATTATATTTTTCTGCCTCTTTCACAAGTTTTCTCAAGCTCTCTATTTGAAATTCCACTCCTTCTTTTGGGGAAAAAATTGTCCCCGGCCAATGAGCGTGGATGGTGATAAATTCAACTCCTAGTTTGTTAAAAACCTCAAAGTACCTTATTACTTCTTTAATTGCTGTCTCTCTTAAAGATTTTATTGGCGAACCAATCGGTAAATACCAAGCAGTGTGACCAATAACACTTAAATTATTTTTTTTAAAAAGTTGCTTGAGTTCCTCTACATTAATCTTCTCTGGAACTGCCTGATCTTCTTCCAAAAATAAATCAACAAAGTCAAAGCCATTTCCCCCAATCCATTCAATCTCCTCGATTATGTTTTTTCTTGGATGATTGGGAAATCCTATTTTCATAATTTTTGTAAAATTTGCTTTACCCTTTCGACTTCTTTTTCGACTAATTCGCCGTCATATTCGCCAGAATGGGCGGTGGCGCCTTTATAAATTGGTCTTTTTTGGTCAAGATGTAAATCAAAAATTAAATTCTTGTTTCCCGGTTTTAAATAAATATGAAATCTCGGATAGCCTTTTGGCGGTCGGACGAAGCTTAGTTCTGACTTTTCTTTGTCTTCGCCTCGAAAATAATAACCGATTTTTCTCATTAAATTATAAATATTTTCCTTAAATGGTCCTTTTAATTTAAATCTCATATTTTATTGCGTCAGACATTCCTCTAAAAAAGAAGGAGTAACAGGAAACGAAATCCGACCATTTTCTTTTTTAACTTCTCCTATTTTTATCGGTAGCACGAAATATATTTCTCCCGATTTAACTTTCTTGTCTTTTTTCATAATTTCAATTAAATCACCGGGGAGGCCTTCGTAAACTATCGGCAGGCCGATGTTTTTAATGAGTTGATTTTGTTTGTTTAAATCTTCTTCGTTTAAAAGTCCGAGTTTGTGCGAGATTTTTCCTTCGTAAACCATGCCCAAAGCAATGGCTCGACCGTGAGAGACTTCATAACCTTGAGCCGACTCAATGGCGTGACCGATGGTATGACCATAATTTAAAATTTTTCTCAGTTCTTCTTCTTTTTCGTCTTGTCCCACAATTTTAGTTTTAATCTGGCAGGAACTCTTTATTATTCTCAAATAAAATTCATCAGTTCTATCTGAATAATTCTTCTCAAGATATTCGAATAATTCAGAATCTTGAATCATTCCATACTTAATTATTTCAGCCAAACCATTTCTGATTTCTTCTTCAGGAAGAGTTTTTAAAAATTCAATATCTATAAATACTGCTTTTGGTTGATAAAAAGTTCCGAAAAGATTTTTACCTTCGGGGATATTAACCCCCGTTTTTCCTCCGATACTGCTATCTACCTGGGCAAGAAGAGTAGTGGGAATTTGAATATAGCCAATTCCTCTCTTATAAAACGACGCTATAAATCCAGCTAAATCTCCGACCACTCCACCTCCTATGGCAATAATCATAGAGTATCTATCAAATTCTTTCTTTATCAATTCTCTGCCAATTTTCCCCGCTATTTCCCAATTTTTTGAATCTTCTCCGGCCGGAAAATCAAATAATTCTACCTCTAAGCCTTGACTTCGAATTAATTTCTGTAAACCCTCTCCATATAATTTTCTCACGTTCGAATCAGTTATAATTCCGTATTTATTTGCTTTGAATTTACTAAAATCTATTTCTTTTAAAATTCCTTTTCCTATCCAAATATCATAACTTCTCGGTCCTAAATTTACTTTTATAATATCCATAAAATATTATTGTAATTTAAAATCCGCCACTAAATAGCCGACGCCAAAGGGACCTTCGTAGGATAAAATTTCTGGCTGCCAGTTAATTTCAGAGACTTCCAAAATTCCCAAAATAAAACAAAAAGAGCGAAGGCCACATTCTCCGGCATCGGGATATAATTCATCCAATTTTAAAATTGTTTCAATATCTTTTTTCTTTAAAGCCTCAATTAAAGCTTTATCAAATTTAGGACCATCGGGATTAAATCCGTAAGGGCCATCTTCTTTTAGACAATGAGATAAATCTCCGCTCGCAATAATCGCAATTTTGGAATTTGGGATTTGGGATTTGTTTGAAAATTGGAAATTGGAAATTGGAAATTTGGTGCCCTTTTCGAAATAGAACTGCGGTGATTCTGAACCGATTAGAACTTTTTCAATTCTTCCCTGAAAGTTCTTCGTAAGAAAATATAAAGGCACCTCAAAGCCCCAGTCAGGATGGGGAGCAGAAATGATTATTGAATCCGGTTTCACTTCTTTCAACTTTCTACCTAAAGACTCTAAACTCTCAGTTGTGTTTTTAACTTGCGCTCTATCTTCTTTCGAGCCAACCGAAGGTAAAATTATCGGTGGATGAGGAGAAATACAAGCAAAAACAATTTCTGGCATATCATTTGAATCCCCCGTGTTGGAAAAACAGCGAGCCGAAGGCGAACGCCAGAAACCGAAGGTGTCTGGAGCGGGGGTCGGGGGATTTCATTATTTTAATATTAAATTTAAATTTTCGCCGCATTTTGGACATTTACCGGATTTATCGTGGCGGTGGACGATGTAATTCATTCTATCAATACAGAGGGCCCGGCATTTTGGACAAAAAGTGTCTTCCGAGGGAAGACCAGGAACATTGCCGGTGTAAACATATTTTAAGCCAGTAGCTTTCCCAATTTTATAGGCCTTCTCTAAGGTTTCAACTGGAGTATCGGCTAAGTTCTGTAATTTCCAGGAAATTGCTCCAGAGAATTGGCTAATATGCCAGGGAGTTTCAATATCTAAGGCTTCCTTAATAAATTTAGCAATGTCCCTAAACATTTGTTCTGAGTCAGAAAGGGTGGGGATAACTAAAGTAGTTATTTCAACCCAGATTTTCTTTTGCTTCATCCCAATCAAAGTATCTAAAACTGGCTGGAGACGACCGCCGCAATTTCTTTGATAGAATTCCTCAGAAAATCCTTTTAAATCAACATTGGCTGCGTCTAAATAGGGAGCTACTAATTCGAGAACTTCTTTAGATAAAAATCCGTTAGTCACCCAATTGTTTCTCAACCCTGCTTTTTTAGCCAACTTCATTGTATCTAAAGCATATTCTGAGAAGACTACGGGATCTGTATAAGTATAGGAAATGCTTGGAACCTTGTGCTTCTTTGCCATTTCTACGATCTGTTCTGGAGATACATCTTCTCCTTCAATTCTTCCGGTTATTTTTGGTCCTTGAGAGATATCATAATTTTGGCAATTTTTGCAAGCGAAGGAGCATCCCACAGTGGCAACAGATAGAGAATAACTACCAGGCAAGAAATGAAAGAAAGGTTTTTTCTCAATTGGATCAATATGACAGGCAATGGCTTTACCATAATTTAAGGCGAATAATTTTCCATCAATATTTTCTCTTACTCCGCAGATTCCTCTTTTTCCCGGTAAAATAGCACAATAATGAGCGCAATTTTGACATTGAACTTTTTTCTCCGATAATTTTTTGTATAAATAAGCCTCTTTCATCGAGTTTTTGTGAAACAAAAACGAAGATAAAGATGAAGGGAAACTTCGCAGAAGGTAAACTTCATCGCTATCGCTTTAATTTTAACCATTTTTATGATAAAATTCAATTAGTTTTATGAGACACCGTATCTTCATCGCAATTAATCTTCCGGAGGATATAAAAAAGAATCTGGTAGATTATCAGACGAAATGGCCAGAATTACCTATAAGATGGACGAAAAAAGAGAATTTACACATTACTTTGATGTTTCTTGGTTATCTTGTTGATGAGGAACTTTTAGAAATTTTAAGAATTACAAAAGAAGTAGCTCAAAGACACGAGTCATTTTCTATTAATTTAAAAAAAATAATCTATGGCCCGCCAAAGAAACTTCCACCGCGGATGGTCTGGGCTGAAGGTGAAAAATCAAAAGAATTGGGAAAATTGCAAAAAGATTTAGAAAATTCCTTGTCCGCCGAAGCTTCAGCGAAGGCGGATCGATTGGTAAGAGAAAGCCGTCCTTATGCTCCTCATATTACTTTAGGAAGAATTAAAGCTTGGGAATTCCGGAAAATTGAACCTGAAGAAAGACCAGAAGTAAATGAAGAAATTAATTTGAATTTCGAAGTTAATTCGATTGAAGTAATGGAAAGCGAATTAAAAAGAGGAGGACCTAATTACGCAATACTTGAATCATGTCCACTAAAAAGTTAAAAATTCACTTTATCGGTATTGGCGGCATCGGAGTATCAGCTTTAGCTAGATATTATTTAGAAAAAGGAGCCAAGGTCACTGGCTCTGATTTAGTTTCTTCTGAAATTACTGAAGCTCTTAAAAAAATGGGGGCAAAGATTTTTATTGGGCCCCATTTAGCGAGAAACGTTCTCGCTCATACTGATTTGGTGGTCTATAGCCCGGCTGTGCCCAGAGATAATCCCGAGCTAGAGGGAGCAAAGAAATTGAGAATAAAATGTCAAAGTTATCCAGAAGCCTTGGGAGAATTAACAAAGAAATATTTTACAATTGCAGTTTCTGGAACTCATGGAAAGAGCACAACCACGGCAATGATTGGGCTTTTACTGACCAAAGCCGGTTTTGACCCAACCGTGATTGTTGGGACAAAAGTGAAAGAATTTGGTAATAGTAATTACCGGGCAGGGAAGTCAAAATACTTGGTTATTGAAGCGTGCGAATACGATGAATCTTTTTTGAATTATTATCCTAATATTATCGTTATTACCAACATTGAAGCCGAACATTTAGATTATTTTAAGACTTTTAATAATGTTTTGAAGGCGTTTAAGAAATTTGTTAAAAAATTGCCGAAAGACGGTATATTAATAGTCGATGAAGCTAAAGCTTCATCTCCACGCTTCGCTCGGCTCCGCCTCGCTCGCGTAAATGAAAAAAAATATAAAAAAACCGAAAAAGATGCAGTAAAACTGAGAAGGGTTTTAAAAGTGCTCGGCGAACATAATATATCTAATGCCCTATCAGCTTTAGCTGTGGCCCGCGCCTTGAAAATACCAGATAAAGTTAGCTGCCAAGCTCTTTCGGAGTATAAAGGCAGTTGGCGTAGATTTGAAATAATTAAAATTCTATCCCCTAAGCCCTATACCCTAATTAGTGATTATGGACATCACCCAACACAAATTAAAGCTACTCTACAAGCAGCCAGAGATAAATGGCCCGATAGGGAAATCTGGTGTGTCTTTCAGCCCCATCAATATCAAAGAACTTTTTATTTATTTAAAGATTTTGTTAAAGTTTTTCGCCAAGCTCCAGTTGATAAACTAATAATTACCGACATTTATGATGTGGCCGGAAGGGAAGAAAAAGAAATAAAAGAAAAAGTGGATTCTCAAAAGCTGGTCAAAGCCATCTGTAGAAGTCAAACTTCTACAATTTATTTACCGAAGGAAAAAATCATTAGTTATTTAAAGAAAAACTTGAAGGGTGGGGAAGTGGTGGTGATTATGGGAGCTGGAGATATTTATAAATTAGTCGATGAAGCTAAAGCTTCATCTGCCTGAGCATCAGCGAAGGCGAGAGAAGAAGCTTGCTTCTTCGAACCCATCTTCGCTTCCTTCGGAAGCTCGATAAGCGAAGACTTGACAAAGACCGAAAAGAAAAAGAAAATAAAGTAGGAGATTTCTTTCAAAGTCGAAAAATTTTTAATTTTTTATTTTTAATTTTTGATTTTAATTTATGACTCTCTTTTTAATAATTGTAGCGATTGTAATAATAGGGTTAGTAGTCTGGTATTTAATGACCGGGAGACCAAAAGGTCCGATTGTGCCAAAGGCAGCCGCAGGACCAATAATCCTGTCTCCTCCTCCACCGCCACCTACACCGCCAACGCCGCCTTATCAACCACCTCCACCGCCAAGACCACCTTATCAACCACCACCTCCTCCTCCTCCTTCTCCACCACCACCGCCACCCTACACACCTCCACCACCTCCACCACCTCCGGAATTCCCAGGAATGTAGTTTGGATACAATTTAGGTTTACCCAGTAGTGAAAGTTCGAACGCCTTTGGCGAAAAATTAAAGAACTACTGAGGTTAGAAAAAGAGTTTTGAGTATTTAGTTTAAGTTTGAGATGTTAACCTTAATCTTGTTGAATAAAAATTCGAACTTCTACTACTGGGTTTAATTAAAAAACTCCGTTTTCAAAGGCGGAGTTTTTGTTTTTCTAAATAATTTTTAACTATTCAATCAAATAACCAACCCCCTTTTGTTTTAATAAAAATTGGCTTATAATGAAAATGTGGTGGTTTTACCCCTGCGTTTCTGAGGCAAGACGAGGGAGAGAGTAAATAGAATTATAAAATGTACGAAACAAAAAATACCTATTTTGATATAACAAAGATAAGGAATGATTTTCCAGTACTCAACCAGAAAATTTATGGAAAACCCCTTATTTATTTCGATAATGCGGCAACCACCCAGAAGCCCAGAGTTGTTATAGATACCATAAACAAATTGCACTCCGAGCATAATAGCAATGTTCATAGAGGAATTCATTATCTAAGTGAACAAATGACTGAAATGTATGAATTGGCCAGGAAAAAGGTTCAAGATTATTTGAATGCCCGGCATAGTCAAGAAATAATTTTTACCAGTGGGGCTACCGCTTCCATCAATGCGGTGGCCTATTCTTTTGGAGAGGCCTATATAAAAGAGGGCGATGAGATTATTGTATCTGAAATGGAACATCACAGTAATATTGTTCCCTGGCAGATAATGTGTAAGCGAAAAAGCGCTAAGCTGAAAGTAATTCCTATCAACGATAAAGGTGAATTATTATTGGATGAATATAAAAAATTAATCAATTCTAGAACAAAGTTAGTAGCTATTGTTCACGTCTCAAATTCCCTTGGTACCATTAATCCTGTTAAAGAAATTGTAGCCATTGCCCATGAGAATAACATTCCCGTTCTAATAGATGGAGCCCAGGCAATTCAACACGGAAGTATTGATGTCCAGGATATAGATTGCGACTTTTATGCTTTTTCAGGCCATAAAATATATGGACCCACGGGAATAGGAGTTTTATACGGAAAAGAGCGCTGGTTGCAGGAAATGCCTCCTTATCAGGGCGGCGGAGATATGATTGAACATGTGAAGTTTGAGCATACCACTTACGATGTTTTACCTTTTAAATTTGAAGCCGGCACCCCTAATTACATTGGTGTCATTGGATTGGGCGCGGCGCTGGATTATTTGACAGGTATAGGATTAGATAATATAAAAAATTATGAAAAAAAGTTGTTGGATTATGCAACAACTAAACTCACGACTTTAAATGGACTGAGGTTATATGGTACGGCGGAAAACAAAATTTGTATTTTCTCTTTTTTATTGGACAACATTCATCCGTATGATGTCGGAATGCTTTTAGATAAAATGGGTATTGCAGTGCGTACCGGCCACCATTGCACCCAGCCTCTCTGGGAACATTATAAAATTGAAGGCTCTGTAAGGGCGTCTTTGGTTTTTTATAATACCTTTGAGGAAACAGATTTTTTATGTGAAACGCTGAAGAAAATTCAAAAAATGTTCAAGTAAAATGACTATACAAGAGATACAGGAAGAAATTATTAGCGAATTCAAAAATTTTGACAACTGGATGGATAGAGATAATTATCTGATTAAATTAGGAAAAGATTTGCCCCCAATTGATTCAGAATACAAAAGAGAAGAAAACCTTATCAAGGGTTGCCAAGTAAAAACCTGGTTTCATTTTACATTTAAAGATGGGAAAGTTTTCTATGATATTGATAGTAGCTCTATAATGATAAAAGGGATTATTGCTTTGTTAATAAAGGTCCTTTCTGGTCAGAAACCAGAAGATATTAAAAATGCTGATCTGTATTTTATTGATAAAATAGGGTTGAGAGAAAATTTCTCACCCCTCCGGGCAAATAGCCTTTTTAAGTTGGTAAATCAAATAAAATCAGCTGCCATTGCTTATGAGGCAAAAAGGTCGATTTAAAAATATTTTTAGCTTTTTAGTATTCTTATGCAACAATGCCTAATTTATGACAACTCTTTGAGGTTTTCCAGAGCCACTTATGGAACTTTAGCCTTAATTGCTTTTTTGACTCGAAATCACTGGTTGGTTTTGGCAATTAGCCTTTTGATGGTTTTTGGAGCTTTTTCTATGAAGCTCAATATTCCTTATCAATTTCACGCTTTGGTTTTAAGAAAGTTACTAAAAGAGAGACCGGAACCAATTCAGAAAGAATCAGGAGAATTAAATTTTGTCGCCGGCATGACAGCAGGCCTCCTTTTTGTGGGTTTTTTATTTCTCTATCTTGGAAAATTTGTTGATTTTGCCTGGATTTTTATTTTAATAATGGCTTTATTGATATTTTTGGCTTGTTTTGTTGGTTTTTGTGTGGCAACTTTAATGTATGTTTTTTTCAAAAAGATTTTTAAGAAGTAAGCAATGGAAAAAGGCGAAAAATTTCAAAGAGAAAAAATAGGAAAACCTGGATATCTTAACGAAAATTGCTGGTTGGTCAAAACCCTTAATTATACTCCGTATAAGCGCTGTCAGTATTGTGAATCGAAATTCCACGACTGCCTGTTTTTGCATTATCAAATAATCAGCTTGATTTTAATCTTTTTTTTTCTTGCCCTTCCTTTTTTAATTGAAGGGAAGTCTTCAGAATTAGTAATTATCTCTGTTTTTACTTTAGTCATTGTTTATGGTTACTTTTTTAACAAAAGTACAGACAAACTTATCAAAGCTAATTTTGAACAAAGAAAAGCCAAAGAGGCCTTAGAAGAATTGGCCAAAAGACTTGAAGAACGGGTTGAACAACGAACTAAAGAACTAGGAAAAGCTTGTGAGGAATTAAAAAAATTGGATAAAGCCAAGTCGGAGTTTGTTTCCATTGCTTCCCACCAATTAAGGACACCCTTGACGGCCATTAAGGGTTATATTTCGATGATGTTAGAAAAAACCTATGGAGAACCGCCAGAGAAAATGGAAAAACCCTTAAAGAACATTTACCTTTCTAATGAAAGATTGATAAAATTAGTTAATGATTTATTAAATGTTTCTCGGATTGAGGCGGGGAGAATGGAAATGGAACTGGAAAAATTGTCTTTGGAGGAAATAATAACCAGCGTGGCAGAGGAGCTAAAGAATATAGTTAAGGAGAAGGGTATTTATCTGAATTTTGAAAAACCGGAGAAAGCCTTGCCAAAGATTTTGGCTGATAGAGAAAAAATCAGACAGGTGATTATGAATGTGATTGATAATGCCATAAGATATACTGAAAAAGGTGGAGTCACAATCAAATGCAAAATGCAAAATGCAAAATGCAAAATTGAAGTGTCGGATACAGGTGCGGGCCTGACTAAATATGAGCTATCTAAAATGTTTGGGAGTTTTTCTCGAGGAACGGCCGGCACTCGGCTTTATACTGAAGGAGTTGGCTTGGGTCTTTATGTTGCCAGACGCTTTGTTGAAATGCACAATGGCAAAATCTGGGCCGAATCAAAAGGAAAAGACAAAGGCTCAACCTTCTATATTGAACTACCAATAAAATAGTCGAAGAGATAAATCTCTTCTCCATCTGCGTTTTTACAAGTAAAAACTTGATATATGAAGAAAATACTTTTAGTTGAGGATGAGAAAATTTTGGCGGAGATGTATCGCGACAAGTTTACTCAAGCTGGATTTGAGGTATTTTTGGCCTTTGAGGCAAAAGAGGGGTTAAAATTAGCCGAAAAAGAAAAACCAGACTTAGTAGTTCTTGACATCTTGCTTCCCAAAGAAAATGGGATTACATTCTTAACCTGGCTAAGAAAAAAATCAGAAACTTCTTTAATCTCGGTGGTGGCTTTTTCCAATTACGATGACCCGGAAACAAAAAGAGAAGCTTTTCGACTGGGAGTGAAAGATTATTTAATCAAGACCAATTATACGCCTCAAGAAATTATCGAAAAAATTAAAAATTATTTAAAGGAATGAAAAGAATTGCAAATATTGAAACTTCAAAATGTCTCGGCAAAGCAGTTAAAGTCTGTGGTTGGGTAAATGCGGTGAGGTCCCATGGAAAGATTATTTTTGTTGACTTAAGAGATCGGACCGGCGTCTTACAGGTAGTAATAACTCCAGAGGCCCGGCTTTTGTATGAAATCGCTAAAAAATTAAGACCGGAATGGGTGATTGGAGTTGAAGGAACTATTGAAAAGCGGCCGGCTGGAATGATAAATCCCAAAGTTGAAACCGGAAACGTCGAACTTCATCCTTCTCATATTGAAGTTTTTTCTCAATCAAAAACTTTGCCCTTTGAAATTTCAGAAAAAAAAGAAGAAGTTAATGAAGAAATCAGGATGAAATACCGTTATTTAGATCTCCGACGGGAAAAAATGAGAAATAATCTAATTTTAAGGCAGAAAGTGACAAATTGTATCAGAGATTTCTTAGCTCGGGAAGGGTTTATTGAAGTTGAAACCCCAATTCTCACTAAATCTACCCCTGAAGGAGCCAGAGATTTTATCGTGCCTTCAAGATTACATTCCGGTAAATTCTATGCCTTGCCTCAAAGCCCCCAACAATATAAACAACTTTTAATGGTGGCGGGTTTAGAAAAATACTTCCAACTTCCTCGTTGTTTTCGAGACGAAG
>Ga0210017_1001511_pt1 | contig 20216 bp, 16 predicted proteins | sample CryGeyCG2014_020_FD_183966 | JGI IMG/M metagenome (GOLD analysis project Ga0210017, IMG submission 183966) | Groundwater microbial communities from aquifer - Crystal Geyser CG08_land_8/20/14_0.20 (SPAdes) (version 2) | ecosystem: Environmental > Aquatic > Deep subsurface > Groundwater | place... | reverse complement strand
TCTCCGCTATCCTGGACTTACCGGGTACAAAGCGCCTCCGGGGGATGGTACAACAGAATATTCGGTCCATATTTTTTATGGTGCCCTCAACGCGGGACATTATAGTATTTTCCTGAAGGAAGATGCCCGTTTGCCGATGATGTATATTGATGATGCGATAGAAGGAACGATCCAACTCATGGAAGCACCACAAGAGAATATAACGATACGGACGAGTTATAATTTTGGAGCGATAAGTTTTACTCCAAAGGAATTGGCGGAAGAATTGACAAAGTTAGTCCCAGGATTTACATATGACTACAAACCAGATAAGCGTCAAAAAATAGCGGAGTCATGGCCTCAATCGATTGATGATAGTCAAGCAAGAAAAGATTGGGGATGGCAACCGAAGTTTGATCTTCCTAAAATGACGAAAGTCATGTATGAAGGATTAAAAATTAAACTGAACAAATAAGAACTATGGCTAAACAACAATTTTACTCAACCCTCACTGCGGAAATTGCACGTATCGATGAAAGTAAGACTTCAAAAAGACGTGAGCGGATTATCCAGTCATTTAAGAGTCCAACTACTGCACAAATTGATGGAAAAGATGTTATTATTTTTAACTCCAACGACTATTTGGGGCTACGTCATAACCAAGCGGTAAAAGAGGCGGAGCATGAAGCATCAGTGAAGTTTGGAGCCGGCCCCGGGGCTGTACGTTTCATCTCCGGATCCCTGCAGGTACATCGAAATCTTGAAGGGGCGATTGCCAAATTCCATGGACGTGATGATGGGATGATTTTCTCATCCGCTTTTGCCGCAAACCTCGCGGTGATGTTCACTCTTTCGCAGGGACTTACAAAAGATTCGCTCATTGATCGTGACGTTCTTATCATCTCCGATGCACTCAATCATAGAAGTATCATTGATGGCGTGCGTTTGACGGGACTGTCGAAGGACAATCGTATGATATTCGCGCACAAGGATATGATAGATTTTGAACGGATCTTGAAAGAAAACGTGGGAAAGTTCAAACGGGTCATCGTAGTGACTGATGGGGTGTTCAGCATGCTTGGGGAGTACCAAGACCTTGCGGCAATGAGAAAAATAATAGACTTATATGACGATAAATATAAGCAAGGCATTCTTCTTGTAGTTGATGATGCTCATGGTGTGGGAGCTGTGGGGAAAACCGGTCGTGGGACAGAAGAGCTTCAAGGAGTGCACGCAGACATATTAGTTGGTACATTTGGCAAGGCTTTTGGAGCGGATGGCGGATATGTGGTGGCTGACCAAACAGTGATTGACTATTTCCGCGAATCAAGCGCAACCTACATTTACTCTAATTCAATTTCACCGGGCACTGCTGGTGCAGCTCTTGCAGCGGTACGTCTTATCGATCAGCCAGAAGGAAAAAGACTCCTTGAACTATCCAAAAAAAATACAGAACTTTTCAAAAAACTAATGACAGAAGCGGGGCTTCAATTTGCAGCAGATTCAACACACCCAATTCAACCGGTACTCATTGGTGATACGGCAAAAACAAAGGCGATTGTAACTGCGTTGTTTGAAAAAGGATTTCTTGTCACAAATATTAGTTATCCTATCGTGCCAAAAGGAAGAGATGAGATACGGGTACAGATATCCGCTTCCCATGAGGAACAGGAAATACACAGTCTTGTAGAAGGGATTAAAAGTGCCATGTAAGCCTGTTCAATGAAAAAAACGTACATTTCCCTCTTTGTTTTGTTTCTTGCCGTTGCCTACTTCATAGGGATACCACGTGCTCCAAAAGGAGAAACAAGGCAGGATCAAACAACCAAGGTCAATATTCTCTTGACTGAGGATTTAGGAGTTGATTCTTCCGGGGAACAGGTCGCAATCCTGCAGTCAGCACTCAGGTCGGACAGTTCCCTTTATACGGGACCAGTGTCAGGCTTCTTCACAGTTACAACAAAGGATGCTGTTATTCGTTTCCAGAAGAAACATTTACTTCCTCAAACGGGGGAGATGGATTTGATGTCTCGCCTGAAGTTCAACGAGATATACGAAAACAGTAATGGCGTGGGTCTATATGGAGGGAGAGAGAAGTGGGGTGTTGCGGAAAAAGTAGCAGGAACGCAGTATGGATGGTCGATGAAAATGGAAAACGATTTCACCATGGGTACTGCCCAAGATATATTTTTTGCATTGAATAGATACAGGTCGAAAAAGAACAGTGTGGAACTCAATTGGAACGGAAGCCTTGCGAACTTCGCCCAACAAAGAGCGCAGTCCCTTACCAAAAACGGCGGTGTCGATGACCACAAGGGATTTAGGGAATATATGCATAATTCAGACTACAGAAAGACACTCGGATTTTCTCGAGTGGGCGAAAATACTAGTTGTGGATATCGTATGACGGGCACCCATATGATCGAGTGGATCTTTGCGGGAGATGCTCCTCATGATGATAATCAGTTGAGCGAAAAATGGAGCGCTGTGGGGGTTGGCGTATCCGGTACTTGCGTGTCGCTGGTGTTTGGATACAACAGGGAATAGCAGGATAAGAGTATATTGACTTTAGATACAGTTATTTATATAATAATTTTGTTATGTTTATAAATAATCACCTATGAGAAATATCAATGACCTCAGTAGTTGGGAAAACTATGAAAAAAAACTGTTAAAAAAAAAGGGATTCAAAAAACTCGCCGAAAAAAATGAACCAAAATATCAATTAGTCCAAAGCCTTATCGGAGCCCGTCTCAAAAAAAATCTCAGTCAAAGGGAATTGGCAGAGCGTATCGGGACAAAGCAACCAGTTATATCAAGACTCGAAAATATGCAGTCATATCCTACATTATCTTTATTGGAAAGAATCGGTCACGCCCTTGGCGCGAAGCTACACATATACTATCAATGATAGAGTTTCAAAAAAAATAAAGTGTATACTAAACAACATGATTACCATCGAATTTCTTCGTCACTATCGCATTTTTGCATATGCAATCTTTGATATTGTGATATCATTTTTAGGGGTCGGCATTCTTTCTTCTTTATCATCTTGATATTCCTAAATCTCGAATCATCATCACCCATCTTCTCATTGGACAAAAGACATTGATGACCAAAAATTTTCTGGATTTAAACAGTAACTATATTTTAAAAATGCTTATCGTGGGATTGTTTGTGTTGGGGATGAGGGGGATAAAGATGATAAAGAAGAGTGCTGGTAAATAAGGAGAGGAATGTCAAAAAAGGGGAAAATTATTTTTTACATAACACAAAGTGGGGGATTTTATGAATATCAACTAATTTTATCAAATCAATTTGTAACTTGAGCTCCTTGTTCCTCCAATCTTGCTTTAATTGCTTCCCATTTTGGCATAATTTTATTCATTGAAAGAAGGAATTTTTTATCATGATTCACGTTTTTAATATGATTTAACTCGTGGGTAATAACATAGTCGATACATGTTTTAGATACATGAATGAGTTTTGGATTTAAAGCAATTTTATTCTTACTATAAAAAATACCCCATTTATTTTTCATATCTTTATATGACAATTTGATTTCATATTGATATCCAAATTTTGCTTTTATAGTCTCAAATCGTTCAGACAATACTCTTTGCATATTTCTATCCAACCATTCAGAAACAAGCTTCTTTATATGACTGGTTTTTTTTTGAGATTTAGGCGTATGAACTAATACTATTTTTTTTTGCAACTCAACATTGTTTTCATTAGAAAATCTTACTAAGAGTTTATATTGTTTGCCCAGATAGTAAATACTTTCACCAGAAACATATTCTTTTTCATATGTTTTTACCTGAAATTTATTAAAAAAATGTATTTGTTTTTGAAGCCATCTCCATTTCCGTTTTAAGAATTGATCAACTCTATTGTTGTCGGCTGAGTAGGGTGCTTTAATGATAATTTTAAGTTCCGGAGTAATAGTTAGAGACAACGTCTTTCTATCTTGTTGAATATATTCATAATCAAATTCAAAAGATCCATATCTAAACTGTTTTTTTTGACTATGAGAAGGTTTCATAGTTATTTTCTGCAAGCGTCAAAACACTACTGATAATTTGTTTCATATGGTCCTCAGTCAATTCAATTTGCTTTTCTTTTTTTACAACATCATAGAGGTAGTCATCTATAGAATTCATGATTCGTCTTTTTACATCAATATTTTTATACCAGTCAACTATCGCTTCTTTTTTAAGAATGTTTGTGATGTCTATTACAATACTGATGAATGTATCTTCTGATACTTCAAAATTTTCAAAATTACCTCTAAGATTTCGATACAATATATCAGAACCCTTTTGTCCGGCTATTTTTGCCGGCAGACTTTCATCTTCCTTATTCACGACATCATCTTCAATAATCTTAAGCTGCTTTAGTGCTGCGATATCAGCCAGCTTACCCTCTCGCATTTTTAATAATATGTCGTCAATTTTATTTGAAAACCGCTCATAAAATTTAGGATCAGTTATCATGTTCTCTGTTATTGTTTTTTGCGTTTGTGCAGCTATAGCTTCTGCTTTTGAAGAATCTGATCCTAATGTTTCTATCGCTTTTTCAAACTGTTTACGATCTGTGATATTAATTTGCTGGGTTAACAGTTCCACCCCCCGTGCATCAACATACTTATCTAATATTGTTATAAGGGATTGTTTATATTCAGAAAGATCAATTCGGTCTGCATATCTGAGACTTGCTGTTTTACGAAGCTCAATAAACTTCTTCAGCTCGTTTTTATACATATCTAGATGGGGAAAAGCATGAACAAAATCTTGTAGTACAAAACATTCATTAAGAGTTCTAATAAAAGAGCTGAGTGATTTATAAAATTCCTCTCGTTTGGGCTCATCTTTAAGGAGTTGAAGAAATTCTTCATCGTCAGAAGACCCTTTTATCTCTTTAAAAATATCATAGACAGTACTATAGTTAGTCTCAAGCTCTTGTATTTTGTCTGCAATATCAATAAGGGTTCCTTTCACATCATTTTCATCATAATTGCCAAAGAGCTTCATCGCAGTATCGATATTTTTTGCATTTTCTGAATAGTCGATAATATAGCCTGAAGTTTTAGGAAGCTTTTTGTTTTCAAACAGTCGATTTACCCGTGCAATGGCTTGAAGTAGATTGTGATCTTTCAAATCTTTCGCGAGGTATAAAACAGTATTACGGGGAGCATCAAAACCAGTAAGGAGTTTGTCAACGACAATAATTATTTCAATACCATCCTCATTATGTTTAAAACTATCAATAACATCCTTCTCAAATTTTGCAACACTACTATGATTTTCTCTCACTGTGTCTAAATAGCTCACCACTTCTTTCTTATGTGTATCTGTCTCATCTCCTTCATCGTGTTCATCTGAAATAACCACCGCAGTACGCACGTTTGCTCTCGACTGAAAGAATTTTTGGAATAATATCGCCGAATATTTAGAAGGTGCCACGATCTGTGCTTTGAGACCTGAATTTTGAAATATTTTTATAAAATGCTTTTCAATATCTAGAGCAATTTCTCCAATTCTTTGAGGGTTATTTTTAATCACATCAGCCGTAATCTGCTTTTGGATTTGTTGTATTTGTCTTGATTCAATTCCAAGTTTATACTTGTTTGACATCTCTTCAGATACGCGATCCGCATGTTTATTTATCTGTTCCTCATTTTGTATAAGATTAACATAACGCCCTTCATAAATAAGAGGTAAAATAATTTTGTCGTTTAATGCGTCATCAATTGTATATTTATCTATATACCCACCAAATTTTCTCCAGCTTTCCTTTTCACTCTTCATAAGCGGCGTACCGGTAAAGCCAATGTAGCACGCATTTGGAATAATGCGATTCATCTCAAGATTGGCAATTCCATTTTGACCGCGATGAGCTTCATCCACCAGAACAAAGATATTTTGGTCCGCATCAATAAAACCAGCTTTTTTTCGAGCAGCAGAATCAAATTTATGCACCAATGTAGTAATAACGGCAAGATTTTTATCCTTAATAAGTTGAAGAAGGTTTTCTCCACTTGTAGCCTGGATAACATCTTTTTTTAGATTGCAGTTTTTAAAAGTATCTTTAATCTGTCTATCTAAATCTTTTCGGTCAGTAACGATAATCACCCGAGGATTAGTTATATGCGGATTTTCAATTAGTGCTTTTACAAACATTACCATGGTGAGTGATTTACCCGATCCTTGAGTATGCCATACCAGGCCTCCCCGACGACGAGTAATTCCAGTTGGAGTTGTTTCAATTTCTGCAACTCGTTTAAGCATCTTCTGTATTGCAAAATATTGCTGATAACGAGAGAGTTTTTTTATTCCTGCATCAAAAAGGGTGTAATTTTTTGTTAAATCTAGAAGTCGGTTTGGTTCAAATAGAGCACAAATACCCCTATCTTGTTCTGTAATTAATCTTTCGGTTTTTTGTTGATGTCCTTCAGTGTAGCCGTTGAGATCATTGAGTATTTGCCCATATATAACAGAGCCTATTTTCTGAGAAATGAATGACTGAGCGCGCACATTTAATTCTTCTTTTGTTTCATTTTTTTCTTTCCATAGAGCATAAAATTTATTAGGTGTCCCTGTTGTGCCATAGAGGAATTCTTTACTATTTGTTCCAACAAGAAGCTGTGGATAGGTAAATAGCTTTGGGCAGAATTCCGGTCTTTGATTTCGATTCATTTGACTCAGTGCTTCATTTACCGATATAGATGATTTTTTATTCTCAATAACAGCAAAGGGGATACCGTTTACGAAACATACAATATCGGGGCGTATATTTTGTTTACCAGAAGCTACAAATTCTGCCGTAACATGGAATATATTATTATGAGGGTTCTGAAAATCAATAAAGCGAAAGTTTTTTGATATTGTTTTACCACTTTTACTTACCTTAATTGTTTTACCCCCACTTGTTGGCATTAGGGTATTGAATATTTTTTGTGATGTATCAATTAGTCCCTCATATTGGGTATGCTCAAGCTCATCAATAGCGTCTCTTACATCTTTTTCACTGAATTTATATTCAGTTCCTTCCGCTTCATACTTATTAATCTCCATAAGCTGAGCGGCGGCTATATCTGTGAGTATAAAATTACTCGTATTTTCTCCTCGTTGCTGAAGTGTCTCCTCTGCAGAGATGTACTTATACCCCATCGCCACTAAGAGCTCTAGAGCAGGAAGTTGCGATTGCCGTGCCTCATCAAAATGTACTTTTTCTAGCATATATTTATTTCTTAATTTTATCTTTTAATAATTTTTTATTCTTGAAATTATCTCTTAACAAGATGCTTTTACCTGTTTTTCTTTCAATATCTCTTCTGGTTCGCCCTGCCACAGCCCCACCTTCTTTAGCGTCTTGGGATAATTCCGGCAAGCCTTTTGAATCTCTGGTTGTGGTGATTTCTGTAGTTGTAGCTTCACCGAGCATAGTGAGAATAAGCTCAAGTTCTGACATATGATCTCGAGGATTATCTGGATTGCTTAATGATTTGAATTCTTTGATTTGTTTGGCATCCATTTTAAATGTACCTCTATAAATTTCATTTGTGAGTATGGCAAAATCAAAGCCTTCTTTTGCTCCTCGTTCTTGCCACTCTTCAGTAAGAGTATTTCGTATATTAATGCCGCGCATTCTCTTTGCTATCCAATCAGCGTTATAGCCTTTATGTTCGTAAATCTTTTTTGCACGCACTATTGCTCGTTCGGGGTCTTGAATTTCTTCAATACGCTCTTGTCCCACTCGCGCAAGCCATTGTTTGAATGGTTCTGCTTTGGGAGATGGAATTGATTGGATAATTCGGAAGATGCCTTGTAAACTTCCACAATTCATCTTCTGTTTACCACCTTTTGTAGCTATATCAAGGGTATGGACAATTTGTCCATACCCTTTGTTTAGCTCGGGATCTCTCTTACGCATCTTATTTATGTAGTCTTTTATATTTTTTGATTCAACGAGTACTTGTACTATATCTTCAATCACAAAAAACCACTGTTCTTCATGCCACACTCTCCGAATCTCTTTTTTCTCAAAAATTGTTGGATGTATATCGTTTTGTTCCTTTTTAGTCATATTAGTTATGTTGGACCAATTTTTAATTGTGGCGAATTCGCCATATTTACAGTCGTCCTAATCTTTCCAGTGATTAAATTGTTTAATAGATATTTTTTTTGATCTTTGAGGAGAGAGAGTTTATTTTTAAGTTCTTTTATTTCTTTGTCTGCAATGGCAAGAACATTTGAAATAGATTCTTGTTCTTTTAAAGGGGGTAAATTTAGCTTAAATTTTGCCATGTCTGATCCATATAAATGAAAAACAGTTGATCCAGATACAAGTTTAATCACCTCTTTTTTATTAGATTTAACATAATAAGCAAAATAAAGTCCATTTAAATCTCTTGAAGATCGTATAACCAAAATGTCTCCACCCAGGATGATACCGTCTTTGTCTACATAACTAGCAGTAGATAACCCTCTAGGAGTTACATCAGAAGTTGGCATCAAAATATCATTCTTTTTTGAAAGAAACATATTACTATAGCTGTTTGTTTTACTTAAAATGTATTCAATTTTTTCATTGTATTTTGTAAATAGCTCTCCATAATGAATTGCTTCATATCTTCCTGTAGGTAATAATTCACTTTTAGACAGTCCTTTACCTTTTTTAAAGGAGGCGATTTGACCAAGTTTTATAAATCTCCATTTATCCGTATACCCTATCAGTCTTTTTTTGCCAGTGAGCAGATTCTGCATTAAGCCTTTTTTTATCCTTCCCTTTGATTCAATTTTCTTTGTAAGTTTCTCAATCGCCTTATCCCATGTTTCAAGAACGGCGACAATTCGATTTTGTTCGGGAAGAGGAGGGAGGTTTAGTTTTATATTTTCTATATCGCTCTTATAGATATGTACAATAGCTTGACCTTGGCCTAGTTCACGAAGCTTTTTTCTTCCTTCCCCCACATTCAATAAATATGAAAGAAATAGACTGTTTGTATTTTTAGGCCTAAAGATTATTAAATCCCCGCCTGCATAACAATCCTCATGCAAAAGATATGCTGCTGATTTACCTATTTCTTCGATAGTCTCTCCTGACCCCGCAAATAGAATATCCCCATATTTTATTTTGGTTGTCATTGGAATAATTTTAGTCGGTATATATGAATATATATTTTCAATTTTGAAATTAAATTTAGTGTAAAGTTCACCATACCGGATTGCATTGTGGCCTGTATTTGAAAGCTCTTCTTTTGTAATACCTGATCCTTTCGAAAAAACTCCAATTGAAGCAAGTTTTGGCTCTTGCCATCCATCGGGGATATTTTGTAGTATTGGCTTAGTTTTCATAATCAACTTATACTCAAGTTTTTAATATCTAAGTCATCTTTATCAATACAATCAAGGAAACTCGATGTTTTTTTGCCTACTGTACTTATAAAGTAAATTCTTTTTTTTGCTCTTGTTAGGGCAACTAACATTTGATAAACCTCACTGTCCTCGGCTTTAGTTTTTAAAGGCAGCTTCCCTTGATCAAATCCAACAACAAAAACAATATCAGCTCCTAATCCTTTTGAATTAAGAATGCCACAAACAGTTATTTCTAGATTTGATAAAGGCCTGGATAAATTAATATTTTTTGATTTAATTTCTTTAAATAAAAGTCCTTTTCTAACTGCTTTTTCGTTAATTAATTTTTTTTCTATTTTAGTTATAAGGCTATCTATATCAGTATCTTTAATTCTTTCTAAACTTGAGGGAGTTTCGTTAATGATGGCGTTGAGGGTTATAGAATTTTTGATGTGCGTTGCTTTTTCCAATTTAGTAGTTGGATTATTTAAAATCCTCCAACCAACCAGAGATTGATTATCTTTCGCAATAAATTTATATGCATCTATAGTGTTTTGATCTATATTTGAATCTTTATCGCTTTTTTTTAAATCTACGTTTTTAAACCCATAATTTTGTAATTGAACGGCGATATTATCTAAGATAACAGAACATGATCTTTTTTCACCAATCACTAAAACCTGTTTTATTTTTTGTAAAGCTGTTAGTTTTTCTAACTCACTTTTTATCTTAAAAGCAATCATTCCAGGTGGACAATTTGCTATTAAATGTATTTTTTTATTTGTTTCCGAATCTTTTTGTTTTTCAGGCAGATAGTAAATATACTCTTTTTGAATTCTATTTTTACTTGGATCATTAAGGTTAAAGGCAGCCACTAGATTATGAAAGTACTTAATTATTACTTCCGTACAGCGGGAACAGAAACGCAGTGTATGGCTTTCAAAGATTGTATTAGCTGCATCATATTTTTTTCTTATATATAAAGGAGAGGATCCTTTAAACCCATATAATGCTTGATCATCATCTCCAACGATAACAATCTCATTTTTAAGAGATAAGAGATCAATAAACTCAGACTCGATTTCGTTAAAATCTTGAAATTCATCTACTAAAATTAGGTCGTGTTTTGGAATTTTACTATTTTCAAGTTTACACATTTGTACTACATAATAGACAATATCCCCATCACCAACTGCTTTATAATGAAGTGATTTTTTACGATAATTACTATCACCAATCTCAAACGTAGTAATACCTTCTTTTTTCAAGTCCACTTTGATTAAATCATATATGTTAGGATAGTAAACCCACCCTTCATAGTTTTCTAAGAATAATTTTCTAGCAAATCCATGCATGGTAAATGTCTTAGCTAATCCACATAGATCGTCCGCAAGTGCATCTCCTAGCTTCCCTATAAATGTAATAGCAACAAAATCTTTTTTTCCTTTTAATTTTTTATCTTTAATTAACTCCTGAAAAAGGAAACTTTTACCAGTACCAGGACCAGCTACGACAACTTTCCTTGGATGTGACGAATTTTTTATCTTAGTCACATCATTTTCTCTTTCAATTTTGTGATTTAAATCAGCCATATCTATTTAATTTCTAACTCGTTCATTGAAAATCACAGCCTGGATTCCCGCCTTCGCGGGAATGACGCATTGGGATATCGCATAACTTATTGCACGGTATTTCATTTTTTCTTCGTCTTATTTTTAATCTTTTTTAGTTTTTTCTCTTGAGCCTTATGACCATCTATAGCAAGCATAAAATCTTTCGTTTTTTGTTCTATTTCAAGATAGGTATCAAAATCAGAGATATAGTTTTTATCTTGTTTAACACGATATTTTTCATATTCTTTTAAAGCGAGCGCCTCGGCAACCTCATGACTCACCTTGCCTGAATCAAGTAATATCGCATGCTCGTTAAATTGCAAAAATGCATCAAGCTTAGCTACCCAATCTTTCATATACATAATTATTCCGCGTTTTGCCTGTATTTCAGCATAATCAAGATACATCGTTACGATCCTATTGAGATAATCGAGCTCTTTTTCTTGTAAATAATTTTTTACAATTATTACATCATCTTCTCGGATAGAGCCTTTGGGTGCATTTTTCCAACTCATTAAACCCATATTTTGTTTTTTACTATCCACTCTTCCATAAATTATTTCTGCAGCAGTTTGCCAGGTAATTGCAAAGTGGAGTTTATTCTGTACGGTTGCGAAGAACAACTTTGTAATTTCTTCATTGGGGTTATAATCAGCACTACACTGGGCATAGATATCGGTTACTTTTTGATACATTCGTCTTTCGCTTGACCGAATATTTCTGATTCTTGCCAACTGCTCTTCAAAGTAATCAAAGCCAAAAATAGTATTTGGATTTTTCAAACGTTCATCATCCATCGTGAATCCCTTGATAATATATTCACGCAATCTTTCAGTTGCCCAGATACGAAAGTCTGTGGCTCGTTTCGAATTTACACGATACCCTACCGCAATTATTGCATCTAGTGAATAATGAATTGTTTTATATCCTTTTCCGTCACTGGCAGTTATTAAGAATTCCTTAATAACTGAATCTTTGCTCAATTCGCCACTTTCAAAGATATTAGTCAAATGCATATTTACGTTAGGTATTGTTGTATCGAAAAGTCCAGCGATTCTTTTCTGGGTAAGCCATACAGTTTCGTTGTATAAAAATATTTCAAATTTCACCTTGCCGTTTGGTGTCGTATATATCAAAAATTCTGACATATTATTTTGAGTGACTAAACTATTTATTTTTTTTGTGTTCTTTGTTTTCATATATTATTTAATTCCCAACTCCTTTAAATATTCCCCCATCTGCTTCTCCAGCTTCAACAGCTCTGGCTCGATTGCAGCTAGCTCCTTGAGATTTGCTTGTATATCTATCGGGGCATCTTCTACGAATGTGTCTACATAGCGTGTAATGTTAAGGTTAAAATCATTTTCCTTAATTTCATTAAAAGCCACCTTTCGGGAGAATTTTTCTACATCTTTGCGATTTTTGTATGTGTTAAAAATCTTAGTAATGTTTTCTTCAGTGAGGATATTTTTTGCTTTTCCATGTTTAAATTCCTTTGATGCCTCAATAAAGAAGATGTCTTTTTTATTTTCATTTTTTCCACCGATTTCTCGTGACCGATCAATAATGAGGATAGCTACTGGAATACCTGTAGTTTGAAAAAGCCCCGCAGGAAGGCCAATTACAGAATCAATGATATTTTCTTTAAGCAATTGCTCACGGATTTTCCCCTCAGCTCCTCCTCTAAACAGAACTCCGTGAGGAACAATTACTGCCACTCGCCCTGTCTTTGGCTTTGCTGTTTCTATCATGTGAGTAATAAATGCAAAATCTCCCTTGTCTTTTGGAGGAACACCTCGCCAAAAGCGGTTATATTTATCTGCTTCTGCATGTTCTGCGCCCCATTTTTTAAGAGAAAAGGGAGGATTAGCCGTAACAACATCAAAATGCATAAGATGATCATTCTCTACGAGTAAGGGGTTATTCAATGTATCTCCCCATTCAAGGCGAGCAGAATCTTTTCCATGGAGAAACATATTCATACGAGCAAGCTGATAGGTAGAGCCAGTGGATTCTTGACCATACAGTGCATAATTTTTAGAACCCTTTTTTTCTACTTCCAATCCAGCAAGAAGGAGAAGGCCACCTGACCCACAAGCAGGGTCACAAATACGATCTCCCTCTTTTGGCTCTGCAAGCATTGCAACGAGCTTTGCCACAGATTTAGTAGTAAAAAATTCTCCCGCTTTTTTACCTGCGTCTGCTCCAAAGCGTTCGATCATATACATATAGGAATTTCCTATGATATCGTCTCCCACATTCGAAAGATCTATTTTTGCAAAGTCTTGAATGAGATTACGTAGCATTTTATTACGCTGGTCTAATTTTCCAAGAATTGACTCTGAATTAAAATCCACGTTAAATACTCCCTCGAGCTTTTCTTTATTTGTATCTTCGATTTTATGAAGCGCTTTATTAATTTCCTCTCCAATATTGTCCTCTTCGATTTTACTGTAAACATAATCAAATGATGATTTTGGAGGCAGATAAAATCTGTCGAGTTTCATTTTCTCCTCAATACGTTTTTCATCACTACCGAAGCGTTTTTTATATTCAGCATACTGTTTTTTATTGAGATCGCTTACATACTTAAAGAAAAGAACGGTAAGCGCATAGTCCTTATAAATTCCTGCATCAACGCTACTCCGTGAGGAGTCTGCAGCGGCCCACAGAATTTTATTGAGTTCTTCTTGAGAATAAATAGTTTGAGTGCTCATATTATGAAATGTGTGAAAATTTTAATAGCGAGTCTAAAATGGATCCCATTAAGACGCTTTTTCGATTGTAATACTCTCTCTGCTTACCAATATTAACTGATAAATCAACAATAAGCTGCTGCTCACGTATCGAGGGAATAGGCAACATAAATTCTTCGGCGAGTCTTCTTTTTGAAATTGATTGAATGTATGAGCCACTGACTAGAGAGAGAAGTTTGTACTGCCCCTCATCCGAATTAAGATAGGCACTTATATAGCCAGATAAAATACCGGCAATTTTCACACGGATTATTAATAATGAGGAATTTGCGACAACCTGCTTATCATCCATCATAAAAAGAGCAGATCTAAATGATCCGAGGGAAAAACCCTTTGAAACAAGAACAATATCATTTTTTTTGAGCAAAGAAGTAGAATTTATTTTTGGAAGATTTACTCTTACAAGTGAATCAGTACTTATTATTTTATGTCCTCTCTCAATATTTTTAGCTTGAAGAACGAAGGAATTTTCTGTAGTATCGGAGTTTATCGCATTACGAAAGGTATATCCGGAAATGATTTCAGCTAGTGTAGATAATTTTTTTAACTGCATACGTAATTATACTGTATTAAATCTATTTTGCAAGCCCATTTTTTATCACATAAGATGACACAATATCAACTTTTGCGGTTTATAAGCAACATTTTGGCCTCAAATCAATAAAGTGAGGATACGGTTTGATAGGAATGCGAAAAGGGAAGTAGTTCATCGTGGCCGGCCTTCGGCAACCCCTCCAGAGGCGGGCGAGCGCTGCGGTTGCCAAGCATGGGGCACTTTTTTGTCAAATATTCTTATTTTTCATTAAAAATATTAACATATTCTCTATAGATGTATGATTGCCCATATGTTTTATCTTTATCTTTGTCAGAAAGAATTCCCATTTCCTTGAATCTCTCAATAAGTACTTGTACTCCTTGACGACTAAAGCCCGTCCATTCTTGTAGTACATTTGTGTTTACCACAGGCTGCCCATAGAGCCTGGGCAAAATAAGCGCAGCACTTTCAGCAGCACGTTTTCCTAGTGTAGAAATTTTTAAAATATCGCATTCACGTAATTTTATTATTTTATCAACAATATCAATTGCTTCCTGCGAAATTTCAATCACTCCATCTAAAAAAAAATCAATCCAGTCCTGAACTTTTCCATTATGATAACCTAAAAGTTTCTCATAATATAGTTCTTGATGTTTTTTAAAATAGGAAGATAAAAATAATACTGGTTTTTCTAAATATTCTTCTTTCCAAAGAAAAAAATTTATAAGCATTCTTCCTGTTCTTCCATTACCATCTAAGAATGGATGAATTGTCTCAAATTGTGCATGTAAAATGCCTGATTTTATCACTGGAGGAACATCATCTTTTGCATGTAAGAAAAGTTCAAAATCACTCAAAGCTCTATTCATCTCACCTATGGGTGGAGGGACAAATCTTGCGTTATCTGGGCGTGTGCCACCAATCCAATTTTGACTTCGTCTAAATTCTCCAGGATCGGAAAAATGAGTGGCACGTGCTTTATTCATAAGCTCCTTATGAAGTTCTTTCATAAACCGTAAAGACATAGGAAAATCATCCGTAGTCACACGACGTATTCCATAATGAAGCGCCTTTATATAATGCAAAATATCATCGACATCTTCGGGTATGTTGGTTATGTTTCCTGTTTTTGCTTCAATTGCATCAATCATGGTGGCTCTGGTCCCTTCAATTTGACTCGAAGAGGCCGCATCTTTATTTAGGTACATCAAGAGGAAAAAATCTGAATCAGGTAAATTTTTAGTCACTCCGTCAAGCTTTCCAAGCAGTTGGGTAGCCCTACTATTTTTTTTAATTATTTTCGTATCAAATAAAAAACCTTCCTTTGGAGGAAAAGAATATGGAATGAACGCTCGATACCCAGTTGGTTGCTGTTTATATTCGCCTATGATATTGGTCATACTACTTTGTTTACATCTTTTCTAACTTGTAAACAAAGTATACCACTTTATTTACATCTTGTCAACATGTGGCCGTGAGTCTGGCTTTGACCTCAAAAAGGGGAGGGGGGTTATGTTAGAATTATAATCGATGTTCAATAAGAAATTTCAATTGCTTTTTACCTTCTATACCTCATACATTTGGTTCATTATTTTCAGTACATCGATATTTCCCACTCACTTTTTAGCACAACAGCTAAGTCTCCAACAGATGCTCTTAGGAGTGGTTCTCAAATTTGTGGCCCAAATTATATTACTACTTACCTTAACGACATTTACTTCCCGAATTTCCTGGCGATTAGCGCTTGTTTCGTCCCTTATCTCCATTTTTCTTTCCATATCCATCAAGAGTTCTTTTCAATTTTATATCGCCGCCGTTATAGGCGGGTTTGCAATGTTTTTCTTCTATACTTTTTACAATATTGCCCATTTTATGAATAGTCCGCAAGAAAAAAAAGGTCATAGTTCGGCATTGATGTTTATTGTGCCTAGTTTTATTGGAATATTCGCGCCTCTTCTGGCGGGATACATCGCTCAAGAAAATTTAATTTTCCTTTGGATAGTATCCCTGGTTTCATTTGCCATTGCTTTTTATCTGGTCCGTTTTCAAGAAAATTTTCAGCTATCGTATACTGTGGGAGAGGCGATTAGAGAAATAAAGACAACCAGAGTATTTCTTTTTTTGGAGGGCATATGGGAGGCGGTACCCTTCGGTATTATCCCCATTTATACGCTTTATTTTATACAGACACCTCTCAAATATGGCATGTTCCTTTCATACCTTGCCGTGGTTAGTATTATCGCGAACTTCGCATTGGGAAAGATTACAGATAAATTGCAAAAACGAATAGTATTTCTCTATCCATTAACAATTATCATGGCTTGCACCACACTCCTGTTTGCTGTGGTCAAATCAAACCTCGTCAATTGGCTTATTTTGATGGGAATCATTCAATTCTTCCTTCCTTTGTTTTGGAATGTATCAACAGCGATGGTGATTGATTCACATTCCAATCTACAACGCGCAATACCAGGGAGAGAAATCATACTTGCAATGGGAAGAATCCTCGGACTCTCACTCGCATTTATAAGCTTCAGCGTAGAAAAATCGCCCCATTACATTTTTATTATACTGGGGCTTATATTATTCCTTTACCCAATACAGTTATTCTGGAATACAAATATTGCAAAAACACACTCTTACGTATAATTAATTAATGCAATTATGGAGCATGTCATGAGGTAACAAAAGAGGACATTATTGGTTATGAGGATAAAAAATAAACAGGCCAATTTAGGACATTTCAATTCACATAACTGAGAAATGCTTATTTTTTCTGCATTCCATTCCACACCCACATTGCGACCCAACCGAATCCATAACCAACAACAGACGTCACGATTATTAAAGAAACTGCCGTTGTCATGTCAAATGTTCCAACTTGGAATGGATTGTTCAGGAAATGAAGACTAAACATAAAATCCATCCATGCTTGGGCCAGGCCAAGAGACACTAATACAGCCCAAACGAGATGACAAAAGCCGATCAATAATCCGCTATAAAGCCCGACTGTAAAGGGATTACACTTTTTCATTTGTTTCACCTCCTTTCAATAGTGATTTAATCAGACTATAGACTCTTTTATTGTTTAAAACAAGAGGATTAGAAGATTTAGATTACTTGAATTCATATTTAAATTTTATTGGATCGTTACCTCTTACGTTTATTCTGATCTTTTCCGAGTTTAACTCAACGATGGTATTTGCTCCTGAAGCAATTCCATCATTATGAGTATTTTCAATCATTGAGGTGATGGTAAAATAGGGGATACCATTATGAACGTGCATTCTATTCCAATGTTGGTGAGCAGATATAATAGCCTTTACCTTTCCTGAATTTTCCAGTATTTTTCGTATTTCTTTTCTATTTCCCATCATCGCATGATATGGGTCTTTCTCAAACCAAAAGTTCCCCTTCATATCATCATCGGCAAGTCCATAGTGAACAAAGATAATACAAGGCTTGTTAGTTTTTGATAAATCAGCCTTAAGCCATTCCATTTGTTTTTCAGGTATTTGTGCGGAAATGGCCGCTAAATCATGCGTATGGTCTTCTATCATCTCAAAACTCAAGGCAATGAAATGGTATTCACCGCGATCAAATGAGTAATACATTTTCTCGTATCCAAGTATTTTTGCAATCTCCTCTTGAGGAAGAGTGCGGACATCATGATTTCCAATTAAATGATAGAGTGGACATTTCAACGGAGAAAGAAGGGAGAGAAACTTTTTATATGAGATGATATCTTTTACTTTGTCATTTACATCTTCTATAGAATCCCCAAGGTTCACGACAAACTCAGGGTAATCCTCTTCATTCATTTTCCTTACAAATTCTTTTATTAACTTTTCTCCTTCTCCCATTACTTTTCTTTGAATTCCAAATTTATAGCCACTTGTTATTGGACCTATATGAGCATCGTTGAGTATTGCGAATTTCATTTATATGTAGCTAATAAATAACTAAGGAAATTATATCAAACCAGTTCTCACATCGTCCATTCGGATCCCTATTTTGTTGTCATATTGATATTCGAACAGCCTCAAAATACCTCTTGACAACCATAAAGTATTACTTTATACTTTATGCATGGTTACTTTATCTCAACTTGAGGATCTCAAAAAACGACTAGATGTTCACAGGCCATTTTCTCCCAGTATTAGGCGAAATCTAGATGAGTGGTATAAGGTGGAGCTTACCTATACGTCCAATGCCATTGAAGGGAATACCCTCACGCGTCAAGAGACTGCTCTTGTTGTGGAAAAGGGAATTACCGTTGAGGGTAAATCAATTGTTGAGCATCTAGAAGCAATTAATCACGCAAAAGCATGGGAGTTTGTTATGACGCTGCAAAATAAAAATATAAAAGATATTACCGAGCATACTATCCGAGAAGTTCACTCAATCATCCTACAAAGAATTGATATGACAAACGTAGGAAGATATAGAAATGTTCCTGTTCGGATTTCTGGATCAACAGTTGTTCTTCCTAACCCACTGAAAGTCCCATCACTCATGAAAGAGTTTATTGCCAATCTACAGATTTCAAAAAATAACATTATTAATGTTGCAGTTCGAGCGCACTTTGACTTTGTAAGTATCCATCCCTTTAGTGATGGGAATGGAAGAACGGGAAGGATCTTGATGAATTTAATTCTGATGCAAGGAGGATTTCCTCCCGCTATTATTTGCAAAGAAGAGAGAAAGGTATATATAAATAGTATTGAAAAGGGACAGTTGCATGGGGATCTTTCAGATTATAACGATTTGATGTACACAGCAATCGAAAGGTCCCTTCATATTTATCTTGAATCAGTAGAACCAAAAGAAGAAAAAACATTGATGCTAAAAAAGCTTCTCAAAATAGGAGAGTTGGCAAAAGCAACAAATGAATCAATTCCCACGATTCGTTTTTGGACACAAGAAGGCCTCTTGCGAGTTGCTGAGCTGTCAAAAGGTGGGTATCAGATGTATCATCCTGACATGATAGAGCGCATAAAACAAATTCGCTCACTCCAAAAAGACAAACGACTTACTATTGAAGAGTTGAAGAAAACAGTAATATAAATATCACTTTTTCTTCTTTGCTTCGTCAAATAGCTCCTTTAGTTCCTCCATGCTTAAATTTCTCTGTTCCTTTTCAGCCTTTTTCATCCCTCTGCAAATTGGGCAATCGTCGCCCTCTTCTTCACTTTTATCTTTTATTATTTTTTAAACATATATGTACCAAGTTTAGTAGGTTTAAACCGCTTGATCTTTGTAAAACCACGTGCATTTTTCTCTTCCTCTATTTCTATACAACCGAGGCGGAAAAGATTGTTTTTAATTAATCCATATTCAATGGGAAAAAAATCTATTCCGTAGCCTTTATCTTTAAAATATGAATCCAAATTAAAATGAACTTTTATAGTCTCACAAAATGCTTGAAAATCAATCCATTCATACTCCTTTCTCAATAGTGCATCCCAAATGATATTTTGGTTTTTCTGTAAAATATCCATAACACCTTCTCCATCTATTTCAAAGCTTGGGTTTACATACTCCCAACTAATTTTGTGCCAATAAGTTTCAACCATATTCCAATACTGCGTAATGGGGTCAATATTATGCAGATAGCCTCTTCCATTTTTTGAGATGAGTAATTTACCTTTTCTATTATAGGTAAGATACATTACCTCTGCAAGCACTTTCATATGAGTTAAAAAGCGAATATCTACTTCACTAGCGATTTTCCATCCATGCTTCTCATAATCTTTAAATATTTTTTGCTGGCGAAAATCCTTTTTTAATGCTGCAATGTCTGCAAGTGAGATATTGCCGGTCGCAGTTCTGCGAATCGTATTCTTCTCTATATATGTTAAAAAAATAATAAAGTCATGGAAAAAATCATTATTGGCAGTATCTTGGTTAAGGAGGGTATTATCTGTCATATATATTTACATTATATTCATTTTTAAGTTTGCGCAATCGGTGG
>Ga0210017_1001510_pt1 | contig 20216 bp, 17 predicted proteins | sample CryGeyCG2014_020_FD_183966 | JGI IMG/M metagenome (GOLD analysis project Ga0210017, IMG submission 183966) | Groundwater microbial communities from aquifer - Crystal Geyser CG08_land_8/20/14_0.20 (SPAdes) (version 2) | ecosystem: Environmental > Aquatic > Deep subsurface > Groundwater | place... | reverse complement strand
AGTAAGAACTGCTTGCAAATTAAACTTTGGGTGGGAAAATTCGAGATAGTTGTTCTTAAGAAGTTCTTGGGCGTAGTCCCGTAGTGAACCGCAGTTCTACTACGGGGCAAGCAAACCCATAAAAGTTCGTTCTGCGATTATTCTCGCCCCGTAGTCAAATCCGTCAGGATTTGTACTATCGGGGTCGGTTTCGCGTTGAAACGCTGCAATTATTTATTACGCATCAGGTATAATAAAGCTGCAACAAAATAAATTGCCAAATTGTTAAATTGCCAAATTGTTAAACCGATTTCAATATAGCAATTTATCAATATAACAATTTAACAATGGAATGCAACGGTCTCCGACCATTATCGCTCTCGGCGGTTCAGTAATTATTCCCGATAAAATTAACGCAGACTTTCTTAAAAAATTCCGAAAGCTGATTTTAAAATTATTAAAACAGGGCCAAAAATTTGTCATTGTGGCCGGCGGCGGAAAAACCGCAAGATTATATCAAAACGCCGCTTCAAAAGTTATCAAAATCACTTATGAAGACCTTGATTGGCTGGGGATTCACGCGACAAGAATCAACGCTCATCTTTTAAGAACGATTTTTTTTAAAGAGGCCTGTCCCATAATTCTTGATAATCCCTACAAACCTTTTCATACCGGAAAGCCCATTATTATTGCTTCCGGCTGGAGGCCAGGCTGGTCAACCGACTATATTTCAATAGTCCTTGCGAAAAGATTTGGGGCAAAAGAAGTAATCATTGCCGGCAAACCCCCCTATGTCTATACCAAAGATTTTATGAAATACAAAAACGCAAAGCCCCTGAAAAAAATTGATTGGAAAAGTTACCGCAAAATCATCGGTTCCCGTTGGATTCCCGGAATGCCTTCCCCGGTTGACCCCATTGGCGCAAAACTGGCTCAAAAATTGAAGCTTAAAGTAATCATTATTAAGGGAACCAATTTAAAGAATTTGGAGAATTTGCTAAAAGGCAAAAAATTCAAAGGAACCATCATAGAGTAAAACCAAAAATAAAATATCAAAAATAAAAAACAAAAACATAAAAACATAAAAACTAATAATATTTAAAAACCAGTCTGAAATTTTTAAGTTTTGTCATATTTATTTTTGAGCTTTTATTTTTGATTTTTGATTTTAGCGACCTCGCCCTCTAAGCTCTCGGATTGAAAATTAAATTATTTGGGAAACTATATTCCTATAATAACTTTCAATAAAAATTTCGTGAGCATAGAGGGCGGGGGAGCGCTTATGCGTCCATTTTTCAAAAATCTGTTATTCGCTTTTTTGATTTTTCTTGTTCTGGCAAGTATTTTTAGTTTGTTTGCATCTTCCCCAAAAAAAGTTGAAGATATATCCCTGACTGCCCTGGTAAAACAAATTAACTTCGGCGATGTAAAATCAATCACTGTCAGGGGGGATAATTTGGAAATTGTCTATATTGATGACAATTTGGCTAAATCAAAAAAGGAAAAAGAGGCGTCTCTTTCGGAATCTTTTCAAAACTACGGAGTTGTTCCCGAAAAATTAGCCAAAGTTAATGTTGAAGTAAAAGAAGAAAGCGGCTGGCTGTTCTGGCTTGGCAATATTTTGCCGTTTCTGCTTCCCCTTATTCTTATTTTTTTCTTTTTTTGGCTTATTTTTCGTCAGGCAAGACACGGCTCAATGGAGGCTTTTTCTTTTGGGAAAGCCAAGCCCAGGCTTTTTGGGGCCGAAGGCAATCCCAAAGATAAAATTACTTTTGCCGATGTAGCCGGACTTTATGAGGCAAAGGAGGAGCTTAAAGAAGTGGTGGAATTTTTAAAGCACTCCAAAAAATTTTTAGAAATAGGAGCCAGAATCCCCAGAGGCGTTTTGCTTTTAGGGGCGCCGGGAACCGGCAAAACCTTGCTTGCCCGGGCCGTTGCCGGAGAAGCCAATGTCCCATTTTTTCATATCTCCGGCTCCGAATTTGTAGAAATGTTTGTTGGGGTGGGGGCGGCCAGGGTTCGCGACCTTTTTAATACAGCCAAGAAAAACGCGCCGTCAATTCTCTTTATTGATGAAATTGACGCGGTTGGCAGACAGCGAGGAGCGGGTCTTGGCGGCGGCCACGATGAAAGAGAACAGACTCTAAATCAAATACTTGTTCAAATGGACGGCTTTGAAAGAGAGACTCAAGTAATTGTTATGGCCGCAACCAATCGTCCGGATATTTTGGACCCGGCTCTTTTACGGCCCGGTCGTTTTGACCGGAGGATAATTTTAGACGAACCGGATTTAAAATCCAGAGAAGAGATATTAAAAATTCACTGCCAAGGCAAAGTTCTTGAGCACACGGTTAATTTAGAAGAGATAGCCGCCAGAACTCCCGGTTTTTCCGGAGCTGATTTGGCAAATTTAGCAAACGAGGCGGCAATTCTGGCAGCCAGACGTGATAAAAAAAGTGTCGGCCAAACCGAGCTTCTGGAGTCAATTGAAAAAGTTCTTTTGGGACCGGAGAGAAAAAGCCATATTTTATCAAAAAGAGAAAAGGAAATTGCCGCCTATCATGAAGCCGGTCACGCTTTGGTGGCATCTTCTTTGCCCAATGCCGACCCGGTTCAGAAAGTTTCCATCATTTCCCGGGGCCGGGCGGCCGGCTACACTTTGAAATTACCGCTCGAAGAAAAGCATTTCCGAACAAAATCAGAGTTTTTGGACGAACTGGCTGTTTTTTTTGGAGGGTATGTAGCCGAAAAAATGATTTTTAACGAAATTACCACCGGCGCTTCCAACGACCTGAAAGAGGCAACCGAACTTGCCAGAAAGTTGATTATGGAGTATGGAATGTCAAAACTGGGGCCGATTACTTTTGCCAAAGAAGGAGAAATGATATTCCTGGGAAGAGAAATTTCCGAAAGAAGAGAATATTCCGAAGAAATAGCCTTTCAAATTGACAAAGAGCTCATCAGTTTTATTAAAGATGCCGAAGCCACGGCTAAAAAAATTCTTATTCAAAAAAGAAACATTTTGGAAAAAATCGCCAAAAAACTTATTGAAAAAGAAACCATTGAAAAAGAGGAATTTGACAAACTGATTAAAGGTTAAAGGCTAAATTGCGCACGTAGCTCAGTGGCAGTAGCATTCGCCTTATAAGCGAAAGGTCGCAGGTTCGATCCCTGCCGTGCGCACATAAGATTTTGTAAAGCTCGTAAAACTCGCTGACAAAATCTAATGGGCGTATAGCTCAGTTTGCGCCAGAGGCGCATCCGCCTTCGGCGGAGGTTGGAGCGTTTCGCCTTTTATGATGGGCAGTTGGCGCAGTGGTTAGCGCGCTACTTTGACATAGTAGAGGTCACAGGTTCAAATCCTGTACTGCCCACCAGAACCAGCTCAATTTTTTGAGCTGGTTTTTGAGTGTTTTTTGTACGGGAATTTAGAAGTTCCCATACAAGCCCCCACACCTATCCGTAGGTGTGGGGGCAAGCCCGCTCTAATTTTGCCATCCCGTTGCTAAAGAACGTTAAGAATCAAATTTGGAAAATCCAAAGCAGTTTTTGAATTGCCAAAATTTAGTTGTTAAAATTGCATTTTGTAATTCAGGGTTCATTGAGAAAAGAAAATGGCCATCAGGATTGAATTGGAAATATCCCAATGACCATTTTAGAATTTTGGAATTAGTTTATTTATCAGGCTTAATTTCTTTTCCTGCTTGCGGGCAACTCTATTGGAGAGCCCTGGGCTGGGAAATATGCCAGCGCTTGTTCAATGAGGGGACAGGGGGGCAAAAGCCCTCCCCTCACTCTATTTTTATTCTAAACAGTTGCGGTCGTAGAAACGATGAGCTCTATGAAGGCTTTCCCTTTCCTCCATCGCTTTTCTGACCTCTTTTTCAGCTATTTTTTGAGCGACTTCCCGGGGAGGATTGCCCTGTCGGATTGACTCCTCAATAATCAATTTTGAATTGGTTCCAATAACCTTTTTAACCAAGCTCATACCCTTTTTAGTTGTTCCGCCAGCATATTCCACATAGACAATTATTGAAGCGCCGCAATTAACCACAAAATCCGGTAAAGTCCAGATGCCTTTTTGATGAAGAAATTTTTCCGCTTCCGGAGTAATTCCAAGATTCGCGCCCTGTCCTATTATTTTTGCTTGAACTTTGTGAACGTTTTCCGCAGTGATTTGGTCTTCCTTGTGAGATAAAATCAGAATATCAACGGACAAGAACAACTCTTCGCCAGGCTCTATTCGTTGAGCTGGATTATAATAAATTACGCTTCCTCTTTGTTCTTTAACCATGAGGAGTTTATCTAAATCAAATCCTGTGTGAAGATAAACAGCGCCTTGAGAATCAGAAACTGCCACAATCCGAGGGGGTTTTTTCATTTTTTTCAGATGTTCAATAAAACCCTTACCAACTGCTCCAAGCCCCTGAAGAGATATGGCAGCATTTTTGAATTTGACATTGGCGTAGGGGCAATTCACTTTAACTGATTCCAAAACGCCAAGGCCAGTTATTCCCAGTTCATCATAAGGAATACCGCCTAAATATTTTGGTTTTCCGGTTGAGGCCTTGGGATTATTTCCCAGCGCTTCAACTACTGCCTGAGCTGCCCACCCTCTTAAACCGACATCCAAACCAAAAATATATTTATCAGGAATAACGAATTTTCCCGGAGCAAACTCGTAATTTCCCAAAGCTTTTGCCCAAGCCATCAAAACTTCTCTGGCATCGGGTAAATTTGAATCATAAATAATTCCGCCTTTTGCTCCGCCCCAGGCAGGATAAGAACTTTTTTCTCCAATCGGCGCGCAAAACACCTGTTTCCAAGTCATAATTCGGGCTTTCCTTAGGGTGATGTCCAGTGTTAAGTCGGGATACATAGCTGTACCACCCTTGCCAACATCCAACGGGCTTCGAGCCGTATTATCTACAACCACCCAACCTTTTGTTTCTTGAGTTTTTTGGTCATAAACTTCGTAAACATGTTCTGGCCCGAATTCGTCTTTGGGGACGCTTACTGTAATTTCCCTGACTTTAAACTCTCTCAATTTTAAACCCCCTTTTTAAGGTTCTTTTTCTAAAAACTTTAAGATAGAATTCAAAAAAAGTCAAATAAGAATCAAAAAAGCGGCCAAATTTTTGACCGCTTTTCTAATGCTAATTATTTTACCGGTTCTGTCAAAACTTTTTCAATTCTTTTTAGAGCCCAGTCAATTTCTTTTTTCTTGATAATTAGGGGTGGAGCAAAACGAATATTCTTGAAATGGGTTTCTTTACAAAGCAAACCCGTATGCCATAATTTCTCGCAGAATGACCTGGCGTCGCCATACTCGGGCTTGATTTCTGTGGCGATAAATAATCCCCTGCCTCGAATTTCTTTAGCATAAGGAGTTTTAATTTCTTTTAGTTTTGCCAAAAAATAATTCCCAAGCTCATAAGACTTCTCGGTTAGTTTTTCCTCAACTAAAACTCGCAAGCCCTCTCTGGCTACAGCGCAGGAAAGCGGAGAGCCGGAAAAAGTGCTACCGTCCTCGCCCGGTTTTAAAATGTCGCCAACTTTCTCTGAACACAGAACAGCAGAAATAATCCCGACACCAGCTCCGAGAGCTTTGCCTAAAATCAAAATGTCTGGTTTGGCATCCTCATATTCATAAGCAAAGCGTTTTCCGCAGCGACCAAGACCGGTTTGAATTTCGTCAAGCATAAAAAGGACATTATGTTTTTCGCAAATTTCTTTCGCGCCCTTTAGATAGCCTTCAGGAGGAATTATTACCCCACCTTCACCCTGAATCGGTTCAACCAGAAAACCAACCGTATTCTGATTAATTGTTTTCTCCAGGGCCTGGGTATCGCCGTAAGGAATGATATGAAAACCGGGCGTGTGAGGTCCAAAATATTCTTTATAGCTCGATTCGCTGGAAAAACTAATTACAGTAATGGTTCGACCGTGAAAATTATTCTCACAGACAATAATTTCGGCTTGATTTTTGGGAACGCCTTTAACAACATAGCCCCATTTTCTGGCAATCTTGATTGCTTTCTCAACTGCTTCAGCTCCAGTATTCATTGGTAAAACCCTGGGGAAGCCGCAAAATTCAGCTAATTCCTTGCAGAAGAGTCCCATTTGGTCGTTATAAAAAGCTCTGGATACATTAGATAGGGTTTTTGCCTGGGCAATTAAAGTTTTCAGAATTCTGGGATGACAATGACCATGAGAAAGCGCTGAATAACAGCTCAGCATATCCAGATATTTCTTTCCTTCAATATCCCAAACCCAAACTCCCTTTCCTCTGGTTAGCACTACCGGCAGGGGAGCATAAGTTTCCATTATGTGTTTTTTAGTCATCTCAATAATTTCAGCAGAAGTCATTTTCTTTTTCATCACTTTCCTCCTCAAATATCTAATTTTCAACGAACCTCAAAGCATAATAACGCTTTAAAAAAAAGTGTCAACCCCCACTAACTTTGGACATATTTTTCTTATTTATGCTTGATTTTGGCATTTTCAAAACGAACATTATTTTATCAAAGCAGATAAAATATGTTTTGGCCCCCCCACTTTTTTATAGTTCAGCAAATTACATTTATTGAATAATTTAAACAAGATTTGTCTATCTAAATGCTTTCTTAAATCATAATTTCTGCAAAAAGTGGTGGGGGGGGCCATGTCCAAAGTTGGTGGGGGGTCAACCCCATTAGATAGAATTCCACTCATCTAACGGGGTAAATAAAAAATCGGAGGTTTTATCCTCCGATTTTATCTTGTCCGCCATCTTGTCCGCCGAAGCCCGAAAGGCGAGGGCGGAAGCCTTAGCGAAGGCGGAAGCCTTCCATGAAGGCCTTTTCATTGAGTTCGGGATTTTTCCCTTTAAGCTCTTCATGGATTATTTTAATTATTGATTCAGGTTTCACCATCTGAGTTTTTGCGATAACCGCGCCAAGCATTATCATATTGGCAATGCTTCTTTCTCCTGAAATTTCCATTGCCATTTTGGTTGCCGGTACAGGAATCAATTCATGGTTCTTAGACAATTTTCCCGCGTCTATCAAATCCGGGTCGTAGAAAATCATGATTTTATTTTTTGTTTTGGGAATTGCCATCTGGCTGAATATTATTAGGATATCCGGCTCCAAAACCGTTGGAAAATCAATTTTTTCGTCAGAAACAATAACTTCCGACTGAGAAAGCCCGCCAGTTACCTCGCCTCCGTAAGACGGAGAGCTGGAAACTTCTTTTCCTTCAAGGATTGCGGACAGCGCCAAAATTTTTCCCATTACGCCAAGTCCCTGTCCGCCCTTGCCAAAGAAAATTATTTCTTTTTTCATTTTATCCCTCCCTCAAAAGCTCAAGATATTCTTTCAGGCTTTGGAATTCGCCAAAAATAATCTTGTCTTTCAGGGTTTCATCGTTTAGGCTTCTAACTTTTTCCTTTGAGATAAAATGTTCTTTTTGCCACAAAAGCATTTTTGAGGCCCATCTCATCTGGTTCCGTTGTCCATACTGCCTTGGGCATTGAGAAATAATCTCCATAAATCTGAAGCCGTCGGCTGAAAGCATGTTTTTTATTCCCTTAACCAATAAATGGGGATAGGCAGTTGGATAGCGGTTGACATATTTTGCGCCAGCTCCCAGGACCAACTTGACCAAATCGAATGGTATGTCGGCATTCCCTTCGGTCGTTGTTGAGGTTTTGGAATTTATCGGAGTTGTCGGTCCGGCTTGCCCGCCAGTCATTCCATAGAGAAAGTTGTTCAGACAAAAAACGGCAATTGGGATATTTTTTCTCGCAGCATGAATAAGATGGTTTCCGCCGATTGAAGCGGTGTCGCCATCTCCACCAATTACTATCACATTCAATTTGGGATTAGCTAATTTTACACCTGTCGCGAAAGCAACTGGCCGGCCATGGGTTGTATGGAAATTGTCAGCTTTGAAATAATTGCTTGCTACCCAGCCAGAACAGCCAATTCCCTCAACGAAATTGAAATCATCAAGCTTTTTTTTCATTTCTTCAACCGCTTTTAATAAGCAGTTTATGAAGATTTCATAGCCGCAGCCAGGACAAAATGTGGTTTTTTCTTGCTTAAGATAGAGCTTTCTTAATTCGTGGATATTCATTTTTACCAACCCTCCCCCAATAGATATTTTAATATTCTTCGAGGGTCAATAATCTGGCCATTGGGTTGAGGCAGGGAAACAACTTCTCTGGAAATTTTTTCCCTGACAACATAGAACATCTGTCCCTGGTTCATTTCCGGAACCACGAATTTTCTTACCTTTCCTGAAAGCTCTTTGATTTTGTCAGCCGGGAAAGGATAAACGATTCTTGGCCGCAAAAACCCGACCTTTTTGCCTCTTTTCCGGGCTTCCCTTACCGCCCATTTAGCAGAGCGTCCCACTGTTCCAAATGCCACCACCACTATTTTTGCGTCATTTAGGAATAATTCTTCACAATCAACAAGTTCCTCTTTTTGTTTTATGATTTTATTTTGAAGGTGAGAAATTAATTCCTCTTGGATTCCCGAATCAGCGGTTGAGCGCGCGCCGAGTTTATCATGAGTTGAGCCTGTAATGGAAAGAAATTCGCCATCGCCAAATCTCGGCATTGATGGCGTAGAAAAATCCGGAGTTGGACCAAAAGGCGGCTCGCCCGGAATGTAAATTCTGTCAAAAGCGTCAATTTTTTCCTTAATTTCCACGCTTTCGGAAAGATGAGCAAGATAAGCGTCAGAAAGAAGAATTACTGGAGTTCGGAATCTTTCTGACAGGTTGAAAGCTTTTATTGTTAAATCGTAAAGCTCCTGAACTGATTCCGGGTATAAAACAATTCTTTGAATCGCGCCATGAGAGCCATATCTCACTTCTCTCATGTCCATGGCTCCCGGTCTTGTTGGTTGTCCGGTTGAAGGACCGGCTCTCTGAACATCAACAACAACGCAAGGAGTTTCGGTCATATCAGCCAAGCTTAGATTTTCCTGCATCAGGGCAAAACCAGGCCCGGAAGTTGCAGTTATGGCTTTAAGTCCAGCCCAAGAAGCGCCAAGAATCATGGAGATTGCCGCAATTTCGTCTTCGGCCTGAACCATTACGCCATCAACCACCTTCATTCTTTTTGCCATTTCTTCCAGAATTTCATTGGCTGGAGTAATGGGATACCCGGCAAAAAACCGGCAACCGCAAGCCAAAGCCGCTTCAACAACCGCTTTATTGCCCTGCCAGAAATATTTTCCGGGAGTTAGGGGATTTTTTGTTTCCCTCCAGCCGCCTCGAGCGAGCCTCGCCTCTGGCGGGCCGCCCCTACCGAGTCTTAATCTTGGCGAATAAGAAGGAGTTTCTTTTTCTTCAATTTTCAGATTGATTGCGCCGGGGCAGAAAAGCTCACAGAGTTTGCAACCCGTGCATTTTGTAGGATTAGCGACTTTCTTTAATTTGAATCCTTCGGGACTAATTTCTTCACCATCTTCAAAAACTTTTTTTGGGCACATTTCCACACAAAGATTGCAGCCCCTGCACAAAGTCTGCTCAATAGAAATTTTCCTTTCCATTACTTCTCCCTTGCCCTCCGTAGCCTTGTGCGAAGGAGGGTTTTGTTTTCAATGTTCTCGGAAAATTATATCACAAGTTTTTAAAAATAGCAATAGTTCGCATGTGTTTGGATATAATCGCATAGATGCAGGTGTTTGACATTTACATTTTAAGTTAAACAAAAAAGGAAGTCCTCTCGGAACTTCCCTTATTTTGACGGTTTTAAGAAAGCTGCAATTCCTTTTCTGCCTCTTCCCCCAGTTTTTTAAGATCATCTATCTTAGGGCAATTGGCTGATTTAAAAAGGACAAAACAATTTTCGCATTGAAGAAAGGCAGCTAGATAAAGAATCATTTTTTCATATCTAAGATTTTCTATTCCCAATTCTTTAAGAAGTTCAAATCCAAACTTATTTGCCAGAAGTTCTTCATACAGACAATCTTTCTTTATCCCGCAACTCCTTCCCCTGAGTCGAGCTTCAATAAAGTCTTTTATGGCCTTTTCGTCATCTGGAAGGCAGAGAAAATGTCCCAACTCGTGAGCCATTTCTGCTCGAAAGAAGTTTTGACTCCCCTTTCCTTCTAAAAATTTATTGACTTCTCGAATGGGGATAAGTATTTCCCTTGTGTAAAAATTCGATCCCATTGTAAATCCACATTTCTTGTTGGCCACCTTTAATCTTATACCGAAAGCATTCAGTTTGTTTAACAGCTCCCTTGAAAAATGGTCTTGACTAAGCTTCTGGGTTAAGGCCTCTAGCGCTTTCCCCTTTTCTCTTTTCCCGAAGAACCGATCCAAAATCATTATTCATCTCCCTTTTTGTAAAGTTGCAAACGTCAATATATCTTACCAAAAACCCTGGATATTTTCAATAGTTTTTAAAAGCAAAATGATAAGAGGCGAATTCTCGCCTTTTATGAAATTATCGCTATTTTTTTCCTGGAAATAAATCCGGTATTACAAATTCCAGTTCGAGTTCCTTTAGCTTCTTTTTGGTCGGAATGCCAGATTTCGTCCAGCCGCGAAGCTTGTAGTACTTGTTCAAAAGCTTGTTGATTTTTCTCATTGAAAGTTTCTTGCCTTTGGTTGGACCAGACGGCACGGCTTCTTTCAAGAATCTTGCTGGCGGAGTATCATAAGCCCGTCCAAATCCCTCAATTTCCCTGATTGAAAAAGCTCTGGTTAAGTTCCAAACCCGTTCGCTAATCTTATAAATATCTTCCAGTGTATAATCAAGGTCGGTAACGACTTTCAACATTTCAGTATAGTAATCAAGCTTCAGCTTCAGTTCTACCCATAAAAGCCGGCAAGCGCCAAGCATATCAAACATTGGTCTTGCATGCTGTAAGAATATCACCCTTTCAGGTTTGCCTTTAAGCAATTCCCGGCCCATTTCAATATCTGAAGTAATTGCCCAGGAACGGTTATGATGGCCCCCGACATCGCAAGTCAGATAAGAGAGCAGCATAGCCAAGGCGTTGCGCGAGCCATAGCCAGACCATTCAAGGCCCTTAACATGAATCGCAAAATCTTGGGAGCCTTTGCCAAACCTTTGAGAAGCAAGCCGGACGCCATCAGCCAGAACTTTTCCGACACCTTGCTTTTTGGCGATTTTTCTTGCCAGATATTCAAAGGTTTCCACATCCCCAAATTTCAGTTCGCGTCCTTCGGTATCTTCTTTGGTAATTATGCTTTTTTCAAAGCACTCAATAGCAAAAGCAATTACGCCGCCGGCTGAAATCGTATCAATGCCCAGTTCGTCGCAAAGATAATTATTATAAGCCACGTCTTGGATATCGTTAAATCCGCAGTTTGAACCGCAAAGAGCGATTGTTTCGTACTCCGGGCCCTCAACCAATACATCATATTTTCCTTCTTTTTTACTGTGCGAATACTTGCCGCAAGCCATAGGGCATAGCATACAGGCTTTATCATGGACAACGATTTTCTCACGCATCACTGTTTCTTTCAGGCCGCTTACATCTTCCATATGCTCAGACTGGAAGTTTTTGTAAGGCAGGGCGCCGATTTCGTTTGCCCAGACAGTAACGCTCGGCGTTCCGTATTTTTGCCAGGTTTCTAAATCCGGCTGTTTCATACACCATTCAAGCGTTTCTTTGGTTTTCCTTACCATTGCTTTCTGGTCTGCCAGAATAACAGGTTTATCTCCGCGAATAGCTACAGCTTTAAGGTTCTTTGAGCCAAGAACCGCGCCAATGCCCGTTCTGCCTGCCTGCCTGCCAAAATCATGGCTGATACAGGCAAAATAAACCTGGTTTTCGCCAGCTGGACCGATTACGGCAATCTGGAATTCTTTGCCAAGGTCGCTTTTTAGCATTTTTTCCGCTTCCATTGAGCCCTTGCCCCAGTATTTTTCAGCGTCCCGGATCTCCACCTTGTCTCCGTCAATAAAAAGATAAGAAGGCTTTTCCGCTTTTCCGCCGATAACAACCGCATCATATCCGGCGTATTTCATTTCCGCTGCCAAGTGTCCTCCGACATTTGAGTCGCCATAACCGCCGGTTAGCGGCGATTTGCTGGCAAAAGTGGTTTTGCTGTTTGCTAAAACCAGGGCGCCGGAAAGCGGTCCGGCAGCCATAATCACTTTGTTTTCAGGACCCAAGGGGTCAGTGCCTTTTTTCACTAAATCATAAAGAAGTTTTGCGGCAAAGCCGCGGCCGCCAAGATAATTCCTGGCGAATTCTGGCTCAAGGTCTTCGGTTTTGATTTCGCCGGTACTTAAATCAACCCTTAGAATTTTTCCGCCATAACCCGGCAGAGAACTTTCCTTTTTGAGAACCACTGCGGTTTCTATTTTTTCGCCCTCGCCCTCTTTAATAAAAAGGGCTTTGGTCGGGCAGTATTTCAGGCATTCGCCGCAGAGCTTGCAGCCTTTCATTTTAATATGATAGCCGGGTTCGGGAAAATTAGCTGTAATTTTTATAAATGATTTTTTGGGATTGCACTCCCCGGTATTTTTCAGCGCGCAGACCAGTTCGCAAATCCGACAACCAGAGCATTTTGTCTCATCTTTTCCGATTTTCAGCATTATCTTTTCTCCTTTTTCCACATTTTGTTTTCAAGGGGCTTAGCCGCCCGAGATTACGGAAAAAATTATGACTGTTGCGCCGTTTTTCAGTGGGGTTTTAAGTTTCCTTGCCGACAGACCGTCAACCATAATTATAAGATGATCACTTACCTCTCTTTTCCTCCCTTTCTTAAATAAAACCTCTTTCAATTCAGGATAATCCCTTACAAGCTTATTTAACAGTTCTTTCAAGTTCTTTGCCGGAAGAAAAATCTCTTCCCTTCCAACAATATTTTTCGGAACGAAAAACAGTTCAACTTTTATCATTATCTGTTCCTTTTCAAGGCACCCTTTAGCTCTTTGAGATGATAACCCAGAAAATTAAATTTGTCAAGAACGGGTTTGGTAAAAAATGCAATTTTACAATAATAGAAGAAGCCCGATTTTCTATCGGACTTCTTTTAAAAGGAACGACTTTTAATTTTTTGTCGGGTCAAATACTCCACTCTTTTCAAAAATTCCCTGGCTTCTTTTTCTGTTTTTCCGGTGAACCCGCCGCTGATATATAATCTCTCCGGGGCAAGATTTTCAATCAGACCCCCAACCTCCTTTTCGTTTTCAGCGGCAACCCAAAGGCTTTTTCCCGCTTTCTGGATTTTCCGGAAAAGCGGAATCCATTTTGGATGAGCAGGACTGCTTTCCGGGTCGCCATAATATATTGGTCTCCATTGGATAGCTTTTATCTGGGGCATTTCCAAAAGAGTGTCCAGATATTCCAATTCTTCTTCACCATCAAGATGCCAGATGATGTAATCAAGATATTTTCCCAGTTTTTCCATTTCCGGGACAATGAAATCTTCAACGATTCTTCTCAGGAGAATTGGGGCAACCTCTTTTTTGGATGCCGAAACCGCTATACAGCTGGCATCGCACTGGCAGGCGTAAGATTTGCCCGGAGCCCAGATAAGCCAGTTTGAGGAACCGGGGAACTTTTGAGAAGTGATTTGCCAGAAATCCTCGTAAGCTTTTATCCAGAGTTCCATAAATTTATCTCTAACTTCCAATAGCTTGTTATCAAATCCTATATCCTGGAATATCACAGGCCCTCGCATGAGATAAAGACTGGTAAAGACATCTCCGAAATCCGGGATGTCAACCAAAAATTTTCCCTTGCTTTTTCTGACAGCTGTTTCTACCAGCCTTAGGCTCATTTCATACCACGGATTCGAGGGATGAAGTTCAAGCTTTAAATCGTTCCAACTGTCAACAAAAGGTTCGGTTAAGCTCGTGTCTTCTAAAAACTTTAAATTAGCTCCCAGAAAAGCCGGCATTATTATAGGGACCCCGCGGGCTCCGTACTGATGCAGGATTCTGGGAATTTCTTCTCCGAAGTAACCTACAGAAAGCAGAGTTCTCATTCCTTCTTCAATAAATTTTTCGATGTTGACTTCTCCCTCCACAGGGTGGGGCCATAATTTATTGAAGTGTTCATAAATTACGGAATACCGCGAGCGCACCACTTTTCGGTTTTTGATGTTTATGGATTCTTTCGGAACTCTTCGTTGGTTGAGATACCAGCGAATTAAAGAATAAAGCAGGCGCGGATTTCTTCTGTTAGCAATAAGGAATTTTAAGGGATTTGGCACAACAAAACCAATGCAGGTTCGGTCGCCGACAAGTTCGCCTTGCCACCATCCTTCAATTTTTTTCATTGCTTTTTCAATGTGCTCGGAAACCATTTTCACATCTCCTTTCCACTAGGCCAGAAATCGAAAATAGAAAATCTGGATATTAACGAGCAGGGTCAGGAAAGCGCCAACCCCGTAATTTAAACGAATAACAATATCAGCCTTGGTTGCCAGCGACCTTGTAAACATTACGCTCATTCCAAAAAGCAACATTCCAAACATCAGCCAGCTTACTCCCTCGGTAGATTGCCTTTGGAAATTAAGGATAATCTGGGGAACGCTGGTAAGGGTCAAAACGAGCATTGCCAGCCAGGAAATTCCTTCAAAAAATATTTTCTTAAGCTTTTTCAAAGTTTCTTCTCCTTTCCGATTCTCAAGACACCAAGCTTAACTAATTATACCATAAATTTATTTAAAAGTCAATAGAGCTCGTTTTCAAAATGATGAATTTTAACTTTTTTTGTCTCATCATCGGCTTCAACTGAAATTACATCAATCTGCCAGGAAGTATCTAAAGGAATTTTTTTTGAAAAGAGATAATATTTGCAAGCCAAAAGAAGTTTTTTTCTTTTTTGGGGACCTATGCTTTCTTCGGGGAGAAAACGGTTTGGGTTTTTGGGACTGCTCATAGATAGGGTTTTAACCTCAACAAAGATAATTGCCCGGCCCCTTTGAGCTATAATGTCAATTTCTTTATGGTCGGCTTTCCAGTTTCTTTCTAAAATCCGATACCTTTTCTTTTTAAGAAATTTTACAGCTGAATCCTCGCCCCAATTTCCTAAAGTCTTGGTTGACATTGGCATATTTTAATTTATCATAAGAATAATGCAAAAATCAATAGTTCCTTGACATAGTTCCTTGAAATCTTAAAGTTTGAGGGAAGAAAATGGAAAAGATTGTGGTGATAGACTTTGGCAGTCAGTATTCTCATTTAATTGCGAGTAAGCTTCGCAAACTTAAAGTTTTTTCGGAAATTAAAAGTCCAGAACTTAGGCCCGAGGAGCTAAAAGAGGTTAAGGGAATTATTTTTTCCGGCAGCCCCTTAAGAATTGTTGAACCGACCGCGCCCGGTATTGACAAAAGAATTTTTAAACTGAAAATTCCGATTCTGGGAATTTGCTACGGTCATCAGTTGCTGGGTCGGGAGATTGGCGGCAAAGTCAGGGAATCAAAAATCAAAGAATTTGGCAAAACGGTTCTTAAAACTCAAGATAAATCCGGAATTTTGGAAGGGTTAAAAGATGACGAGCTCGTCTGGATGAGTCATAATGACGAGGTTTCCAAATTGCCTCGGGGTTTTAAGATTTCCGCTCAAACCGAAAATTGTCAGATTGCCGTGATGGAAAACCCCAAAAAGAAATTCTTCGGTGTTCAATTTCATCCCGAAGTCAGTCATACCGAAGGCGGCTTAAAGATTTTTGATAACTTTTTAAAAATCTGCCGGGTTAAAAGGGATTGGGAAATCCCCGGCCTTATAGAAGAAATTATTAAAGACATCCGGGAAAAGGTTGGCAAAAGAAAAGTTTTTCTTTTAGCCAGTGGGGGAGTGGATTCAACAGTTACCCTGGCAATTTTGATTAAGGCCCTGGGGACGGAGAGGGTTTTTGCTTTTTATGTTGATTCCGGGCTTGGTCGAAAAAACGAAGCGGAGGAGATTAAAAAATTATTTAGAAAATCAGGCTTTAAAAACATAGGGCTCATTAAAGCCGAGAACCGCTTCCTGAAAAATTTGGAAAAAATTTCCGACCCCGAGGAGAAAAGAGAAATAATCGGCAGACTTTTTATTGAACTTTGGAAAGAGAAAATAAAAAATTTTGCTCCGGAAGACTGGCTGCTGGCTCAGGGAACAATTTATCCCGACACAATTGAAACAGCCGGAACGATTCGCTCTGAGCGAATTAAAACTCATCACAACAGAGCGGAAGCAGTCAAAGAGTTGCTTAAAAGAGGAGAGATAATTGAGCCCCTTGCGTTTTTTTACAAAGATGAGGTTAGGGAAATTGGCAAAGAACTTGGCTTGCCGGACGAGCTTGTCCGGCGCCACCCTTTTCCGGGACCCGGAATGGCCGTAAGAATTATCTGTTCTGATTTCAGTTTTTGGCAAGACAAGAAAATTAACCTGCCCGAAGAATTACCCCTCGGGGAATTGGAAATTCTTTGCCAAAAATTCTCTCTAAAACCTTATTTGCTGCCCATCAAGACTGTTGGCGTTCAGGCAGACCAGAGAGTTTACAACAAGCCGGTTTTGCTTTCCGGTAAAACAGATTGGCAAACTCTTCAGCAAGTTTCAAGTGAAATTACAAATCATTTCAAAGGTTTGATAAACAGGGTTTTATATTTAATCTATCCGGAAACGTTTGACCCAAAAACATTAAAACTCAAAAGAGCCGGGCTTAGCAAAGAAAGAATATTTTTAGTCAAAGAAGCTGATTGGCAAGTAGAGAAACTTTTGAAGGAAAAAGGGCTCTGGAGAGAAATTTGGCAAATTCCGGTCATTCTTGCTCCCCTGAGTTTCTCGGGTTTGGGCGAAACTCTAATTTTAAGACCGGTTTTATCAGAAAATGCCATGACTGCTGATTTTGCTAAAATTCCCGGTCCGGTTTTGCAGGAAATAGTTGAAAAATTACTTTTGCTTCCTGAAATTTGTGAACCCAAAAAAGTTTCTCCGATAGAGTTAATATTGTATGATATAACCACCAAACCGCCGGCAACCATTGAATGGGAATAAGTTTTATCAGTATGCGTAATGCCGTTAGGTTTTCGCGAATTTACGCGAATAGGGGCGGCCGGAAGTTGGGCGCTTCTTCGGGGTCTTAAGAAAGCCGCCCTCGCGAATTTAAGCGAATACACGAATTTTAAGGGCATAATAAGAAAGACAATTTGAAAGCTCCGTTAGGAAACGGAGCTTTTTTCTTTGAGCCAGAGGAAATCTTCTTCTATTCCAAAATCCTGCCAGGCAAATATTTTATTGTATTGAGAAAAATTAGAAGAATGAAAATCCGACCCGGCCGTAACCGCAAGACCCAATTCTTTAGCAATTTGGAAAAGCTCTTTGGTTTGGTCTTGAGTGTGGCGGGTATAAAAAACCTCCATTCCCCCAAGCCCCAATTCCCGAAGCTCAAGAGCTTTGGTCATTGTTTCTTTATAACCTCCACACTTCCATTTTGGATGAGCCCAGACCGCAATTCCGCCACTTTTTTTAAGTAGCTTGATTACCTCGGAGGCAGACGGTCTTTCCCAATCCTGATAAGCCCCTTTTCCCTCAGTCAGATACTTTTTAAAAAATTCACTTTCAAATTTTGTATCAATTCGCAGTTCTTTTAGCTTTCGCGCATTCTTTTTATTTTTAATAATCGCCCGAGCCAGATGAGGACGAGTTAAACTACCCCTGGCATATTTTTTGACCTCGGAATATTCAATAAAAAATCCTAAATTTTTTAGCCTTTCAATCATTTTCAAAAATCTTTCCCTACGTTTTCTTCCCACCTCTTTGAGAAATTCCAAAAGTTCAGGGTTTTTATAGCCCGTGGCGAGTTGGCCGAATCCATCAATAAAATAACCCAAAAGATGCTGTTCCTGTTCCTGAAAATTGCAGGAAAATTCAATTCCCGGGATAACCGAAATACCCGATTTTTTGCCGGCCTTAATTGCTTCTTCAACTCCCCAGACAGTTTCGTGGTCGGTCAGCGAAATAATTTCCAATCCTAATTTTTTACATTCTTTTACCAATTTTTCCGGCGAAAGTTCGCCGTCAGAGTAATGAGAGTGCATATGCAGGTCAATCTTAGCTTTCATTTTTCTCTTCCCTTCATTTTTAAACCGAATTTATCAAAATGTTAAAGAACTTTCAGGTCCTTTATTTTTCGTCTGGTCGGAGGCCGCGGATTCGAACCGCGAATCGCTCGCTCCTTTACCCCGTTAGAAATCTTATCGCAATTACTGAACGAAGCGCGAACCTTTTTTGAGCGGACGCTTACGCCCTGACGGGCGCAAAATCTGACCGCTCAGGCGGGGCGGGAAGAAAAGGGGGTGTGGGGGAAATGAATTCCCGTCCCGCCCTCGCTTTCGCCGCCGCCGAATTTCGTGCCAGTGAAACTGGCGCGCCGTCTATTCATTATCCTGAAAATTATCAATATTATTTTAGCAACTTTTTAAAACAAAAGCAACCTGTTTTTAGGTTGCTTTTGCAAAATTTCGGCGTTTTATTCCGAGTTTATTTTTTCTCTATTGATTTTACAGTGGTATTTGTCAAATCAACAGTAATCCAGTAATCCTCTCCCGTGCTTTCTTTTTCTAAAACCACAGTGGTTTCTACAAATCTTGTTGTCATGCCGGTTTCGGTTTTGGTAGTAACCGGCTCTGACCTGATAATTTCCAGAATTTCGTAATCATTATCTTTCAATAAATCCTTAATTCTTTGGTCTTTCTCACCTATTTCTTTGAGCATCTGGCTGAATATCTCTTTTTCATTAGCGGTTATTTCTCCGCTTGGCTTAGATCCTTCATACATTTTTACCTTTCCTTCACTACCGGGTAAGGTTTCAACATCATTAGGCCCAAGATAAAACTTGGGCTTAATAGGATAGGGATATTCGGATTCTGGAAGTTCCTGAATCTTGCCATCTTGAATCTTACTGGTTGACATTGCTCCTTCTATGGCTCCGGTGCTTAAATTAACCGTGATTATATCCTGCCCCCTTTCGGATTCAAAGATAACATTTACTCTTCTGTCTTCTCTCTCATCATAAGCCACCACTCTTACTCCGTTTTCTTCTGAAGTTGTCTGTATCTTGAGTTTCAAGGGCGGTAAAGGTTTTACTGCCACAACTTCAGCGTCCGCCGGAAGCATTTCTTTAATTTTTGGGTCTGATTTGGCAATCTCGATCGCTCTGGCTTTTTCTTCTTCGGTCAAAGGAACAAGAGCAATCATCGTTTCTTCAACCATTTCCAGTTTTTCTACTTTTTTTCCTTTAAGGTCTATTTCGGCAATTGAGCCAGAAGATTCTATTACTTCGCCTGTTTTTAGGTCTTGATAGGTGATGTAAAATTGCCCGGGTCCGCGCATAGCAGTTTCCTCGCCGCCTTTTAATGCAGGCAGAGGAGGCAATTTTTCTTCAGGAAGAGCGAGTAAGACATAAGCTTTGCCGTCCTGCAGTTTTACCTCTTTAATCTCCACTCCGTAATCTTCCATCAATTGCTGAATCTGCGGGTCGTTCTTGGCAATTTCCATTGCTCTGGCTATCTGTAATTTTGGCTGAATTACACCAAATCCCACAACCAAAATTAAAGCCAAGGCAACGCCAGCTGGAACTAATCTTTTTGTCCAAAACATAGTAGTTTTTCCCTTAAAATATCCAGAGTTAAGCAAAGCCAATCTAAGCCGTCGTTGATGGCTTTGAATTTCAATTTCCGGAAGTTCAATATTTTCTAATTTTTTTTCTAAATCTTTGAGTTCCATAACTCTGAATACTTAATATTTTTTACTTTTTCGACCTTTGTGAGCATCGTTTTGACGCTCTATAACCATAACGCAAAAGGTCGAAAAAGGTTGCGTTATTTTGTCCACTGACATCTGTTATCAACGCATTTACATTTGTATCCTGGTACCCTATAACAATCTCTCCACACACAAATAGTTATTGTTCCCTCTCCTTTTCCTTCGCATACCTCACTACTACATCCGCCCAGATTACAATCTGCATCAGTCTTACATTTGGCATAAGTAGACCAACCACAAAATTCTTCTGATCTTTCTGAAGGTAAAATTTTATTTATTTCCTCAATCCAACTTTTATCTAATTCTTGGCTATCTTCTTGTTTTATTGCCCAGCAACTCCACATTCTATTACTACAGGCAAGCTCACATTCCTCTTTTCCTCCGAAAGTAATCTCCGGAATATGCCTACAACCTTCAACTTTATAACATCCAGAATCCTCAGACCAAAGATATCCAGCAAGAAATGCCTCACAAGGTCCTAGTTTTTCTAAATCTTCTT
>Ga0210017_1001509_pt1 | contig 20217 bp, 19 predicted proteins | sample CryGeyCG2014_020_FD_183966 | JGI IMG/M metagenome (GOLD analysis project Ga0210017, IMG submission 183966) | Groundwater microbial communities from aquifer - Crystal Geyser CG08_land_8/20/14_0.20 (SPAdes) (version 2) | ecosystem: Environmental > Aquatic > Deep subsurface > Groundwater | place... | reverse complement strand
ATATTATTTTTGCTGAGCCATTTTTCAACGATTTGGCGAGAAAGATTTAATCCTTGAGATAAATTATTTATTAATTGTTTTCTGGGCTGTGAGAACCCCGCTTTGACGATTCTAAAAAAATAGAAGCGGATTGACGCTGATAGCAACGCGGATTTACGCGGAATTATCTTCAAGATTACTGAATCTACCTTTGGTTGGGGCCAGAAAGATTTTTTTGAGACATGACTTATAATTTTAGGAATCCCATAAAACTGAGAAAAAACAGCAAGTTTTGACATTTTCGGCGGTTTGGCACAGATTCTTTCCCCAACTTCTTTTTGGACCATCAAGACCATTGACTCGGGTGGAAATTCTGTCTCTAAAAACTTCCGTATCACCGGCGCAGTAATATAATAAGGTAGGTTGGCAACAACCTTATAATTTTTAATTTTTCTGGCGCTTGCGCCTCCCCGAAGGGTTGCTTTTAAATTTTTAATTTTTAAAATATCTTCATTTAAAATCTCTACATTCCTGAAATCTTTTAATGTTTCTTTTAGAATTTCTATTAACCGAGAATCTTTTTCTACAGTAATTACTTTTTTTACCTTTCTCGTTAATTCTTTTGTTAAAGTTCCAATGCCGGGACCTATTTCTAAAACAATATCAGTTTTTTTTAATTGGCCGGCCTCAATAATTTTTTCTAAAACTCTTTTTGAGATTAAAAAATTTTGTCCTAATCTTTTTTGGAGCCAGATTTTTTTCTCTCTTAATAAATTTTTGATTTCTTTCTTCATTTTAGAAGTTTTTATCTTTTGTCAGAGTCTGTCAGTTTGTTAGAGCTCAGAGCTCTAACAAACTCTATCCAATAAAATAAAGAAAATATAGGGTAATTTCAGGGCTGTGGATAAATAGGGTTGATTTATTCTTATTTTCAGGTTACACTCTTAAATAGTTTAATATATGAGTAGCTGGAAATTACCTTATTTCAGGGTTGTGACAGCTGTTTTTTGTTTAGTTATTGCCCTTAGCTTCTTTTTTTACAAGGGCGAGAAACCTTTATCCTTTCAAAGGAATTTTTTTGATAAAACTCAATATCTTTTTCCAAAAGAAGAAAAACAAGTTGAAGCTTTTGATTTAGATGTTCTTGAGGGTGCCTTTATAAAATCTTCGGGGCCACCCTTTTTGGTTTCCGGGAAAGTTTTGGCTGTTTTCGGCGATAGTGAAAGAGGAAATGAGATTGAAGAATATATTGTTAAAGAAGGAGATAATTTAAGCACTATCAGTGAGGAATTCGGTATTTCTTTAGAAACCGTTCTTTGGGCAAATGATTTATCCCGTAACTCTGTTTTGAAAGTTGGTCAAAAATTGATTATTCTGCCCGTTTCGGGAATTTTACATATTATTCAGAAGGGAGATACTTTAAGTGGAATTGCTCAGATTTACAAGGGAGAAATTGATGAAATTGTTGCTATTAATGGCTTCTCGGATAGTTACGATATCTTTATTGGAGACCTGCTGATTATCCCCGGAGGTAAAATGCCTCCCCGACCCCCTCAGATTTTCCAGACACCTTTAGCCGATTCTTATTTTATCTTTCCTTGCGAAGGGAAAATAACCCAGGGACCTCATGGACCATTTGGAAATGCTGTTGATATTGGAAATAGCTGCGGCAGTCCGGTGGCAGCTGCAGCCAGCGGAGTTGTTCAAAGAGCCGGCTTTACCCGGATTGGAGGTAACCTGGTGACGATTTTACATCCCAACGGAGTGGTCACCTATTATGGCCATCTTTCCACGATTTCAGTCAGACCCGGCCAGGAAATAAATACCGGCAGTGTCATTGGCTATATAGGAAATACAGGATATACCTTAGGAGCTACCGGCTGTCATCTTCATTTCGAGGTTATCGGAGCAAAAAATTTCTTAAATAACTATTTAGTAGGAAGTTGGCTGAAATGGGGAAACAAATAATCAATTCATTAAGTCATCAAGTTTGGTTATTCATTCCCTTTTAAACGGTAAATTAAAGCTTCGGTGATATTTTCAAAAGAAATATCACTTTTTTCTTCCAGGTCGGCAATTGTCTTAGCTACTTTTAGGACTCGGTGGTAGCCGCGAGCTGAAAGTTTGCCTGAGTCAACATATTTTCTCAAGATGTTTTGAGAAGTTCTCTCAATTTGGCAGTATTTTTTAATCTGGGGGATTTTCATTTCCGAATTGGTTAAAATTTTCTCTGCTTTAAATCTTTCTCTTTGAATTTCCCTGGCTTTTTCCACCCTTAACCTTGTTTCAGTACTTTGGTTTTCTTTGTCAGGAGAAACTAATTCGTCATATTTTAAAGAAGGGACCCAGCAAAAAATATCAATTCTATCCATAAGAGGTCCTGATAATTTTCTTCGATAAGAAGCAATTTGAGATGGAGCACAGGTACATTCTTTTTCCGGGTCATTAAAATATCCGCAGGGACAAGGATTGGCTGCTGCAATTAAAGTGAAGCGAGAAGGAAAAGTTAAACTTTGTTTTGCTCTCCGGATAATGATTTCTCCTTCTTCCAAAGGAGCTCTTAAGCTTTCCAAGACATCCCGGTGAAATTCTGGAAATTCGTCCAGAAATAAAACCCCTCGATGAGAGAGGGTAATTTCTCCCGGTTTGGGAGGAGAACCACCGCCGATAAGGGCGGTTTCCGAGGATGTGTGATGAGGAAAGCGAAAAGGCCTTTTAGTTAAAAAAGGCCTTTCTTTATTTAAAAAACCGGAGGCACTGTAAATTTTAGTAAGTTCCAATAACTCTTCAATATTTAATTTTGGCAGGATGGAAATTATTGATTTGGCTAATAAAGTCTTTCCCGTTCCCGGCGGTCCCTGGAAAAAGATATTATGGCCGCCAGCGGCGGCAATTTCTAAACCTCTTTTGGCGTGTTCTTGACCTTTTATCCAGCCAAATTTAATTTCAAAATCTTCAGGACCCTCTTCTAAATCAGAAAAATTTATTTCGGGAGCCGAAATTTCTTTTCTTTTCTCAAGATAACTCAGGGTTTCTTTTAAATCTCGAACACCGACGATTTTAATCTTTCTTTTAATTTCTGAAAAGTTCACCAAACTTGCCTCTTTTTCATTTTCTTTTGGTAAAATTATTTCTGAAAATGCTTTTTCTTGAGTTAAAAGAGCGAAAGAAACAGATCCTTTAATTGGTTTTAATCTTCCGTCTAAAGCCAGCTCTCCTAAAATAATTTTCTCTTTTGGGTCAAATTTAGTTTGGTTTGTGGAAAGAAGATAGCTTAAAGCAATTGGTAAATCATACAAACTTCCTTCTTTTTTTAAATCGGCTGGGGCAAGATTAATGATTACTCTTTTAGCAAGCTGGCGAGGAGAAGCGAGGTTAATATTTTTTATGGCAGCTCCAACTCTTTCTTTTGCTTCCTCGATTGCTTTATCCCCTAAACCAACGATATTGAAAGACCTTAGACCCTTCACGGAATAAGCTTCAACTTCAATAATTTCCGAGGAGAGCCCCTGGAGAACGGCTGAGAAAACTTTAGAAACCATAATAAAATTTGGTTATTATTTAACTTTCTTTTTTTCCTTCGTCTTTTTTTTCTCTTTCTTTATCTCCTTTGTTTCTTTTTTCTCCTTTGTTTCTTTTTTCTCTACTTTCCCCCTTTCTGTTTCTCCGATTTCTTCGGCCTCGCCCGTAGGTCTATGGCCGAGGGCCTCGCCTTTTTCTATCTTTTCTTTCTCCTTTTCTTTTTCTGCTTCTTCAATGGAGACAATATCAATTTTCCAACCGGTTAACTTTGCTGCTAATCTTACATTTTGACCATCTTTTCCAATAGCTAAAGAAAGCTGGTCTTGAGCCACAATAGCTTGAGCTTTATTTTTTGGCAGAATTTTGACTTCTAAAACTTTAGCGGGGCTTAAAGCATTGGCAATATATTTTTCTGACTCTTCTTGCCACTCAATGATATCAATTTTTTCACCACCTAACTCGTTAATGACAGCTAATATTCTTGTTCCTCGCTGGCCAACCAAGGAGCCAATTGGGTCGATTCCTTCTTCGGTTGCTCCGACAGCAACTTTTGTCCGAGAGCCCGGCTCTCTGGCAATTGATTTTATGACTACCTGGCCGGCTGAAATTTCCGGGACTTCCAACTCAAAAAGTTTTGAAACCAATTTGGGATAAGCTCGAGAAAGAAAAATTAAAGGTCCTTTGGGAGTAGATTCAGCTTTTAAAACATAAAGTTTTAGTCTTTGGCCGGGTCTGTAAAATTCTCCGGGAACTTGTTCAGATTTTGGAAGAATTCCCGAAGTTTTGCCGATATCAAAATAAACAACCCTTGGCTCCACTCTTTGAACAATCCCCGAAACGATTTCTCCTTCTTTTTCTTTATAATCTTTAAGAATCACTTCTCTTTCAGCCTCTTTTATTTTTTGTAAAATTACTTGTTTTGCCGTTTGAGCGGCTATCCGACCAAAACCTTCTTTTGATTCAGCCGGCAGCTTCAAATTTTCACCCGATTTTATTTCCGGCTCAATTTTTTTAGCTTCCTCCAAAAGGATGTGACGTTCGGGGCTGAAGCGAATTTTATCTTCGGGAGCCTCCTTTTCACCTTTTTTTATTTCCTCGATTTCTTCTTCGGAGAGAATTTCATCCTTATCAACAACTTGTTTCAATTGGAAAAACTTTACCTCTCCTGTTTTTGGGTCGAGTTTAGCATCGTATTTTTCTCTCTTTTTGCCATATTCTTTCTTGTAAGCTGAAGCCAAAGCTGCTTCAATTACCTCAATAACTTTTTCTTGAGGGATTCCCCGTTCTTCGGCAATTTCCATTACAGCAGAAGTTAATGTTTTTAAATCCATGTTTTTTCGTAATATAGTTATACAATTAAAGGCCGTTTTCCAACGACCCTTTCTTTAGTTTAGCAAAAAGTCGCGGCACGACTCGCTCCGCCCAGCTCAGCTGGGCTCCGCTCGTCTAGCACCGCTCCTTAAAACCCCTCGGTTTTAATCTTTCCGCCACGGGGAAGAATCCTTCTTCCCCGACCCCTATCTGCATTTTTGCTAAACTATACTTAGTTTAGCAAAAAAGAAAGTGCTGTCAATAAATATCTTCAATAACATTTTCGAAATGTCTAATTTTTGCTTTTTTAAAATCGGGAAAAATTTCAAGAGCTATTATATCAATCTGCCAGGGAGTCCTGAAAGAAATTTTATTTTCCGATAGATAAATCTGAGCCATTTTCCATAATTGTCTTTTCTTTTTCCAATCAATTTCATCTTCCGGCAAAAACCCCTCTCTTTTTTGGATACTCTTTACCTCAAAAAAGACAATTTTCTCCCTGTCTTCAGCAGTTTTTGCGAAAAAGAATTTCTTTTTGGCAACAATATCAATTTCACCCCATTTTCTTTTAAAATTCTGGCTCAGGATTTTATATTTTTTTCTTTCAAGATAATCCCTCGCAATTTTTTCGCCGAGATTCCCTAATTGTTTAGGAGAGATTAGAAGATTTATTTTTTTCATCTTCGTTTGACGAAAAGGAAAGAAGTGTAATTGTCTTTTCTATCCTGGAGTCCTTCGGCTAAAACCTCCAAATTATAGAGTTTGGCGCAAACTTTAGGAGCTAAAACAGCTATGTCTTTGGTAATTTTATTTTCCGATAAGTATTGAGCAGCTTTAGCTTGGTCAACTAAGATTCCTTTACCGGAAATTAATTCTTTATCAGGGTATTTTTCAGCTAAAGTTGATTTACATTGGGCTAAAGCTTGGGGGTGGGAGATAATTTTTTTAATTTCATTAAGTTTCATTCCTTTTTTTGCCAGCAAACAGTGATTAACAATAATTTCAAACTCTTCAACAATTTTACAATTGTAGCGCGATAAAGCATCAATTGTTTCTTTAACCGTTCCGGCGACTGAGTTTTGCAGGGCAAATTGACCGAAGTCAATTTCTCCTTGGTGTAAGGCATTGAGGACGTTATTTGAAGTGTAAAGGTATTTTATTTTGAAATTTTTAATTCCTTCTTTTTGGCAATAAAACCTGCAGGCCTCTTCATTAAAACTGCCTTCTCCTCCCTGAATGCCAATGATAATATAATCTCGGTTGACTTGCTCCGGCAAAAGTTTGTTGTAAATTTTAGTTAATGATTTCTCTAATCTGATTCGCATCTTTTTTGTAAAAGGATTAAAGGTTTGAAGGTCGGAGAAAAGCTGCCAGGTATCGTTACAGGTTTGTTCTTTAATTTCTAATAATGTCTCAAAGCCCGAAGTCGCTATAGAAGTTGGTTTCAGTTTCATATCTTCTAACACTCTGCCGATATAATGGGTAATACCTTGAGAAAAAGCTGCTAACCTGTCGTGTTTTTCCGGCGTCATCTCAACCACTTCTAATCCCAATCCTTGAAAATATTTTTTCCAAAAATTATAAATTTTCTTTTGAGATTTTAAGTTATAGATTACTATTTTTAATTCTCGGAAACCTTCTTTAATGCTGTCGGGACCAAACATCGGATGAGTGAGAATTAAGTTAACCACTTTTTTAGCCAGATGTTTCTCAAAAACGTGCTTCGGATAAATCTTTACTGAACAAACATCCAAAATGGTCTGGTCTTTTTGAATATATTTCTTACCAGTTTTGATAGCTTCATCTAATTCTGAAATTGGAACAGCATAGAAAATCGTCGGGGCTTCAAAAATTTTTTCCAACTCAACAAAATTAACCCCTAATTTTTTAGCTGTTTTTCTTTTATCTTTGATATCAAAAACCTGTACATCAAAATCTTTAGAAAAGATATCTGCTAAAAGTTGGCCAAATCTTCCAAAACCAATTATTGAAATTTTTTTCTTTATCATAGATTATTCATTTCTTTAATTTCTCATTTAATTCTTTAAGGAGTTTTTTGCTGTCTATGGTATAGAGTTTGCAAACATCGCCGATTTTCAAGTTCTCTATTTCAAACTTTGCCATCGGGCAAACCAAACAAGGTAAATTGTATTTTACCAATATTTTTTTGGCTTCAGAGTAATTTAAAATTTCAGCTAAAGTTGTTTCTTTAGTAATTTTTGCCATTTTTTAGAACCAAAAGAATTATCCAGCGAGCCATCCTCCGTCGCTTCGCTCCCCAGAAACCCACGGTTTCTGGCGGTCGTTCACTTCGTTCACTCCCTGTTTTCCTACACAGGGAAGAATTCTTCTTCCCCGACCCCCTTCTTTGAGGATGTCTTGCTATCCAGCAAGCCATCCTCCGTCAATTACAACTGTGGAACCAGTCATATAAGAGGAAGCATCAGAAGCTAAAAACAAAACTAAATTGGAAACTTCCTCTGGTTTTCCGACTCGCTGAAGAGGAACCCGAGCCATTAATCCTTCTATCATTTTTGGATCAGATTTTACTGATTCAATCATTGGAGTATCAATCATACCGGGAGAGACAACATTTACTCTAATTCCTAAAGGAGCTAATTCCAAAGCTAAAGCTTCACTCATTCCTACGATTCCTCCTTTACTGGCGCAATAATGGACAATATTTGGTAAACCAATTCCAACTTGTCCCATAGCTACAGAAGCGATATTGACAATTACTCCTGCCTGCCCCGTAGGAAGCTTACTTTCCTTCGGGGATTTTTGTTTTACCATTTCTTTTGCTGCCGCCTGAGCGCACAAAAAATATCCTTTGAGATTAATACCAATTGTTCTATCCCACTCTTCTTCGGTTATTTCCAGAAAGGGTTTGAATTGACAGATGCCGGCATTGTTGACCAAAATATCAACCTTACCGAATTTCTCAACTGTTTTTCTGACCATTCCATCAACCTCTTCTTTTTTTGAGACATCACATTTTACCCCTATTGCTTCTCCTCTTTGCTTTTTAATCTCCTCAACAACTTTTTGGCAATCCTCTTGTGAGATATCAGAAACAACAACCTTTGCTCCAGCTTGAGCCAGTTTTAAAGCATGGGTTCTGCCCATTCCTCTTCGAGCTCCGGTAACAATAGCAACTTTCCCTTTTAAATCTTCAAACATATTTAACTATAAGTTTTTTTAGTTAATGTTCCCGACCTTTTGGTTTAGGTTTCAATTTTTATTTTATATTTATTCTCTCGGTTAATCAACAACTCTTTTTTATTATTCCGCCACCTAACAATTCTTCTCTTTGATAAAAAACTACCGATTGGCCGGGAGTAATTGCCCTTTGGGCAACCATAAACTTTAAACGATAAACTTTTGACTTTTTGTCATAATCTAAAATTGCTATAGCTGGTTGATGACGATAACGAATTTTTGCTTTAACTTTCAAAGGCAATTTCGGAGCTTTTCCCGAAAGCCAATTAACATTTTCAGCGATTAATTCTTTCTTTTCCAAATCTTTTTCATTCTTAGTTAAAACCAGAATATTTCTTTTTAAATCTTTATCTGAGACATACCAGGGACCACCCGAAATTCCCAGACCTTTTCTTTGGCCAATTGTGTAAAAATGAAGTCCTTGATGTCTGCCAATTAGATTGCCTTTTCTGTCCATAATTTTGCCCGGCTTCGGTTTAAGATATTTTGAAAGAAAATCATTTATTGAAGTCTGGACAAAACAAATTTCTTGCGATTCCGGAACATCTAAAACTGGTAAGCCAAATTTTTTTGCCAGATTCCTAACTTGGCTTTTGATATAATTTCCAACCGGAAATAAAATATGTTTCAGTTGTTCCTGACTCAATTGCCACAAAAAATACGATTGGTCTTTAGTTCTATCTTTACCCCTTAATAAATGAAATCCGTTTTTTCTCTGAACTTGAGCGTAATGGCCTGTGGCGATAAAATCTGCTCCAAGCTCCCGGGCTTTTTTCAAAAGAAAACCAAATTTAATTTCTTTATTACAAACAACACAAGGGTTGGGAGTCCTACCGGCTTTGTATTCTTTTAAAAAATAATCTACCACTTTCTTTTTAAATTCCTTTTCAAAACTTAAAACATAAAAAGGAATTTTTAATTTAGCAGCTACTTTTCTAGCTCTTGCCTCGGCTTCTGAACTACAACACCGGTTTTCATACAAGCTGAAATTAGCGTTGCTATCAGCATTAATCAGCGGAGAGCCGCGAAGCGGCTCAGACCAGAACTTCATAAAAACTCCGATAACATCAATCCCTCGACTCTGCTCAGGATTGCCCTGAGCCTGCCGAAGGGCAAAACCACCTCTTTTCAAAAGAGCAGTTGCCACCGAAGAATCTACTCCTCCTGACATTGCAACTATTACTTTTTTACTTTTTTCTTTTTTCATTTTCTTTCTTTGTGGAGATTCTCATCTATTTTTATTCCCTCTTTGTATCTTCTTTCTATCTCTTTCCTTTGCTTTTCTATCCTTTGATGCTTTTCGCGAAGTTTTTCTGGTATGGATTTCTTAGTTTTTGATAAATAATTATAAATTGCCTCTGTAAGAGCATCTACAGCAAGGAGAGAACAATGAATTTTGAACAAAGGTACTCCTCCTAATTTTTTAATTAAATCCTCTTTAGTAATTTTCATTGCTTCTTTTAGGGTCTTTCTTTTTATCATTGTAGTTAAAAGACTAGTGTTGGCTATAGCAACAGCACAACCAAGAGTCGAAAAAGAGGCTTGTTTGATTATTTCTTTTCCTTGTTTATCTTTACCAACTTTAATATAAAGCCACATAAGGTCGCCACAGTATAAGTTCCCGGCTTTACCTATCCCGTCGTAATCTCTCATCTTCCCTACATTTCGGGGGTGTCTAAAATGTTTCATTATTTCTTTTGAATAAATATCCATAATTATTACATCTTAAAATTTTATTTAAAAGGTGAAATTTTTCTCAACATCTGGACAACTTTTGGCAAAACTTCCAAAACTCTATCAACTTCTTTTTCAGTAGTATATCTTCCCAAGGTTAATCTTAAAGAGCCGTGGGCTTCTTTTGGAGAAAGACCCAAAGCTAAAAGAACATGTGAAGGTTCCAGACTCCGAGAGGAACAAGCCGAACCGGTGGAAACAGCGATACCCTCTTGGTCTAAAGCAATAACCATACTTTCTCCTTCAGCGCCAGTGATAGAAATATTAACGTTGTTTGCTAATCGTTTTTCCCTGGAACCATTTAATTTTGTTCCAGAAATTTTCTTTAAAATGCCATCAATTAACTTATTTCTTAATTTACTTATGCGTGAAACTTGAAACTTGAAACTTGAAACTTGAGCAATCGCGGCTCCCAAACCAACAATCCCGGCCACATTTTCAGTTCCTGACCTCAAACCCCCTTCGTGGCCTCCGCCGTAAATTAAAGGAGTGATTGGCGTCCCGCTTTTAATATATAAAGCACCGACTCCTTTTGGTCCGTAAATTTTGTGGGCTGATAAAGTCAAAAGGTCAACTCCTAATTTCTTAACATCGCAGTCCAGATAATTTACTGCCTGAACAGCATCGGTGTGGAAGTAGATCTTATAACTTGGAGCTCGTAACTTGTAACGCAAGTTTAATTTTTTAATGAGTTTTCCGATTTCAGCGATTGGCTGGATTGTCCCGATTTCATTGTTGGCATACATTATAGAAACCAAAAGTGTATTTTCTTTAATTGCTTTTTCAAGGTCAGAAATTTTAATTAAACCTTCTTTGTCAACTGGCAAATAGGTGATTTCAACTCCTTCTTTTTCCAACTCCCGGCAGGGTTCTAAAACAGCATGATGCTCAATTTTAGTTGTAATAATATGCGGTTTTATTTTTCCTTTTCGGTGAGCTTTAACTTGGTAATCTTTAACAACTCCAAAAATTACCAGATTATTGGCTTCAGTTGCAGAACCGGTGAAAATAACTTCAGAGAAAGAACAATTTAAAAACTGAGAGACTCTTTCTCTGGCTTTATCCAATCCTTCCTGAGCTTTTTGTCCGAACCAGTGAATTGAGGAAGAATTGCCAAAATCCTTTTTCAAATAAGGCAACATTTCCTTAAGAGTTTCTGGAGCCAAAGGAGTAGTTGCTGCGTAATCCAGATAGATTCTTTTATTTTTTTTCATATTTTGTCTTCAAATTAAATCTCTTAAAGTGATTGAATTTAAAGTAGAATTTATAGTTTTTTGGACCTTTAACCAAACTTTTTTACTTAAGCATTTTTTTTCTTTAGGGCAGAGCATTTTTTTATTTTTAGCCAAACAAAAAACTAAATTAGAATCTTTTTCTAAAACTTCCGTTATTTCTCTGATTTTTATTTTTTTAGGGGAACGAGCTAAAATATAACCGCCCTCTTTTCCTTTTTTTGCTTTGACTAATCCTTTTTCTTTGATTTTTTCCATTATTTTTTCCAGATAATCCTGAGATATTCCTTCTTCTTCAGAAATTTTTCTCGAACTCAAAAATTTCTTTTTCTTGTAACTTTTAGCCAGAAGAGCCATTGCTCTTAATCCATATCTGGTTTTAGCCGAAATTTTCATTGTTTAATCATGGAACTAACTTAAAAACCGACTTTTTTAGTCGGTTTTAATATAGCATATTGAAAATAAAAAGCAACAACTATTCCCTATCCCCCGAACATTAAAATTCCCGGCTTAATCAGCATTATCAAACCCAAAAGCAAAAGGAATATTCCAGAAATTAGTTTTATAACTTTTAAATATTTTTCCGAAACTTGGGTAATTCTTAAAGTTAAAACAGCAATCATAAAAATAATAAAATCATCGAGCATATAAAAAATAATATAAATGAGAAAATAGAAGTAATAAGAAATTATGGGCAGAGAAAGAGAACTTAAGATTTTGGTGAAAGCCAAAGGAAAACCAAAAGAACAAACTAATTCCACCAAATTAACTCCGGCGGCTACAGCCGCTACGCCAAATAAGATTAAGGGCAAAGATATTGAAGAATTTGAAATTCTCTCCATTTTCCCAAACAGGGTTTTTTCAAACCGGGTAAAAATATTATCACTATTCTGGTTTATTTTACATAATCTGCAAATTATGCCGTGAAAATAGTCCCTTAATAAAAATATTGAAAATACAATAATGATAATACCGACCAGATAGGTAATCAGTTTTATTTGTTCCAGAACCAAAAACAAATTCAGCCAGGCTGAGATAAAAATAAAATAGACTATTCCCGAAACCAAAATGAAAACCCCCCCAATCAAAAAGACCCTCTTTCTAATCCCGGTTGCTACCAAAAGAGAGAGAAGAAATCCCAAAGCGACCATAGCGCAGGCATTGAAACCATCTAAAGCCCCCAAAACTATACTCAAAGCTAAAGGAGAAAGTTTTGAAACATTAATTTTTCCGATAATCGGTAAAGAAATTCTTTTTTCTAAATCTATCGGAGTAAGGGTTTCTTCTGCTGGAGATTCTCGAGGTTCAGTAAGTTTACATTCCAAAATACAATTTTCTATATCCTTAGCTATTTTTTCATTAAAACTTAAAAAATATTCTTTGGGAGTAAAAGTAATAGGCACCCATCCTTGCTCTTCCAAAGGAACTTTGTATTCTTGATAAAGTTTTTTTAAAAGCTTAACACTCTCTTTTTCGAAAGTATTAAATCTTTTTATTTCAAGCTCCGGATATTTCTTTTCCAGAGTATTTAAAAACTCTTTCTCTTGAGCACAATAATGACAGCTAGGACTGAAGAAAAAATTAATCTCAATTTTCTCCTGGGCAAAAGTAGTTCCGGAAATAGCGAATAAAAAAATAAAGATTAAAATTGTTAAAACACCCTTTTTCATAATTTGAAAATTTTGAAATCACCCCGTGTTGGAAAAACAGTCGCGGTTCGGGTCCCAAAATCGCATTGCGATTTTGGGGAGCGACGTTAGAAACCGAAGGTTTCTAAAGCCGGGGGTCGGGGTGATTTCTTTTTTCATAGTTCTATTATAATGACTTTTTAAAATTAAAAAAGTGCTAACTATATTGACTTAAAAGATAAAATTACTAAAATGAATATAGTCGCTCGCTTTGCTCACGAGCTATATTCTTTAGAAACCCGCGGTTTCTAACTTCGCTCTCTCAATTAAATTTACGAAGTAAATTTAATTGAGAACTCTATTAGAGCGACTGTTTTCCTACACGGGAGGAAATCCTTTCCTCCCGACCCCTCCTTTAAGTATTGGAATTTCAATAATTATTGAAATTCCAATACAATAAGATATTGGGAGAAAATCGGGGCATGGTGTAATGGTTAACATTCACGCTTTGGGAGCGTGCGATTCCCAGTTCAAGTCTGGGTGCCCCGACCAGACAAAACTTTCAGAGTTTTGCGGGAAGAGTGATATTGCAAAAAATGTCGAGGGTAACTATGAATAAGGTTGCGTAGAAGCTCAACTAATTTTTGAAAACAAAAATATGACCAAAAAATTTTTATTAATTGTACTGGTGACTGTTCTGTTTGCAGGCGTAGCCACTGCAGCAGTACTGTTTCTTTTTCCATATCAGCCAGACCAACCGCCTAGAACAGATGATACCGGTTCGACACAACAAGGCATACAAGATGTAACCGACGCAAACAACAAATTTGCTTTTGACCTGTATTCCGAAATGGATAAGTCTGAAGATGGAAATATTTTTTATTCTCCATACAGCATTTCCGCTGCTTTAGCAATGACTTATGAAGGCGCAAAAGGACAGACAGCAGATGAGATGAAGTCCGTTTTTCATTTCCCGGAAAAAAGTATTTTAAGACCAAATTTTGCTGCGATTTATAATAACATTAACAAAGGAGCTGAGGATTATGAATTGAGAACCGGAAATGCTTTATGGGTCCAACAGGATTATCCTTTCCTTGAAGATTATACGAGCAGGGTTGAAAAATATTATGGCGGAAAGGCAGCAAATTTGAATTTTGTTGAAGAAACCGAAAAATCAAGACAAACTATCAATAGTTTCATAGAAGAACAGACAAACAATAAAATTAAAGATTTAATTCCTGTAGGATTCCTGGATCCAATAACAAGACTTGTTTTGACTAATGCAATTTATTTTAAAGGAATTTGGGAATGGGAGTTTGATAAATCCGATACTCGTGAAGAAGATTTTAAGGTGTTTCCTGATAATATAGTAAAAACCCCAATGATGAACATGAAGCCTGATAAAGCGAGATTTAATTACGCAGATTTAGAAGAATTACAACTATTGGAACTTCTTTACAAGGGCGAAGATATTTCAATGTTAATTTTATTGCCAAAGCAAGGAGAAGATTACGATAGTGAAACAGGAGAAGTGATTACTTCTAATTATACCCTCGAAGATATTGAACTATCTTCTGAAAAACTTATTGAATACAAATCACAAATGCAAGAAACGAAACTGGATTCAATATCACTTCCTAAATTTGAGTTTGATACTAAATATTTCATGAAGGAAACCTTGAGCGCATTAGGGATGCCGACGGCTTTTTCTGAAGATGCTGATTTCTCCGGGATGACAGGGGAAAGAGATTTATTTATCAGTTTTGTTATTCATCAGGCATATGTCAAAGTTGACGAGAAAGGCACAGAAGCAGCGGCCGCAACTGCTGTAGGTATGAAGCTTACGGCTGTCATGCCAAGAAATGTTTTTAGAGCGGACCATCCGTTTGTATTCATAATCCAAGAAAAGGAAACCGGAAATATTTTATTTTTGGGTAGAGTGGTTGACCCAACATTATGATTGACAAATTATTGGAATTCAATTAGAATCTTAAACAATAGATGAGATACTATGAATAAATTTTTTCAGAAAAATCAAATGAATTGGTGGAAGGGCTTTGCGGCTATCCGGCGAAGTCCAGTTTTGAGATATTTATAAATTTACAATTATATTAAAGAACTATCACTCTCTTCTCGACTTCGCAGGAGAGAGTTTTTGTTTAGCCAGAATTAGCACATTTAAAATAACATAAAACAGAAAGGACGGAGCAAAGATGAAAAAGATTGAAGAGTACCAGAAATTTCTTTCCCTGTTTAATTTCCGGAAAGAAATGAAAGGATTCGTGGGTATCGAGAGAGAGCGTTTTTTGACTAATTCAGAAAATAGTTTTGTTCCCGAAGCGGAAAAGTTTCTTTTGACAATTGATAATCCTCTCTGGACTTATGAGCTTTCGGCTTGTCAGGTTGAAGACCGGACAAATCCTTTCAGAGATATCAAAGAAATCAGAAAAGCTTTGACCGAAAACGACAGTTCAGGGGAAGCTGTAGCCGGGAAACTTGGTCTTCATCTCCGAACAATTGAAGTAGGACCGGAGGATATGCCCCTTGCAATTTATCCGGACCGCCGTTATCTGCGAATTGTTTCTAAAATCAGCCGGGAATGTTTGTCAGCCGGCTGTCGGGTCACCAGTGTTCAGTTACATTTTGGGATGCCTAATTTAGAAAGAGCGATTGAAACAGCTAATGCTTTGAGAGAACATCTTTCTTTTCTTTGTCAGCTTGGCGACCATTCTCAAGGCAAACGGCTTCTCTTGTATAAAAAAATGGCTCCCAATTGGCAACCGCCTGAGTATCAAAATATTGAACACTTTTTTGAGACTGCTCGGCAGCAGGGATTTAGCCAAAACCCCAGAAATTGCTGGCATCTCATCAGAATAAGCATCCATGGGACGGTTGAGTTGAGAATGTTTGGAGTTACCGAAGACCTGGAAGAAATCTCAAGCTGGATAGAAACTGCCAGAAAAATTATTGGCAGCTGATTAAAATTAAAAGCCCGTCTTTGAATGATGGGCTTTTTTATTATTTTTCTTTCTCTCTTTTTGCAGAACTGAAAGTTTTTAGATTCAAATCCCAGTATTTTTTCGGTAAAACATTTTTTATTGCCCTTGAAATTGAATTTTCTTTTAAAGGAATTAAATTCTTGAAAACGGCGTAACCCAAAAGATAAATTCCGGATAGGACCGGATTGCCGGTTTCTTTTTCAACAATTTTTGTTGCCGGAACCCAAAAGATTTTTTTTGAGAATTTTTTAATCTCTTCCTTTATCTTCTCACTGGAAGGGGTTTGTTTAACTCCGAAAACTGGTTTAATAAAATCGTCTATTAAAAATATAGTTTCTTTTTTCGAAGCATAACGACAAACATTTAGAGCCTCTTGAGCTTCAAGACAAATTATTAAATCGGCTCCTCCCTGTTTAATCAAGGGAGAATAAATTTCTCGGTTAAAACGGATATGAGTCTCAACCGAACCGCCTCGCTGGGATAAACCATGGAGCTCGGAGGTTTTGACATCCCGTCTTTCAATTAAACTGGCTTCAGCTAAAGTTCGGGTTAAAGTTATTATTCCCTGACCTCCAACTCCGGATAAAATTATATTGAAATCTTTTTTCATAATTTAATTTATTTAACAAATATACAGGGTCTTCTGGCGATAATAACCGAGACTTCTTTCTTTTCCAAAAATTCTTTCACTGTTTTTATAAAATCTTTTTGGTTTATCGGGTCAATAATCTTTAAATTGCGGACTCCGCAAGCCCGGACAAGAGCTTCAATTTTTATGGCCGTTGTTTTTTCTCCCATGCCGGTTTTACCCACACCGGGATGGGGCTGGTGGCCGGTCATCGCAGTGCTTTTGTTGTCCATAATAATAATCAAAGGGTTTGATTTATTGTAAACGGTATTAATTAAAGCTGGAATGCCGGCATGGAAAAACGATGAGTCGCCGACAAAAGTGATTAGTTTTTGATTTGTTGTTTTTTTAATTCCATGAGCTATTCCTATTGAAGAACCCATACAATAAAGATAATCCTGAAGATGGTGAGGAGGTAAGCCGGCCAGCATATAACAGCCGATTTCCCCTCCAAAAATTACTTCTCTCTCGTTAACCGCTTTTTTTATCCCCTGGAATACAAACCAATAAGGACAACCGGGACAAAGTTGAGGAAACCTTTTTGGAAAAACTGGAAGTTTTGGTTGGGAAACTCCCCATTTTTTTTCTGCAACCTTTGCCACCGCTCCAGTTACATATTCCGGTTTAAATTCCCCTACCCACGGCAGTAAATTCTTTCCGAAAATTTGAAGCTTTGGATTAACTTCTCGGGCAAATCTTTCAACTTCTCTTTCTAAATAAGGTTCTAATTCTTCAATAACCAAAACTTTTTTTAGTCCGCCAGCTGGCGGATTAATAAATCTTTTTATTTTTTCCTCCGGCAAGGGATTAAAAAACGCCAGCTTTAAAACAGGTAAATCAAGTTTAAGCTCTTTTAATGATTCCTTGGCATATAGATAAGAAACGCCCGAAGTAATAATTCCTATCTCAGAGCTTTTAGAAACTTCTTTTTCTTTGGAGTTTGGGGAAGAATGGCAGCCGCCGGAGACTTTATTCAAAAGAGATTTCTCAGAATATTCATTTTGGATTTTCTTGATTTTTTCTAGTACCTCTTTTTTCATTTCAAGGACTCGAGGAGGCATCGTAACAAAGCGATGAGGTTCTTTAATGAATTTTGCTTTTTTTCTTGGCCTCGCAATTTTATTTAAACTGACTATTCCGCTTTGAAGAGCCACCCTGGTCGTTGTCTGAAGCATCACCGGAATTTTATATTTTTCTGAAATTTCAAAAGCAAATTTTGTAAAATCCTTACATTCCTGAGGGGTGGCTGGAGTAAGAGTTGGAATATTAGCTGATAAACTTAAAGCCCTTGAATCTTGTTCTGACTGGGCAGAACTTGAACAACCGGGATCATCGGCAACGACAATGACCATTCCTCCTTTAATACCGGAATAAACCAAAGGCAATAAAAAATCAGAAGCCACATTTAAGCCAAAATTTTTCATTGCTACCAATGACCTTAAGCCAGAAAAAGAAGCTCCGGCTGCAGCTTCCATAGCCACTTTTTCATTGGTTGAAAATTCAAAATAAACACCGGCTTTTTGGGCAATATAAGACATGGTATTGCCGATTTCAGAAGCAGGAGTGCCGGGATAAGTTGAAACAAATTTAACTCCTGATTCTAAAGCTCCTCGGATTATTGCTTCATTGCCGAGTAAGATTAATTTTCCTTTGTTTTTTAAGATTCGCATATTTTTTTTACTGCTTTTTTTAGCATAACATAGGAATTGAAACTCACCAAATTTTATGGTATATAAAAAGAGCGAGCGATGTCCCTATAGCTCAATTGGATAGAGCGTGACCCTGCGGAGGTCAAGGTTCCCCGTTCGAATCGGGGTAGGGACACAAATTTGAGTTAAACTTTACTTCGAATAAAAATTGAGATAAGATAATTACCATATGACAAAAGCAGTTGAAACATTTTTAAAACCATATTTAAAAGAAGATTTGCCGGATATCAGGCCTGGTGATACGGTTCGAGTTTATCAAAAAATTAAAGAGGTTGCCAAAAAGAATAAAACCTCTAAGAAAGAGGTTGAGAAGGAAAGAATTCAATCTTTTGAAGGGATAGTTTTAGCCAGAAAACATGGTAAAGGGATTTCCTCAACTATTACCGTGAGAAAAATTATTGACGGAGTTGGGGTTGAGAGAATTTTTCCTTTACACTCCCCCTCTATTGAAAGAATTGAGATAGTTTCTCGGGGAAAAGTAAGAAGAGCAAAACTTTATTATTTAAGAAAGAGAGTAGGCAAGAAAGCAAAATTGAAAACAAAGGAGATAAAGAAAGAGAAATAGAAAAATGAGAGGGAGTCAAAAAAATAAAAATTACAAAATAAAATGGACACCCAATTTTGCTTATGCGATTGGTTTGATAACTACTGATGGGAATTTATCTAAAGATGGCAGGCATCTTGAGTTTACTTCTAATGATATCCAATTAGTGAGAACTTTTAAGAAATGTATGAGTTTAATCGATGTGAAGATTGGGACAAAAACAAGCGGATTTACAGATAAAGAATATCCCCGTATCCAATTTAGTAATGTTAAACTTTATAAATGGCTCCTGGAAATTGGATTAATGCCTAATAAATCAAAGACAATTTCTAAACTTGAAATTCCGAATAAATATTTCTTTGATTTTCTAAGAGGATGTTTTGATGGTGATGGAACAATTTACTCGTTTTGGGATTCTCGATGGCATAGTAGTTTTATGTTTTACATTGCATTTTCCTCAGCAAGTCTTAATTTTCTTAAATGGCTACAAGAAAAAATTAAAAATCTCTGTAGATTAAACGGGAGTATTGGGCTTGCGGGTAATAATACTTACCTCTTAAGATATGCGAAGGAAGAAAGTATTATTCTGTTTAATAAAATGTTTTATACAGATAATATTCCTTTTCTACAGCGGAAATGCAGAAAAGCTCAAAAAATTTTCCAAATAAATACAAATCACAATAAACAAAGTCAATTGGCCGAGGTGGAGAAATTGGAAGACTCGCATCCTTGAGGTGGATGTGTCAGCAATGACATGCGGGTTCAAATCCCGCCCTCGGCACAGATTTAAATTGGACGATTAGCTCAGCGGAAGAGCGCGTCGCTTACATCGACGAGGTCGCAGGTCCAAATCCTGCATCGTCCACCCTTCACTTCGTTCAGGGTAAACTATAATAATATAGAGAGTTTACGGCGAGTGAAACGAGCCGCGGTAGCTCATGTAGTAGAGCGCAGCTCTGAAAAAGCTGAGGTAGCCGGCGCACGTCCGGCCCGCGGCACCCTTCGTCGCTTTGCTCCTCAGGGTAAACTACCCTCAGGGTAAACTTAAAAATGGTATTTGTTTATATAGTTAGATGTAATAATGGTTTTTACTATACCGGCATTACGTCGAACCTTAAAAGAAGAATTACACAACATAATTTGGGGATAAAGACATCTATCCAAAACAGCAGACGACCAGTAAAATTAGTCTATCGGGAAAAATATAATAGTAGAATGGAAGCGGCTAAACGAGAAAAAGAAATTAAGGGTTGGACTAGAAAAAAGAAAGAAAAGTTAATTAGTAGTTTACACTGAGCAAACTAATGGTTTGCGAAGTGCGGGTGTCGTATAGTGGCTATTACGCGGCGTTGCCAACGCCGCAACGGCGGTTCAACTCCGCTCACCCGCTCCAATTCGGGCCCATGGCGCAGTAGGTAGCGCGCTATCTCGGCATGATAGAGGTCGTGGGTTCAAATCCCACTGGGTCCACTTGTCAAAAATCTTCCTGAAAGGGAGGTTTTTTGATAGAATAGGAGAAGATGAAATACTTGAATTTAAGCTTAAAGATTCTTCTTATTACTAATGGAGTAATACTCTTAGCCGGAGCAATACTGGGTCCGATTTATGCATTATTCGTTGAAAAGATCGGAGGAAATATTCTTGACGCAGGGATAACAGGAGGAGTGTTTGCTTTGGCAGCTGGAGGAGCAATATTAGGAGGATTTGTTGCT
>Ga0210017_1001508_pt1 | contig 20243 bp, 36 predicted proteins | sample CryGeyCG2014_020_FD_183966 | JGI IMG/M metagenome (GOLD analysis project Ga0210017, IMG submission 183966) | Groundwater microbial communities from aquifer - Crystal Geyser CG08_land_8/20/14_0.20 (SPAdes) (version 2) | ecosystem: Environmental > Aquatic > Deep subsurface > Groundwater | place... | reverse complement strand
ATGGCTAAAGCAAAATTTGAGCGGACGAAGCCGCACGTCAATATCGGAACGATTGGTCACGTTGACCATGGCAAGACGACATTGACTGCAGCAATCACCAAGGTTCTGTCTGAGACCGGCGGAGCTGTGTTCAAGGACTACGGCGACATCGACGGAGCTCCGGAAGAGCGCGAGCGCGGTATTACGATCGCCACGGCACACGTTGAGTATGAGACGGCAGCCCGTCACTACGCTCACGTTGATTGCCCGGGACATGCTGACTATGTGAAGAACATGATCACCGGTGCTGCGCAGATGGATGGCGCGATTCTGGTTGTTTCCGCAGCTGACGGCCCGATGCCGCAGACGCGTGAGCACGTGTTGCTTGCCAAGCAGGTGAACGTTCCGCACATGGTTGTGTACCTGAACAAGGCCGACATGGTTGATGATGAAGAGTTGCTTGAGCTGGTTGAGATGGAAGTTCGCGAACTGCTGTCCTCCTATGGCTTCCCTGGTGATGATGTTCCGATCATCAAGGGTTCCGCACTGAAGGCGCTTGAAGGCGACCAGTCCGAGATCGGCGCAAAGTCTATTCATGCTCTGATGGATGCAGTGGACAGCTTCATTCCGACGCCTGAGCGTCCGATCGACAAGACCTTCCTGATGCCGATCGAGGACGTGTTCTCGATTTCCGGCCGCGGCACGGTTGTGACCGGTCGTATTGAGCAGGGTGTGGTTAAGGTTGGTGAGGAAGTTGAGATTGTTGGTGTTAAGCCGACACGCAAGACGACTGTTACCGGTGTTGAGATGTTCCGCAAGTTGCTGGACCAGGGTCAGGCAGGCGACAACGTCGGCGCACTGATTCGTGGTGTTGAGCGTACGGACGTTGAGCGTGGTCAGGTTCTGGCCAAGCCGGGTTCGATCACGCCGCACACCAACTTCAAGGCAGAGGCTTATATTCTGACCAAGGAAGAAGGTGGCCGTCATACGCCGTTTTTCAATGGCTACCGTCCGCAGTTTTATTTCCGTACGACAGACGTTACCGGTTCGGTGACCCTGCCTGAGGGAACAGAGATGGTGATGCCCGGCGACAACGTTTCGATGATTGTCGAACTGCTGACGCCGATTGCCATGGACAAGGAACTGCGTTTCGCAATTCGCGAAGGTGGTCGTACGGTCGGTGCCGGCGTCGTCACCGAAATCATCAAGTAGGGGGGCTCTAGTGGCTACCGAAACGATTCATATCCGACTGAAAGCATATGATCATCGCATTCTGGACAAGAGTGCGGCTGATATCGTGTCCACTGCCAAGCGCACTGGTGCTATTGTGCGTGGCCCGATTCCTATGCCGACCCGGATTGAGAAATTCTGTGTGATCCGCAGTCCTCACAAGGACAAGGATTCACGCGAGCAATTTGAAATTCGCACCCACAAGCGTTTGCTGGGCATTGATAGTCCGACACCACAGACCGTGGATGCGCTGATGAAACTTGATCTCCCGTCCGGTGTGGACGTTGAGATCAAGCTGTAAGCAGGAGAGAGAAATGGCTGCAGGATTGGTTGCCCGCAAGGCTGGCATGACCCAGATATTTGCTGAAGATGGCGCTGCTGTACCGGTTACCGTGCTGAATGTGGAGCCGTGCCGCGTGGTTGCGCTGCGTACCAGCGAGAACGATGGCTACGATGCGATTCAGGTCGGCTTCGGTGCCGCCCCCCGCGTTCAGTCGCGTGCTGTGCAGGGACATTATGCAAAGCAGGGTCAGGATGCCATGCGTTCGCTGAAAGAGTTTCGTCTGAACAAGGGCGAGAGCTTCGAGCTCGGTCAGGAATTGACCGCCGAGATGTTTGAGGTCGGTCAGAAGATTGATGTGTCCGGCACCTCCAAGGGACATGGCTTCGCCGGCGTGATGAAGCGCTACGATTTTGGTGGCGGTCGTGCCACCCATGGTGCCGAGAAGACACATCGCCAGATGGGTTCCACCGGTCAGTGTCAGTGGCCTGGTCGCGTGTTTCCGGGTAAGAAGATGCCTGGTCATTATGGTGATGTGCGCATCACCACCCAGAATCTGACGATCGTGCGCATTGATGCCGAGGCTGGCCGCATTCTGGTCAAAGGAGCGGTTCCCGGTGCCAAGAGCGGCTATGTTGAACTGCGTCCGGCAGTGAAGGGAGCATAAGATGCCTGAGATTTCAGTTGTTGATCAGAACAACAAACAGGTCGGTAAGCAGAAGCTGAATGATGCAGTTTTCGGCCTTGAGCCGGATGCCGCGTTTGTTCATCGCGTATATTCTGCGCTGTCATTGGCGCAGCGTGCGGGTACGCACAGCACCAAGACGCGTGCCGAAGTTTCCGGTGGCGGCAAAAAGCCATGGAAGCAGAAGGGAACCGGTCGTGCCCGTCAGGGTTCAACACGTTCTGCACAGTGGCGTCACGGTGGTGTTGCGCATGGTCCGAAGCCGCATGGCTATGCCACGCGCCTGAACAAGAATGAGCGTCGCCGTGCCCTGTGTCTGGCTCTGTCCAGTCATGTGCGTGACGGCAGCATCGTTGTGCTCGACAAGCTGGATCTGAAAGAGATCAAGACCAGTGATTTCGTGCAGGTGATGCAGAAATTGGAAATCAGCAATGGCCTGATCGTGCTGGGTGAGGAAAGCCGCGAGGTGATGCTCTCCGGGCGCAATGTGAAGCATGCCAAGATAGTGCTGGACGGGCAGATGAATCTGCACGACTTGTTGAAGTTCGATCATCTGGTGCTGACCAAGGCTGCAATTGAGAAGCTGGAGGGTCGTTTGTCATGAGTGCGACATACAATGATTTCAACATTCTGCGCCGCCCGGTTGTGACCGAGAAGAGCTACACGGCTACCGGTGCAGCTAATCAGTACACCTTCCGCGTTGCTACATCTGCCACCAAGCTGCAGATCAAGCAGGCAGTGGAAAATATTTTTGAAGTCGAAGTCGACAAGGTGCAGGTCATCAACCTGCCAGGCAAGGCAAAGCGTCGTGGTACGCATGCCGGCCGTCGCGCCGACTATCGCAAGGCTGTCGTGCGCCTGGCTGCAGGCCAGACGCTGGAAGTGACGGAAGAGGCATAAGTCATGGCATTGAAAGCATTGAAACCGACAACCAACGGAAACCGCGGCCGCATTGCCGCTGTTAGTCCGGAGCTGTACAAGGGTCGCCCCGAGTCCAGCCTGACCAAGGGCCAGTCCCGCAAGGGTGGCCGCAACAACAACGGTCGTATCACCACCAGGCATCAGGGTGGCGGACACAAGCAGTTGTATCGCATGATTGATTTCAAGCGCGACAACTTCGGCATCCCGGGACGTGTGGATCGTATTGAGTATGATCCGAACCGCACAGCCCATATTGCCCTGATCGTGTTTGCCAACGGCGACAAGCGCTACATCCTTGCTCCGCAGGGCCTGCGTGCCGGCGATACGGTGATGAGCGGTCCGGATGCCGAGATGCGTCCGGGACACGCCATGCAGATCAATCGCATTCGTGTTGGTACCATGCTGCACAATGTTGAGCTGAAGCCTGGCAAGGGTGGCCAGATGGCCCGCAGCGCCGGCATGAGCGTGCAGCTGATGGGTAAAGAAGGCGGCCGTGCTGTCGTGAAACTGCCAAGTGGCGAGTTCCGTCGTGTGGATGACCGTTGCATGGCAACCATCGGTGCTATTGCCAATTCCGATCATTCCAACCGCAAGGTTGGTAAAGCTGGCCGTACGCGTTGGCTGGGTGTTCGCCCGACCGTACGCGGTGTGGCCATGAACCCGATTGATCATCCGCATGGTGGTGGCGAAGGCCGCACCTCCGGTGGCCGTCACCCGGTTACCCCATGGGGCGTACCGACCAAGGGTCACAAGACACGTAATAAGAACAAGGCGTCGAGTCGCGATATTATTCGCCGTCGCAAGCAGAAGTGAGGTAGGTTATGGCGCGTTCACTGAAGAAGGGTCCTTACATCGAGGATTCATTGCAGAAGAAGGTAGATGCCGCAAAAAGCGGAACGCTGAAAGGTGTGATCAAGACCTGGTCGCGTCGTTCCACCATTTCGCCGGAGTTCGTCGGTCTGAACTTTGCCGTGCACAACGGCAACAAGTTCGTGCCGGTGTTCGTCAGTGAGAACATGGTGGGCCACAAGCTCGGCGAGTTCGCACCGACACGCACATTCTACGGCCATGGCGCCGACAAGAAGTCGAAGAGGTAAGTCATGACTGAAGAAGTACGCGCATTAGCGAAAGACAGCCAGATCAGCCCGCAGAAGGCTCGTCTGATGGCCGATGAAATCCGCGGCCTGCCGGTAGGACGCGCCTTGGCTATTCTGTCGCTGTCCCCGAAGAAGGGTGCCCGACTGATTGAAAAGGTGCTCAAGTCCGCCATTGCCAATGCCGAGCAGAATCACGGCATGGATGTGGACGAACTGGTGGTTTCCACAGCACGCGTGGATGCCGCGCAAACACTCAAGCGCTGGCGCCCGAAGGGCATGGGGCGTATCCGCAGGCGTTACAAGCGTCGCAGTCACCTGATGGTGGCCGTGGCCGAGCGCGGCTGAACAAGGAGCGAATGGAATGGGTCAAAAGGTTAATCCGATTGGTTTCCGCGTTGGCGTAACGCGCGGCTGGGAATCTCAGTGGTATGCCGAGAAGAATTTTGGCAAACAGCTGATTGAGGACATCAAGTTGCGTGAGCACGTTAAAGCGCGCCTGAAGCATGCCAATGTTTCGCGCATTGTGATTGAACGTCCTGCCGGACAGATCAAGGTGACGGTGCATACCGCACGTCCCGGTGTGGTGATCGGCAAGAAGGGTGCAGATATCGAGGCGCTGCGCCGTGAGCTGGGTAAGAAGACAGGCCAGGATGTGCAGGTTTACATCATGGAAGTGCGTCAGGCTGAGGCCGATGCGCAGTTGGTAGCCGAGAATATCGCCTTCCAGCTGGAGCGTCGCGTAGCTTTCCGCCGTGCCATGAAGCGCGCTATGCAGGGAGCCCTGCGTATGGGTGCACTGGGTATTCGTGTGTCCTGCTCGGGTCGTCTGGGCGGTGCCGAGATTGCCCGTACCGAAGGTTACCGTGAAGGCCGCGTGCCGCTGCATACGCTGCGTGCCGATGTGGATTACGGTTTTGCTGAAGCACACACCACCTACGGCGTGATTGGCGTCAAGGTGTGGGTATTCCGGGGCGAGAAAATTGGCGTTCCGACCGAAGAAAACGCTGCATAAGCGAGGATAGAGAACCATGCTGCAACCAAAGAAAATCCGTTGGCGCAAGCACCACAAGGAGCTTCAGCGTCTGCGTGGCATCACCCCGCGTGGCGCCAGCCTGAATTTTGGCACCTATGGCCTTAAGGCTGTGGAAGCTGGCCGTATTACGGCACGTCAGATTGAAGCTGCGCGTATTGCCATGACCCGTCATATCAAGCGTCAGGGCCGCATCTGGATTCGTATTTTTCCGGATCTGCCGGTGTCTTCCAAGCCTGCCGAAGTCCGTATGGGTAAGGGCAAGGGCTCGCCGGAGTATTGGGTTGCTGCCGTTCGCCTGGGCCGTATTCTTTACGAGATGGAAGGCGTAGATGAGACAACAGCGCGTGAAGCACTGACGCTGGCTGCTTCCAAGCTGCCTCTGCGCACCAAGATTGTTGTACGTGGAGTTGGACGATGAGCGATATCAAGAAGGCAAAAGAGCTGCGTGGCATGTCCGATGCCGAGCTGAATGAGCGTATTGATGAACTGGCTGCCGAGGGTATGAAGCTGCGTTTTCAGCAGGCTACCATGCAGTTGACCACAACAGCGCGTCCGACGCAGGTGCGTCGCGAAATTGCACGCATCAAAACCATTCTGGCCGCACGTGCGGTGCAGGGAGCATAAGGCATGAGCGATCAGAATATCGAGCAGAAGAGTAACAAGCGCGTGCTTGAGGGCGTGGTAACCAGCAACAAGGCTGAGAAGACCGTGATTGTTCAGGTGGAGCGCAAGTACATCCATCCGCAGTACCGCAAGACAGTGCGCTCGCACAAGAAGTATATGGCACATGATGAAGCCAGCGAGTGCAATATTGGCGATATCGTACGCATTGTTGAGTCACGTCCGCTGTCGGCGCGCAAGCGCTGGACGCTGCAGTCCATTGTACGCCGCGCCGAGCAGTTGTAAGCGACATTTGAAGAACGGGGTTAAGAAATGATTCAGACTGAGACTGTACTTGATGTTGCCGATAATTCCGGCGCACGCCGTATTACCTGCATCAAGGTGCTGGGCGGATCCAAGCGTCGTTATGCACGCGTCGGCGATGTTATCGTCGTGGCTGTGCAGGAGTGCAATCCGGGCGGCAAGGTGAAGAAGGGTCAGGTAACCAAGGCTGTGGTCGTACGTACGGCGAAGGAATTCCGTCGTGCTGATGGCAGTTCCATTCGTTTCGACGGCAACGCAGCTGTGTTGTTGACCAACCAGGGCGAGCCGGTTGGCACGCGTATATTTGGACCGGTGACACGTGAACTTCGGGGCAAGGGATATATGAAAATCATTTCCCTGGCACCGGAAGTTTTGTGAGTCGGGTGCAGGAGAGAGTAATGAGTTCGACGCAATCAACACGTATTCGCCGCGATGATGAAGTCATCGTGATCGCCGGTCGCGACAAGGGTGCGCGCGGCAAGGTTATTCGCCTGATGCCGAGTGAGGGCCTGGCCCTGATCTCCAAGGTGAATATGGTCAAGCGGCATACCCGCCCGACACAGAACAGCAAGGGCGGCATTATTGAGAAAGAAGCCCCCATCGCGATTTCCAACGTGCAGTTTTACTGCCCCAGTTGCAAGGGTGGTGTCCGTCTTGGCGCCAAGGCGCTGGAAGATGGTCGCAAGGTTCGCACCTGCAAAAAGTGCGGCGAAGTGCTGGATCGCTAGGAGACTATGACATGGCACGTTTGAAAGATTTTTATAACAGCGATATCAAGGCGTCTTTGCAGAAAGACCTGGGTATCAAGAATGTGATGGCCATTCCCAAGATCACCAAGATTGTGGTGAACATGGGCGTTGGCGAAGCATCCCAGAATTCCAAGCTGCTGGATGGCGCTGTGGCCGATATGGCTGCTATTACCGGCCAGAAGCCGGTGATCACCAAGTCCCGCAAGTCGATTGCCAACTTCAAGTTGCGCGAAGACATGGGCGTGGGCTGCCGGGTGACGCTGCGTGGCGATACCATGTGGGAGTTTCTTGATCGTCTGGTAAACATTTCATTGCCGCGCATCCGCGATTTCAAGGGTATCAATCCGAAATCCTTCGATGGCCGCGGTAATTATACGCTGGGTATCAAGGAACAGATTATTTTTCCTGAAATCGAGTACGATAAAGTAGACAAAATTCGTGGCATGGATATCACCATCTGCACCACGGCAAGCACAAATGAGGAAGGCCTGGCGCTGCTCAAGCAGTTCAGCATGCCCTTCCGCAACCAGGGATAGGAGCAGAGTCGATGGCAACCAAGGCGTTGATTGCAAAATGCAATCGCAAACCGAAATTTAAGGTGCGTTCGTATACGCGCTGCCAGTTGTGCGGACGTCCGCATTCCGTTTACCGCAAGTTCGGCCTGTGCCGTATTTGCCTGCGCAAGCGTGCCCTGGCCGGTGAGATTCCGGGCATGATGAAGTCGAGTTGGTAGGAGAAACGCTATGATGATGGATCGAATCGCAGACATGCTGACCCGCATTCGCAATGCACAGGGCGCTGGTCTGGAGAAAGTTGAAATGCCGTCCAGCCACATGCTGGAAGCGCTGGGCAACCTGCTCAAGGAAGAGGGTTATGTGCAGTCTGTGAAGTCCTTTAATCACAAAGGTCATCAGCAGCTGCGCCTGGTTCTGCGCTACGACGATGACGGCGCCCCGGTGATTCGCGAGATCAAGCGTATTTCCAAGCCAGGTCGTCGTGTTTATGCCGGTGCCGAAGACCTGCCTCGCGTGTCGAATGGCTACGGTTTGGCGATTATCAGCACCTCAAAGGGTGTGATGTCCGACCGCAAGGCGCGTGAAGCGCATGTCGGCGGCGAAATTCTTTGTACAGTATTTTGAGGTAAGTCATGTCGCGTATTGGAAAACAACCAATTAATCTGCCGTCCGGTGTGACGGCCACGCTCAGCGCCAATTCGGTCACCATCAAGGGTCCGAAGGGCGAAATGAGCTCGCCTCTTTTTGCCGGGATTACGATTGAGCTGGAAGGCAATGTCTTGCAGCTGAGCTGTTCCAATATGGGCGACAAGGTGACCAAGTCCAAGTTCGGCCTGGCGCGTGCGCTGTTGGCCAACGTTGTGACCGGCGTCAGCAAGGGCTTCGAGAAGGTTCTGGAATTGCGTGGCGTGGGTTATCGCGCCCAGGTGCAGGGCAAGAGCCTGAATCTGGCACTCGGTTTTTCGCATCCGGTGGTATACGAGGTTCCGCAGGGCGTTGAGGCCATGGTAGAGCAGAGCCGAATCACGCTTTCCGGCATCGACAAGCAGAAGGTTGGTCAGGCAGCCGCAGAGATTCGCGCCTTCCGTCCGCCAGAGCCTTATAAGGGCAAGGGTGTTCGCTACGTTGATGAGCACGTCAATATGAAGGAAGGCAAGAAGGCCTAAGTCCTACAGGTGATATCGGGAGATATTTGAATGAGTGTGAAGCGTTATGAAATGAATCCGGTTGTGCGCAGGGCTACCCGCGTGCGTTCGCGCGTGAAGGCCTCCGGACGGCTGCGTCTGAGTGTATTCCGCTCTGCACGCCATATTTATGCCCAGGTGATTGATGATGCTGCCGGAAAGACTCTGGTAGCTGCTTCCAGTCTGGATGCGGATATTAAGGGTAATGGCAATTGCGCCACTGCCGGTAAGGTCGGCAAGTTGCTGGCCGAGCGCGCCAAGAAGGCCGGTATCAAGGAAGTGGCCTTCGATCGTGGCAGCTTTCCCTATCATGGTCGCGTCAAGGCGCTGGCCGAAGGCGCCCGCGAAGCCGGGCTGAAGTTTTAGGAGATCTTTGAATGATTAATGCTGACGAACTTGATCTGACAGAAAAACTGGTGTTTGTGAATCGCGTCGCCAAGACCGTGTCTGGTGGCCGCCGCATGGGCTTTACCGCCCTGATGGTGGTGGGCGATGGCAACGGCCATGTCGGCTTCGGCCACGCCAAGGCAAAAGAAGTGCCTGAGGCGATTCGCAAGGCGACTGAAATTGCCCGTCGTTCGATGATTCATGTGCCGCGCAAAAACGGTAGCACCCTTTTCTATGAGGTGATTGGCCGTCAGGATGCATCGCGCGTCATGCTCAAGCCGGCCTCCGAAGGTACCGGCGTGATTGCTGGCAGCAGCGTGCGCGCAGTGATGGATGCCGCAGGTATCCACGATGTGCTGACCAAGTGTCTGGGTTCGCGTAACCCGCTGAATCTGATCCGTGCGACATTCAATGGCCTGAAGGCCATGGAAACCCCGACTCAGATTAAAGCGCGTCGCGGCAAGACCGAGTAGGGAGAAACAGATCATGAGCAAGAAGACAACGATTCGCGTCCGTCAGGTGAAGAGCGGTATTGGCTACGCCAAAGACCAGAAAGCAACCCTGATCGGTCTGGGTTTGCGCCGCATGAATCAGGTGGTTGAACTGGAAGATACGCCGGCCGTGCGTGGCATGATCAACAAGATCTGCCATCTGGTCCGTATTGAGGCTTAAGGAGTTAAAGGCATGAAGCTGAACGAATTGAAAGCAGCTGCGGGTTCCCGTCCAGCTAACAAGCGCAAGGGTACAGGTGTCGCTTCCGGCCAGGGTAAGACAGGCGGACGTGGTCATAAGGGCCAGAAGTCCCGTACCGGCCCGACCGTGGCTCGCGGTTTTGAAGGCGGTCAGATGCCGCTTATCCGCCGCGTTCCAAAGCGTGGTTTTACTCCGATTGCGCGTCAGAATTTTCAGCTGGTTAATGTTGCCCAGCTTGAGCGCTTTGATGCCGGCTCGAAGATTGATGCGGCTGTGCTGTATGAAGCCGGGCTGATTCGCAATGCAGTGGATCCGGTCAAGGTTCTGGCCAGCGGTGAGCTGACCAAGAAGCTGGTGCTTTCCGTTGCGGCTGCATCGAAGCAGGCTGCCAAAAAGGTGGAAGCAGCGGGCGGTAGCCTGACACTTTCCGGAGTCTAATAAGTGTTCGAGCGCGCCAACCAGATGGCGGGTCTTGCCGATATGGGCAAGATACCGGAGCTCAAAAGCAGGATTCTTTTCACCCTGGGCATGCTGGTGGTGTTCCGTATCGGCGCGCATATTCCGGTTCCGGGTATCGATGCCGTTGTGCTGGCCGAGCTGTTCAAACAGGTCTCGGGCACCATGCTTGGCATGTTCGACATGTTTTCCGGTGGTGCGCTTTCCCGTCTGACGATTTTCGCCTTGGGCATCATGCCCTACATTTCTGCAGCTATTATCATTCAGTTGATGACGGTGGTTTCACCGAAGCTTGAACAGCTGAAGAAGGAAGGCGAGGCGGGGCGCAGAAAGATTACCGAGTACACGCGCTATGGCACCGTGTTTCTGGCGTTGTTCCAGTCCGTCGGTATTGCCATCGGTCTTGAGTCTTTCTCGATGAATGGACAGGCCGTGGTGATTGAGCCGGGTATGGCATTCCGCTTGATGACCGTTATTACCCTGACTGCAGGCACCGTGTTCCTGATGTGGCTGGGCGAGCAGATTACCGAGCGTGGTATCGGCAACGGTATTTCGATGATCATCTTTGCCGGTATTGTTGCCGGTCTGCCTGCTGCTATCGGTGGCACCCTGGAGTTGGCCCGTACCGGCGAATTCACCGCATTTACAGTTCTTTTCCTGTTTGCCATGGCTATTGCCGTAACCGGCATCGTGGTGTGGTTCGAGCGTGCCCAGCGACGCATTCCCATTCAGTATGCCAAACGACAGGTGGGTAACCGTTTGTATGGTGGCAAGGCATCCTTTCTGCCGCTGAAGGTGAACACCGCCGGTGTGATTCCGCCGATTTTTGCCTCCAGTCTTATTCTTTTGCCGGCAACCTTTGCGCAGATAACCAAGAATGCCGAAGGCTTTGGCTGGCTTGGTGATGTGTCTGCCCTGCTCAGCCCAAACAGCTGGCTTTACCTGACGCTGTTTTCGTTGTTGATTATCTTTTTCTGCTTCTTCTATACGGCGATTGTGTTTAATCCAAAAGACACAGCCGATAATCTGAAGAAGAACGGTGGTTTTATTCCGGGAATTCGTCCGGGCCAGAAAACAGCCGAGTATATTGATTCCGTGTTGACCCGTTTGACCGTAACTGGCGCAGCCTATGTCACACTCGTCTGCCTGCTGCCACAGTGGTTGATTTCCGAACTTTCCGTGCCGTTTTATTTTGGTGGTACCAGTTTGCTGATTGTGGTGGTCGTAACCATGGACACCATGGGTCAGATTCAGTCGCATCTTTTGTCCCACCAGTATGAGGGACTGATGAAACAGGCCCGCCTGAAAACAGGTCGCTGATGCACATCGTCCTGTTCGGACCGCCGGGTGCCGGCAAGGGAACGCAGGGCGACCGTCTGGCGGAAGCCTTCGGAATCATCCACATTGCCATGGGCGATTTGTTGCGCAAGGCGGTCACAGATCAAACATCACTCGGATTAAAGGCCAAGGCCAGTATGGATGCCGGCAAGTTTGTTCCCGATGATGTGGTGATTGGCATGATCGAGGAGCGAATTACAGCACCTGCGGCGGCCAATGGTTTTATTCTCGACGGCTTCCCGCGCAATGTGGTACAGGCCGAAGCGCTCAATGCGATGCTGCATGAGCATGACCTCGATCTGGATTGCGTTGTTTTTCTGGATGTGTCGGAAAACCTGCTCGTTGAACGCCTTTCCGGAAGGTTGTTGTGCAGGGCTTGCGGTTTTGGATTTCATCGGCATTATTCGCCCCCCCGTGAAGAAGGTCGTTGTGACCGTTGCGGTGGAGAGTTGTATCAGCGTGACGATGATCGCGAGGACGTGATTGTACAGCGGCTGCATGTGTATCAAGAGCAGACAGCCCCATTGCTGGATTATTATTCACATCAGCCTTTTTTCCGCACGGTGAGTGCAGATATCGGTGTGGATGAAGTGTACAAACGTTTGGTCCTGGCGATTAAGGACGCGGGTTAAAGGACTGGTTATAGAGCATGGCGAAAGAAGATATTATTGAAATGTCGGGTGAAGTGGTTGAAAAGCTTCCCAATGCCATGTTTACGGTCAAGCTGGAAAACGGTCATGAGGTACTGGCCACTATCTCCGGGAAGATGCGCAAGTTTTATATCCGCATCCTGCCGGGTGATAAGGTCACCGTGGAAATTTCACCCTACGACCTTTCCCGCGGCCGCATCAGTTATCGCGAGAAGTAAGAAACACGTCCGCTCACGCGGGCAGGAGGAAGTATGAAGGTTCGGGCATCGGTCAAAAAGATGTGCACCAAGTGCCGTGTTATCAGGCGCCGGGGTGTCATTCGCATTATTTGCGACAATCCGCGTCACAAGCAGCGGCAGGGTTGAAATTGAGCTTGCGGAGAAAGGGTGTCGCCGTTACTATCGCGCGCCCTTTCAGGGTGTGTGCGTTGGCAGTGAACTGCTCAGCGCCGGGTAAGAGACAGGAGGCATAAGTGGCACGTATTGCCGGAGTAAACATTCCAACCCAGAAGCGCGTAGAAGTCGCGCTGACCTATATTTTTGGTATCGGGTTGACCAGTTCGCAGAAGATTCTGGCCGCGGCCAAGGTGAGTCCTGAGACTCGCGTCAAGGATCTGACCGACGATGAGGTAGCCAAGATTCGCGGCATCATCGACAAGGATTATACTGTCGAGGGCGATTGCCGTCGTGAGTTTTCATTGAGCATCAAGCGCTTGACTGATCTTGGTTGCTACCGTGGTCTGCGCCATCGCAAGGGTCTTCCTGTGCGCGGCCAGAACTGCAAGAACAATGCCCGTACCCGCAAAGGCCCACGCCGTGCGATCGCCGGCAAGAAGAAGTAAGGACGAGGTAGAGTTATGGCAGCTCCAAAGACAGCGCCCAAAAAACGCGCCCGCAAGAACATCGCCAATGCCGTTGCGCATATCAAGGCGTCGTTCAACAACACACTGATCAGCTTCACCGATGAAGCCGGCAATACCATCTGCTGGGGAACCGCTGGTGCCGCTGGTTTTAAAGGCTCGCGTAAGAGCACGCCGTTTGCCGCTCAGGTGGCTGCTGAAGAGTGCTGCCGCAAGGCCATGGATCATGGTGTGAAGAATGTGGTCGTGCTGGTGCGCGGTCCGGGTTCCGGTCGCGAGTCTGCGATTCGCGCTATTGCCGCCTCAGGTCTGAATGTGACGTTCATTCGCGATGTCACCCCCATCCCGCATAATGGTTGCCGCCCTCCGAAGCGGCGCCGGGTTTAGGAGTTTAAACGATGGCTCGCTATATGGATGCCAAGTGCCGGCTTTGCCGTCGCGAAGGTGAAAAGCTTTTTCTGAAGGGTAGCAAGTGCTATTCCGACAAATGCGCAATTGAACGCCGCCCGTATGCACCGGGTATGCATGGTCAGGGCCGTCGCCCGGGCCGCGCATCCGATTACGGTCTGCAGTTGCGTGAGAAGCAGAAAGTGAAGCGTATTTACGGTCTGCAGGAAAAGCAGTTCCGCAAGTACTTCCAGGATGCTGACCGCATGCAGGGCGTCACAGGTTTGAACCTGCTGCATCTGCTCGAGTCCCGTCTTGATAACATCGTTTTCCGCATGGGTCTGGCCAGTTCACGTACCGAGGCCCGTCAGATCGTTCGCCATAAGCATATTCTGGTGAATGGCGGCGTGGTGAATATTCCGTCCGCTCGTGTGCAGGTTGGCTCGCGCATCACCCTTGCCAAGGTTGCTGCCGATCATCTGCGCATCACAGCCTCTGCCGAGGCTGCCGGTCAGAAGGGTATCGCTGAATGGCTGGATGTCGATCTGCAGGCCAAGCAGGGAAGCTTCCGTGAGCTGCCAGCACGTGATCAGCTTGATTCGTCTATCCGTGAACAGCTGATTGTCGAACTGTACTCCAAGTAAGTTACAGGAGATTTAAGCATGAAGTTGATTAAACCGCGCAAGGTTACGGTTGAAGATATCGTTCCGGGACGTACTGCGAAGATTACCTTCGAACCGCTGGAGCGCGGCTACGGCACGACTTTCGGTAACAGTCTGCGTCGCATGCTGCTGTCGTCGCTGTCAGGCGCCGCTGTAACCCAGGTTCGCATTGACGGTGTGTCGCATGAGTTCGACACCATCAAGGGTGTACGTGAAGATGTCATGGACATCATGCTGACCCTGAAGACAGTCGATCTGAAGTCGGATGACGGTGAACGTCATGTGCTGAAGATCAACGCCAAGGGTGCCGGCAAGGTAACCGCAAGGGACCTGAAGGGTTCCGGTGCCGTGCACGTACTCAACGGCGATCTGATTCTGGCCCATCTGAACGAAGATGGCGTGCTGAACATGGAAGTCACCGTGGAAAGCGGCTTCGGCTACGATCCGGCGCAGAATCGTGAAGGCGACGAGCGTCCTGCAGGAACCCTGCTGGTGGATGCTTCATTTTCCCCGATTCGCCGCGTGGCTACTCGCGTTGAGAATGCCCGTGTTGGACAGGACACCAATTACGACAAACTGATTATGGAAGTGGAAACCAACGGTGCCTTGTCACCTGAGGAAGCCATTCATCAGGCAGCCTCCATCATCAAGGATCAGCTGGCTGTGTTCGTCAGCTTCGATGCCATTGAGCGCGAAGAGGTTGAGGCCGACACTGCAGTGAATCTTGAGGACCTGCTGCGTCAGCCGATCGATCATCTTGACCTGTCGGTGCGTTCGATGAACTGCCTGAAGAGCGACAACATTTTCTATGTTGGCGATCTGGTTATGCGCAGCGAGCAGGAAATGCTGCGTACTCCGAACTTCGGTCGCAAGTCGCTGACAGAAATTCGCGAGGTGCTGGACAAGATGGGTCTGGATCTCGGTATGCAAATTGATAACTGGCCGCCGCAAGATCTGCCGGCCATTACGGAATAAGCGGGGATATTACTATGCGCCATCGCAAACATCATGGCTCTCTGGGTCTGGTCACGGGTCACCGTCGTGCACTGCTGGCCAATCTGGCCTCAGCGCTGATCACCCACGGCCGTATTGAAACCACACAGGCCAAGGCTCGTGCGGTTCGTCCGTATGTTGAGAAGCTCATCACCCTGGGCAAGAGCGGCGATCTGCATTCGCGTCGTCAGGCTCTGGCCAAATTGCGTCATCGTCCGATTGTGGACAAGCTGTTCGATGACATCGCCACTGCTTATAGCGATCGTCCCGGCGGTTATACGCGCATCATCAAGACCGGTTTCCGCGTCGGCGATGCTGCTCCGATGGCACTGATTGAGCTGGTTGAAGCTGGTTATGCAGCCAAGCCAGTCAAGGCTGCGAAGCCTGCTGCCAAGAAGGAAGCTGCACCTGCCAAGAAGGAAGAAGCTGCACCGGTTGAGGCTGAAGTAGCGGCTGCCGCTGCTGATGAAGCAGTTGAAGCTGTCGCTGAAGTTGCTGTTGAAGCAACAGAGGCAGAAGAAACCAAGGCTGCCGATAAGTAAATCGGTTAGCACCGAAATAAAAGGCCCCGCATTGCGGGGCCTTTTTTTATGGCTCACCCGCGAGCAAGTTCCATGTTTAGAGCAATCCATGTCCCATCCTTATGGGATAGACAGTTTAACCCATTACCATAATTCTACGTTGAGTCGATTCATCAGGGAGGGGGTATGAGAATCGGTATAAAGGGACCGACCCCGGCATATCTCAGAAGGCGAAGAAGCGAAGTCCGAAGGGAAATCGAAAAGGTGGGAATTAAGTGTATTTAGTAAACTGTCACCGTAATTTTCCATTGGGTTGAATGGGGGGATGAATCCGTTTGGGTATGTTGGTGGGAATCCTATTTCGTGGATTGATCTGTTTGGTCTGAGACAATACAGCAGTTCAGCGGAAGCTTCGGCTATGGCAACCGCCGAAGCAATGGGGCAAATTCCGGGGCAATATCCAGACAACCCTGAGGACTTAAGAAATCTAGCGGCTATTACAGGGGTGGGGGCGGTATTTGCATATGAAACTATTGGTGTACTCACGCTCTCAACCATTACCCTCCATCTGATGGCTAATGACCAATATGGCGTTGCTCTTGATCTCTTAGGTGTATACACCGGCATAATAGGCCATGGTCTTGGAATGGCTGATAACGTTGCATCATGGTTTGCCTTCTGGACCACCCAGATTACAGGGTCGATAGACCCACAAAATGAAGTTGAAAAGGAATGCCCATAAGATGAAAAAAAAACAGACAATCCTTATCTGGATAATTGTTGTTTCATATATATTGCTGGGCCTTTTGATTGGGCTGTCATATGACGCAAACATTGATTCTGCATCATATTGGCTTCCATTAATTATCTCGGTCTGGTTCTCATATAATTTGGTGGCTTATTATCTTAAGCTACCCATGTTTTTTGCATATGGATCAAGGAATGATCCAGATAGCAGTAAAATAGAAAGGGTCGGAGGTGCAATCTTTTCAGCAATTGGAATTGCGGTTGGCATATATTTCTGGTGGAAAGGATTGTAATCAATGGCAGAGCTGGGCAGATCTGCAAAGAGCTGGGGGGTAAGGAAAATCGAAAATCGGGGAAGAAGAAGCCGGGGTCGGACCACGATAAGAAGAAGCCGGGGTCGGGCCACGATAAGTGATTGAAGTATAAGGTATTGTCGTCTAAATATGGGGAATTTTAATGCTTAGGAGCATCTTTTCGAGGTTTAAAAGGGGCTTCTAAGGATACGGGGGGGGGCAGGTGCCAAGAGCGAATCGCCATCATATTCCAGGCCAGATATGGCATATCACCCATCGCTGCCATCAGCGACAGTTCCTGCTCAGGTTTTCCAAGGACCGCAAGCGCTGGTTGCAGTGGCTCTTCGAGGCTAAAAAGCGGTTCGGCCTGTCGATACTTGATTACATGGTTACCTCCAATCATATCCATCTTCTAGTGGTGGATGACGAGAGCAATGCGATATCCAAAAGCCTGCAACTTATTGCTGGAAGAACAGCCCAGGGGTTCAACCAAAGGAAAGGGCGAAAGGGGGCTTTCTGGGAAGATCGATACCATGCGACGGCCATAGAGGGCGGAGAGTATCTGCTGCGATGTCTGGTATATATCGATATGAACATGGTGCGCGCCGGGGTCGTATCGCACCCGTCGGAGTGGCCGCATAGCGGTTACCTAGATATTCAGACTCCGCCTGAGCGCTATGGTTTGATTGATCTAGAAAGGCTGATTGAGATCACTGGTACGGCCAGTCATGAGCAGTTGAAGGAACAGCATAGGGATTGGGTTGACCAAGCAGTTCGGGGTGATGCGAACGCACGACATATTGAATGGACGGAAGCAGTAGCTGTGGGAAGCATTGGCTTCGTCGAGGACTTGAAAGCACGCTTGGGCTATGCGGTAGCGGGCAGGAGGGTTCAACCGGCGGGAGGCACCCAGATGTTACGGGAACCTGAACTGGCTTACGGTGCCCATTTGGGTGCTGAAAAGCAGTGTTTAAGCCTTGAAAACACTGTTTATTTTGACATAAATAATGAGGAATCAATATGTTAGCTTGGTCCGACCCCGGCAATTTACAGTATTTCGATGCCGAGACAGGACTGAACTACAACTATCAGCGGACCTACGATCCAACTCTGGGCCGCTACACTCAAAGCGATCCGATTGGGTTGAATGGGGGGATGAATACGTTCGCTTATGTGGCTGGAAATCCTTTGTCGTGGATTGATCCTTTTGGGCTTGCTGAGATATGTAGAAATTTCGATTCTTACGGGCAGGCTAATGCGAATGCTATGGATAAATTCTATGGGCGAGGAAGCGAGGTATATCAAGACAATCCGCAGGATATGAAGAATATCATTACCATCATATCTGTTGGGGCAACAGTTTTTATGAGCGCCCCACTTACTGCAATCTCTATGATTGGCCAGTATGCAACGGGGGATATAGATGGTGGCACCTCTAACGTCGTTGGAGTTCTCGCTGGTTATACAACTGAGTATGTTGGAGGATCGTCCCGTGCAGCGTCATTAATCGGTGCGGGAGTTGGAGGGTTGGTTGAAAGTACAGCGACTAAGTAAATTAAGAGCCATTGTCGGGATAGCAGCGCTCCTCGGCGCCTTGGGAATCATGGGGATTTATTTTAATGAGGCGAACAGTCATAGGCCTGGGTATTGGCTTGGCTTGGTTATATGTGGGTGGTTCTTATATAATATTTCCGCATATTATTTGAAATGGACCATGCATTTTGGAATCGGAGGTTTTCTATCTTATGAAGAGCATCCGCAAGAAAGAATGATTGGATTGGTTAGTTCAATTGTTGTCGTTTGCGGGGTGCTCTGGGTATGGGTCAGTCGTTTTCTCATTGGTTGAGATTACTGGACTAATCAGAGGCCGGTAGGCCGGGGTCGGACCAAGGTAAGTTTAAGTATAGGGGTCAGGTCTTGCAATGCGACAATTGAGAGATATGTTGGTGCAATGGCAAGGCCTTTGAGAGTCGAGTATCCCGGAGCGATCTATCACGTTACCAGTCGCGGCAATGCGCAGTCGGATATTTATCTTGATGATGCAGATCGGGAATCGTTTCTAACAACTTTATCGGAAGTAGTGTCCCGCTTTGGCTGGATCTGCCATGCATATTGCCTGATGAGCAATCATTACCACCTTGTGATCGAAACTCCTAAAGCAAATCTGGCGCTGGGGATGAGGCAATTGAACGGGGTTTATACGCAGCGGTTCAATCGGGCGCATCATCGGGTCGGACATGTTTTTCAGGGGCGATATAAAGCAATACTTATTGAGCGGGATGCCTATCTGTTGGAGCTGAGCAGGTATGTTGTGCTCAATCCTGTGCGGGCAAAGATGGTGAAAGATGTTAGCCAATGGCCGTGGAGCAGTTATCGGGCAACAGCAGGTATGATCGCGTGCCCTTTATGGTTGAGCGTTGGGTGGATTCTGGATCAGTTTGGCAGTGAGAAGAGTCGGTGTGTTGAGCGGTTCATACAGTTTGTGGCAGATGGTGTTTCGGCGAGTGTTTGGGAATCGTTAAATCAACAGGTTTATCTTGGCAATGATGATTTTGTTGAGGGGATCAAGTTGGAACTGAGCGATGTCAGGAAATCGTCGGAAGTGCCGAGAGTGCAATGGCAAACGTCGGGAAAGAATCTGGCGGAATATGAGAGCTTGTATGATGATCGAGGCGAGGCGATGGCACGCGCATATCTTGAGGGAAATTATCGCATGAATGAAATCGCTGACTATTTCGGAGTTCACTATGCAACGGTGAGCCGGGCAATCAAAAAACGGGAAGGTAATGTATGATTGCAAGACCTGACCCCGAATGTGATAATTAGGGGGAGTGGACAGTTTCCCTTCTGGTTAAATCCTTATAATGTACAAGGCCCATTTTTAATACCCATATGGCTAAGCCATGCTATATTTGCTCGCGTGATGGGGATGAGAGATGACGAATATATTTAATTTTATGCTGAGTGTTGGGTTCCATGACTGGTGCTGAGGAATTAAAAGCTTCGAGCGAAACAAGCCAGGAGGACTTGCTCAGATACGAGCAGGTCAAGCTTCTCTATGGGGCTATTCCTGTTTCCATTGTTGCCACGCTTATAAGCTCTCTTGCCTTGGTTGTTGTTGAGTGGAAAGTCGTTGATCACACCATGCTCATTGGCTGGCTGGTCGGCCTTCTCATCATTTCAGCGGCCAGGGTGCTCACCACTGTTGCCTACCGCCGGGCCCAGCCGAAGCCAGCGCAAACATCCATGTGGGAAAAGTTTTTTCTTGTTGGCACTGTTGCGTCAGGTGTTTTCTGGGGTAGTGCTGCATTGATCGTGTTCCCGGAGAATTCGCTGCCCCATCAGCTTTTTCTGGTTTTCATCGTTGGCGGCATGTGCGCCGGAGCAGTGACATCGCTATCGCCCATAAGAAACATGGCACTCAGTTTCCTGCTGCTGGCATTAACGCCTCTGATTGTTCGCTTTTTACTGGCCGGGTCCGAGATGTCTATAGCCATGGGCTTGATGCTATTGGTGTTTCTCATCCTTGTTTCATTCAATGCGATGTTGGCAACAAATAGAGTTGTCCGGTTTTAGAGCACAAGGGTTGTCCGGTTTGGTTTTGGTTCATATTGCTGCCTTCAGCCTTGGTAGTGGTAGTTCCGGCTTGCTGGCCTTGGG
>Ga0210017_1001507_pt1 | contig 20253 bp, 16 predicted proteins | sample CryGeyCG2014_020_FD_183966 | JGI IMG/M metagenome (GOLD analysis project Ga0210017, IMG submission 183966) | Groundwater microbial communities from aquifer - Crystal Geyser CG08_land_8/20/14_0.20 (SPAdes) (version 2) | ecosystem: Environmental > Aquatic > Deep subsurface > Groundwater | place... | reverse complement strand
TTTTTATGCTTATCGGATTGGGATTAACCCTCAATTCATGCTACTATAACAAATTCCCGATTGTGGATCCGAACCCTCCCGCCGTTGATATTTCGTTTGCTACTGAAATCCAACCAATTTTTAATAACAATTGCGTGGCTTGTCATGCTGGAGCTCTTGTTCCTGATTTGAGAAGTGACAACGCTTATGCGGCCATTACCAGTGGTGGTTTTATTGTTGCTAATGATTTAGCAACCAGCAAACTTTATCAAAGACTTGTAGGTAATGGCAATATTATGCCTCCTAGTGGTGCTTTATCTACTACCAGCATTAATCTTGTTAAAAATTGGATTTTACAAGGGGCTAAAAACAACTAACTAAAAAATTTAGAAAATGAAAAATTTAAAAATATTTTTGGCGCTATTATTAGCCACTCCGCTTGTTTCTTTAGCTCAAGACATTGATTCTACTGCTGTTGCGCCCATTGTTGATAAACCAGAACGCGCCGCCTTTGAAAATACTTGGCTCATCGATAATCCTACAAACGTTCTTTACAATAAAGGGACTTTACAATTTGACATGCAACACCGTTTTGGAACCCTTAACGGCACTAATGATATGCTCGGCTTTTGGGCTCCTGCCAATATTCGCCTTGGCGTTAACTATAGCTTTACTGACTATTTAACTCTAGGTATTGGCACACAAAAAGACAGTCGCTTGGTTGATTTTAATGCCAGAGTTGCTTTGCTTAGACAAACACGCTCTAATAAAATTCCCGTAAGCCTTACTTTTTATGGCAATGCTTCTATTGACACGCGACTTAGAGAAAATTTTAACCTCACTCAAGACCGTTATTCTTATTTTTCTCAAATTATCATCGCTAAACGTTTCAATACCGTATTCTCTATGCAGGTTGCCCCTAGCTATTCTCACTTTAACATTGTTGACCAAAATATGCAAAATGACCAAATTTCTGTGTCTTTTGGCGGTCGTGCTAAAATTAGCCCACAAACGGCTATCATTGCAGAATACAACCAACCGATTACCCAACATAAATATAATCAACCTTATGCAGGGTTTGGATTAGGGGCTGAATTTTCTACAGGCTCTCACGCCTTTCAAGTGTTTTTTAGCAACTATAAAGGCATTAATCCTCAAAGAAATTACGTGTTTAACCAAAATCAAGTCGGCAATGGCGATATTTTAATCGGCTTTAACATTACCCGATTGTGGCATTTCTAAAATAAATTATTATTGAATTGGTTTTTCATAGTCCCCAAGCAAATTGCTTGGGGATTTTTTATTTTGAAAACAATATTATATGGTCATTGAAAATATTCTTGTATCGGGCCTATGCTCAATTAAGCGCAGATCGAATGCCATACAAATGTTGCGGATAAACATTCTGCCCGATTCTTTTACAATAACTTTTGTATCGGTAATTTCTATTAAATCGTCTTCAATAATTTCGTGCAAGCGTTTAATAATTTCTTGTTTTACTTGCAATGATAAGCCTAAATTCCAAGTGGTTTCCATCTGACACATCAAATTTAAAATGTGTTGGCGTATAATTAAGTCGGTTTTTGTTAACAAATGTCCTCTAAAAATGGGCAAAATACCTTGGTTAACGCGTTCAGTATAATCTTCAATGGTTTTTTCATTTTGTGCAAAAGCATACCAAGAATCGCTAATAGCCGACATACCTAAGCCGACCATTAATTTAGTTTTTCCGGCACTATAGCCCATAAAATTGCGATGTAAAGTTTTGTTTTTCATTGCTTCAAACAGGGTGTCGCTTGGCAAGGCAAAATGATCCATTCCTACTTCAACATAACCGGCATCAAAAAAAAGTTGTTTTCCTAATTCGTAAAGATGCCGTTTTTCATCATCCTTAGGCAAATCACCTTCATCGAATCCGCGCTGACCAACGCCTTTAATCCAAGGCACATGCGCATAGCTATAATAGGCAATGCGATCGGGCTTTAATTCAATGGTGTGTTTTATGGTATTGCGGATACTATCTTCGGTTTGAAAAGGTAATCCAAAAACTAAATCGTGACTAACTGACTCGTAACCAACTGATCTAGAATTTTCGGTTGCTTCTTTAACCTTTTCAAATGGTTGAATGCGGTGTATGGCTTTTTGAACTTTAGGATCGTAATCTTGCACGCCAAAACTACTTCGCGTAAAGCCTAAATTAAAGAGTGCTTGTAAATGAGCTTTTGTAGTATTATTTGGATGACCTTCAAAGCTAAAACTAAAATTATCAGCTTTTACTGAAGTTTCTAAAATGCCTTTTATCAATTTTTCAAGATTTTTTGGAGCAAAAAATGTTGGTGTGCCGCCTCCTAAATGAATTTCTTTAATGCGTGGTTTTACTCCAAACAAATCGCAATACAATTGCCACTCTTTTAAAACTGTTTCAATATAGGGCGTTTCAACATTGTGCTGCTTGGTAATGCGTTTGTGGCAAGCACAAAATGTACACAAACTTTCACAAAAAGGAAGGTGAATATAAATGCTCATTCCTTCTACATCATTACTTTCGTTAAAAGCACGTTTAGCCGTCTCTTTCCAGTCGCTTAATGCAATGCCGGCTTCATCCCAAAAAGGGACCGTTGGGTAACTAGTATAGCGGGGACCTGGAATGTTATATTTTTGAATAAGTGTTGTTTTCATTATTTTAGTATTAGCCCTTAAAATGGTATTCTTTTACGGTATCAACAAATGCTTTGGCGTGGTCAATCGGCGTATTTGGCAAAATTCCGTGACCCAAATTGACAATGTATTTATCTTTTCCAAAGGCATCAATCATAGCATGCGTCATTTTTTTAATTTCAGAGATTGGCGATAACAGGCGTGCTGGGTCTAAATTGCCTTGTAAAGTCTTACCATTCGTCAATTTTCTAGCAATTTCAGGACTTACAGTCCAGTCAACACCTAAAGCTGCGGCATTTGATTGACTCATTGTTTCAAGTGCATACCAACATCCTTTTGCAAAAGCGATGACATGTGTTTCATCTTTTAGGGCTTCTATAATCTGATTGATATAAAACCAAGAAAATTCTTGATAATCGACTGGTGAGAGCATACCACCCCACGAATCGAAAACCTGAACCGCATCAACGCCAGCTTTTACTTTGGCGCGTAAGTAAGCGATGGTTGTATCGGTAATTTTTTGCAACATTTGATGCGCTGCCACAGGATTTGTAAAACAAAATGCTTTGGCTTTATCGTAAGTTTTCGAGCCTTGTCCCTCAACAATATAACATAAAATTGTCCAAGGTGAACCAGCGAAACCTATTAGCGGGACTTCATTATTAAGTTCCGATTTAGTCATTTTTACCGCGTCAATCACGTATTTTAATTCAGAATTTACATCTGGAATTTGTATGGCATCCACCTCTTTTTGAGTGCGAATTGGATTTGGAATATAGGGACCGAAATTTGGTTTCATTTGCACCTCTATTCCCATGGCCTGTGGAATTACCAAGATATCCGAGAATAAAATTGCCGCATCAACACCCACTTGTTTAACAGGCATTATCGTTATGGCCGTCGCTAATTCGGGTGTTTGGCAACGTGTAAAGAAATCGTATTTGTCGCGTAATGCTCTAAAATCAGGTAAAAACCTGCCCGCTTGGCGCATCATCCACACAGGTGGACGTTCAACGGTTTCGCCTTTTAAGGCTCTTAAATATAAATCGTTTTTCATTTCTTAAGAATTTGTATTTAGTAGCAGGTATCTGGTAGCAGGTATCTGGTAGCAGGTATCTGGTAGCAGGTATCTGGTAGCAGGTATCTGGTAGCAGGTACTTTTTATTTATTTTTTAAATATTTATTAAAATTGACAAGTTTTTTTTGAATTACATTCAATGTTTTAATTAAATTATCAAAAGTAGTTTTGTTAAAATAATTTATTTCATTAGCAATAATTAATTGTGTTTCTAATTCAAAAGCAGACCCTAAAGCAATGCTAATAAACCTTGAAAAATCTTTATTTGTTTCTCTTCCTGAACCTTCAGCAATGTTTGAAGGTATCGAGATTACAGCACGGTTAATTTGTGAAGCGAGTCCAAAAGCCTCTGTTTTTGGGAAGAGCAGTGTCAATTTGTAAATAATTATGCAAAAATCTTTTGATTCTTTCCAAATATCTAATTCTTTAAAATTATGCATATTATCTATTTTTTAAATTATAAATTTCTTTTCATAATACCAACTACCTGATACTAGATACCAGATACCAGATACCAATTACTAGTTATCCGCTACCGCTTTCATCGCCGCATATATTGCTTTTTCGGTTTTTTTAATAGCTTCTTCGCTTAAAGCAGAAGATAAAAACCAAGATTCAAATTGTGATGGTGGCAAAAACACGCCGTTTTTTATTAGCTCCCAAAAGAAAATTCCGAATTTTTTAGTATCACTGGTTTGAGCTGTTTTAAAATCGACCACTTCAGTTTTAGTAAAAAATGGATTTATCATTGACCCAAATCGGTTAACCACCAAATCAATGTGATTTTTTTTAGCAGCATTTAGCATCGTATCCTTCAATCGTTCACCAATTTTTTCAAATTCAGCATACGGATTTTGACGTTTCAATTCGCGTAAAGTTGCGATTCCCGATGCCATTGCAATGGGGTTTCCCGATAAAGTTCCCGCTTGATACATCGCGCCAAGAGGAGAAACCAGCTCCATAATTTCATTGCGTGCACCATAAGCGCCTACCGGAAATCCGCCGCCTACCACTTTTCCTAAACAGGTGATATCGGCTGTTACGCCAAGCAGTTCTTGAGCACCTCCAAATTTTGATCGAAATCCGGTCATCACTTCATCACAAATGAGCAAAATACCATTCGCTTTGGCGAGTTGATGCAGGTCTTTTAAAAAATTATTTTGAGGCAAAACCACGCCCATATTTCCACCAATTGGTTCAATAATAATGGCGGCAATATCTTTGTGAATTGCAATTTGTTGTTTAACGCTTTCTAAATTATTGTATTCGGCTACCAATGTATTTTTAACGGCATCGTTAGGAACACCTTTGCTTCCGGGAATGCTTAAAGTCGCTAATCCAGAGCCTGCAGCAACCAATAAGGCATCGGAATGCCCGTGATAACAGCCGGCAAATTTTAAAATTTTATCGCGACCAGTAAAGGCGCGCGCTAAACGAATGGCGCTAAAAACAGCCTCTGTGCCAGAGCTTACAAAGCGAACTTTATCCATTCCTGGGAACGCATCGCAAACTAGCTCGGCTAACTTAATTTCATTTTCGGTACTTGCACCAAAAGTATAGCCATTTTTTAATGCTTTTTGAATGGCTTTTTGAACTTTTTTATGACGATGACCTAAAATCATTGGTCCATAAGAAAGCACAAAATCAACGTATTTGTTATTATCTACATCTACAATTTGACAACCCTTAGCTTTTTTTATAAACAATGGATTTCCTCCTACCGATGCAAAGGCTCTAACAGGTGAATTTACTGCGCCCACCATGTGAACCAATCCTTTTTTGTATAGTTGTTGTGATTTTTTAAAATTCATAGTTTAGTATTTAGTATCAGGTATCAGGTATCAGGTATCAGGTATCAAGTATCAAGTTTTAAATTGTTCAATTACAACTTTGCTCAGGCTTACAAATCAATTATAAAAGCAACTTTATAAAAATGTTAGTTATTTTCGAGCTAAAACCTTAGCGACTTCTTTAGCAAAATAAGAGATAATAATATCAGCACCAGCACGTTTCATAGATAAAAGGCTTTCCATCATCACGCGTTCACCGTCAATCCAGCCATTCAAAGCAGCGGCTTTAATCATAGCATATTCGCCACTTACATTATAACAAGCTACGGGTTTATTGGTACTATCTTTAACTTCTCTAATTAAATCTAAGTAGGATAATGCCGGTTTTACCATTAAAATATCGGCGCCTTCATAGTCGTCATAACCTGCTTCGGTCAAGGCTTCACGCCTATTTGCAGGATCCATTTGATAGGTGCGACGGTCGCCAAAAGCGGGTGCTGAATCGGCAGCATCTCTAAAAGGTCCATAAAAAGACGAAGCAAATTTTACCGAATAAGCCATAATAGGAAGGTTGTAAAAACCTGCGCCATCTAAGGCTTCGCGAATGGTTTGAATGGTTCCATCCATCATACCTGATGGCGCTACCATATCAGCTCCGGCCCTAACATGCGATAAAACTTGTTTTGCAATATTTGGCAAAGTAGCATCATTGTCAACATCATTATCACAGATAATTCCGCAATGGCCATGACTGGTATATTCGCAAAAGCAAACATCGGTAATGACGTATAAATTGGGGTATTTTTCTTTTATATGTTTGATAGCCTGCTGAATAACACCTTTGTCATTCCAGGTTTCGGAGCCTGTATCATCTTTGTCTGATGGAATTCCAAAAAGCAGTACTGCTGGAATGTTTAAAGTAACCACTTCATCTAATTCTTCATCTATTCGGTCAATCGAATAGCGTTTTATGCCGGGCATCGACTTAATTTCTTTGGCAATATTCACGCCTTCTTCAATAAAAAGTGGATAAATAAAATCATCTACACTTAATTTAGTTTCGCGAACCAAACGTCGGATACTTTCTGTTTTGCGCAATCTTCTAGTCCTTAACATCTTATTTTATTTAAAAGTTTCGTTTACAAGGTCAATCACATGATTTACCGTTGGCAATTTAGCTGATTTAACATTTTTAAAGTGAATTTTTGCCTCGGCTGCTGTGGTTTCGCCAATGCAAAACACCAAAATATCAGAAGCTTTATTAGCAGCTAAATAATTATGAATGGCTGAGGGACTAAAAAACAAGAGTCCGTCGTAAGTTTCAGTTAAAGTGGTAGCACTATCTTGGGTGCTATAAACTTCAATTTCGTTAAGTTCAATATTATTTTTTTCAAGTATTTCGGGTAATTCGTCACGTCTTAAATCGCCACAAAAAAAAGTTACTGTTTCCTCATTTTTAACTTGAGTTAACAGATATTCAGCTAATTTTAAAGCCGATTGTTCTATATGAAAAACCGTTCCAATCCGATCTTCAATCAGTTTTTTGGTGCGACGACCAACACAATAAATTTTTGTAAAATTCAAATCGGCTGCGGCAAAGTTTTGTAAAACAGCTTCAACGGCATTTTGGCTTGTAAAAACCACATGTTGGAAGGTTTTTTTGGCGATTTCGGGCTTTAAACGATTGTGTTTAACGCGGATAAAATCGCTATAAGTAACCTTGATATTTGGTAAAAATAAGTCTTGTTGCGGTTTAGATAGCTCTTTTGTTGAATAGATGTGATAATCGAATGATTCTTTAAGGCCTTCATCTAACAACAAGCGCCGACCACCATTTTTAAGGACTTCATTGGCACACCATTTTCCCAAATCTTGACACTCATCCAATTTAGAGAGGCGGTTAACTTCTACTTTTTTCTTTCCGTCAAGGCTAAATAAAACGCCCTTAAAATTTATTTCTTGAACCTTGTTTTCATCTTCTTTAATAAGCGCTAAGGCGCCAATTGGTGCGGTACATCCACCTTCGAGTGTATTTAAAAATGCGCGTTCAATGCCCGCACAAATTTCGGTTTCTTTATCGTTTAACTGATGGCAAGCTTCAAGAGCAAAAGTATTCTCTGCCAAAGTGGCAATCATGATAACGCCTTGTGCTGGTGCGGGAAGCATCCAACTCAATTTTACGTGATTTTCGGGTAATTTTTTAATACGTGATAAACCGGCGGCGGCAAAAATGGCTCCATTCCAATTATTATCTTCTAACTTTTTTAATCTGGTATTAACATTACCTCTCAAATCAACAATGGTGTGACTTGGAAATTTATTTAGCCACTGTGCTTTTCTGCGCAAACTTCCGGTAGCAATGGTGGCGTTTTCTAGTGAAAGGAATTCACAATTATCTTTAAAAACGAGGATGTCATTGTGATTGGCGCGTTTTAAAACGGCCGCTTGAACAATGCCTTGTGGTAAAACCGTTGGCACATCTTTTAGGGAATGTACGGCAATATCTATGGTGCCATTTAAGAGGGCGGCATCTAAATTGCGTGTAAAAACGCCTACAACGCCTAGTTCGTATAAAGGTTTATTTAATATAAAATCGCCTGTTGAATCAATTTTTACAATTTCGCTTTTTACCTGAATGGCTTCAAGTTGCTTTTGAACCAAATTTGCTTGCCACAATGCCAATTCACTCGACCTTGTGCCTATTCTTATAATTTTATCAACCATTGTTAAACCTCCACTTCAAAAATTTTACGAATCAATTCGATACTATTACCGATTTGGGTGTCTTCGTGTTTTAAATGTTTGGCAAATTTAGTGGTAATTTTTTGAATGATGTGAGAAGTAATTAATTCCGCTTGAGCGATATCAAAATCAGGATTCTTCTTTTTGTAATAATCAATACCTTCATTTTGAAGCACTTCAAGGTATTGTTTAAATTCTTTTAATGCGGGTGTATGTTTTCTGCCTTCAACCCATTCTAAAAGCTCTTTTTTATTTTCTTCAATAATGGCTTCGGCAAAGGGAATTTGCATTTGTCTAAGTGCGATGGTTTTGTCGGTAATTTTAGAAAGTTCATCGACATTTATAAGCTTTACATTGGCTAAGTTACCTACTTCAGCAGCCACATTGCTAGGTATTGATAAATCTAAAATGGTAATATTTTTATCAGTTGGAATCAATTCTAAATTTATGGTAGGTTTACTAGAACCCGTTGCGACAATTAATATATCAGTTGTTTGCAGCTCAGCTTTAAGATTTTCTTCTTTTTGCGCTGATAGGCAATATTCTTCGGCAAATTGTTGCGCTTTTTCAAAAGTACGGTTAATTAAAACCACATTGTTAACCTCAATATATTCTTTAATATTAAGCGCGGTATGCTTACCAATATTTCCTAAACCATACAATACCATTTTTTTATTGTTTAGCATTTCACAATTTTCTTGTAAATATTGAATTGCTGCATAAGCTACAGTAGTTGTGCCGGAGCTTAATTTGGTATTATTTTTTACCTGTTTACTGGCATGTAAGGTGGCGTTAAAAAGGCGCTCTAAAAACATGTTAGTCGCGCCTGCTTTTTTTGCTTGTTTAAAAGCAATTTTTAGTTGACCAACAATTTCATAATCGCCTAATATTTGGCTATCTAAGCCCGTTGCGATTCTAAAAGCATAATCAATAGCTTGATAACTTTTAAAAACATGGCAAACTTTAATGATTTCGTCAACAGTGCCATCTGAATAATTACACAACTCTTCAATAAGTTCAAAGGGATGTTTGGCAAAACCAAAAATTTCTATCCGGTTACAAGTAGAAATAACCACCGCACCTTCGCTGCCTTTTTGTTTTAAAGTATTTAAAAGTTTGATTTGATTATCAGGAGAAATACTAAATTTGCTTCTGGTTGCTACATCGGCTTTTTTGTAACTTAAACCAATGTTATAAAATTTTGAAGAATTACCTTCGTTCATGATATTCAATTTTGATACTGCAAATTTACAGCTAAATAAAAAATAAAAATAACGGTAAAAGAACTTTTAATAGCGACAAAAGATTTAATTTATTTTTACTATATTTGCCTTGTAAAGCTAATATATACAAGACATAGTTAATTTCACTAAAATAAAATATGATAAAAATCAGCTTTTAAAAATTATGGAAAATAGCGCTATAAAACCTACCTACATTTTTAATGATACAAACAAAAAATTGGTCATGCTCATTGAAAATAACACAAATGAAATAATCACTATTAAACATTCAATTGACGCCAATTTTATACAATTTTACTTTTGTTTAAAAGGTAGTTTAAAGCTTGCTTTTAATATGCCGCATTGTGCGGTTGAGTTAAAAGCCTATAACTCGTGTTTTACTTTTTTTAAAGCCAATCAAATGAATTTGTTTTTTGATTTACAGCCTAACACAACTATAGTTGCCATTTTGCTAAAGGTCAACCACTTTCACGAGCTGTTTTCGGATGTTGATGCCGACAATTTCCCTATTCAGAATTTTGATGCCAATCAAACCATATTAGAAACAAAGACAATTTCATCTGAAATTGCCAATTGTGTTGAGCAATTAATCACTAATAATTATCATAACAACTTCCATTCGCTATATGTGCGCGGAAAAGTTTTTGAAATTTTGAGTCTTTATTTTAACGAAACCTTCAACAAAGACTTAGAGCAATGCCCTTTTATCGCAAATTCAGATGAGATTGTTAAAATTAAAAAAGCTAAAGAGCTTTTAATAAAAGATTTATTAAACCCACCTTCGCTTGAAAGTCTTTCAAAGGCGATTGGCTTGAATGTTAAAAAATTAAAAATTGGTTTTAAAGACCTTTACGGGATGCCCGCATTTACTTATCTGTTGCATTATAAAATGGAACATGCTCGCAAATTATTAGACCAAAATCGCCAAAATATAAATGAAATTGCCAATGAAGTTGGTTACAGCTCTGCTACGCATTTTATTTCGGCTTTTAAAAGTAAATTTGGCATTACACCAAAACAATATACCTTAAATAAAAACATATCAAATGAATAGAAAAGGCGCTTTATTAGTCAATTTAGGCTCCCCTGACAGTCCAAATCCAAAAGACGTAAAAAAATATTTAGGCGAATTCTTGATGGATGAACGCGTGATTGACATCAATTATTTGGGACGCCTGCTACTTGTTAAAGGCATCATTTTAAATACCCGACCAAAAAAATCGGCTAAGGCTTACCAAAAAGTTTGGACAGATGCCGGTTCTCCTTTAATTGTTTATTCCGAAAAACTGCTTGAAAAAGTCCGCGCAAATACCAATTTTCCAGTAGAATTAGCCATGCGCTACGGAAACCCTTCTTTAAAAAGTGGTATTGAAAAATTGGCATCACAAGGTGTAACCGAACTATTTATGATACCCCTTTATCCACAATTTGCAATGGCAACAACTGAAACCATTGTGGTTTTAGCTGAAAAAATTATAGCAGATTTATATAAAAATATCAAGCTAACTCATTTACCTGCTTTTTATTATAGGGCTGATTATATTGATGTTTTGAGTAAGCATATCAAAAAAGAATTGGAGCTTTTAAAACCCAAACACCTTTTATTTTCATATCACGGTGTGCCAGAACGTCATATTAAAAAATCGGATATCACAAAATCGCATTGTAAAATAGATGGTAGTTGTTGTCAAACAAAATCGCCTGCTCACGATTTTTGTTACCGCCACCAGTGTTTTGAAACCACCCGCTTGGTTGCTGAAAAACTACAATTAAAAGAAGGAACTTACAGTGTTTCTTTTCAATCGCGTTTAGGGCGCGACCCTTGGTTACAACCTTATACTAGTGATACCATTAAAAATTTTGCTTTAAGTGGACTAAAAAATTTAGCTATTGTAACCCCCGCTTTTGTATCCGATTGTCTTGAAACACTTGAAGAAATTGGTATTGAAGCCAAGCATTCCTTTATAGAAAATGGTGGCGAACAATTTAATACGATTTCTTGCTTAAATGATGATGACGAATGGGCAAAAACCCTTGCAAAGTGGATTGACCATTGGGCGCTAACTATTTAGTAAGTTTACGCATCATTACCCATTGTTTGAGCATTTCTCTTGAATCTTGTGCCGGATAACCCAAAACCGTTTTGCCAGCTTCAACATCATTTAAAACACCAGAGCCTGCGCCAACAACCACGCCCGAATGAAGCGTTACATGGTCTTTAATTGAGGCGCTTCCACCAATTATAACACCGTCGCCTAAGGTAACAGAGCCTGCTAAACCGCTATGTCCCGCCATGATACACGAACGACCCATAACGCAATTGTGTGCAATTTGAACGAGGTTGTCAATTTTGCAACCATCACCAATAATTGTGGCACTAAATTTCCCCCTATCAACACACGAATTAGCGCCAATTTCAACTGCATTGCCAATAATTACATTGCCTATCTGAGGAATTTTAACCAAACCCCTTCCATCATCACTTGGGCGATAACCAAAACCATCGGCTCCAATACTCACATTGATATGAAAAATGCAATCGCTGCCAATTTCACAGCGCTCTCTAATTACTGTCCCCGACCAAATTAAGGTGTTGTTACCTATTTTTGTTTCGTCTAGAATGGTAACATTTGGAAATAACACCACACCATTACCTAAAACAACCCCTTTACCAATATAACAACCTGCGCCAATATTGCAAGCTTTTCCGATGCTTGCTGTGGGATGTATCACTGCTGTGGGATGAATTTCTTGGTCAAATTCAGGCAAACCGGGATCGAATAATTCTAATATTTTAGCCATGGCTAAATCGGCATTTTTAACCTTTATTAAGGCGCAATTTTCGCTTGGTTCACATTTCACATCTTCGTTAATAATGGCCGCACAAGCATTTGAAGATTCCCATTCCTTTACATATTTTGAGCTGCCTATAAATGAAATTTGATTATTGTGTGCCCTTTTTAATTCCTCTGGACCTGTTATATTTGTAGTCGTATTGCCAACCAATTCGCCCTTTAATAGCGCATTGATTTCTTTGATGGTAAATGTTTTCATTGGTTTGGTTGCTTTTTTGGATTACTATAGAATTGGTAAATCTATTAAAAATAAATTTAAAAACAGATTTATAGTTATTACACCTTTTTTTAACAACTTATTTATTAGTATTTTTGGATTTTTCATCTGAGAAATTCTATGGACTATCTTTATTTAAAATCTCTGCATATTATATTTGTAACCACTTGGTTTGCTGGTTTATTTTACATTATCCGACTCTTTATTTACTTTAAGGAAGCCGAAGAAAAACCCGAATTAGAAAGTGCTATTCTGCGCAAACAATACCTATTAATGAGCAAACGCTTGTTATATATGATCACCTGGCCGTCGGCAATTTTGGCGAGTGTCTTCGCTTTTTGGATGTTATATGAAGTCCCCGCCTATTTAATTCAAGGTTGGATGCTTATAAAATTAGGCTTTGTGCTAGCCTTATATATTTATCACTATTCATGCCAATTGATTTACAATCAGATGAGCCACGGTGAAATTAAATTTTCGGCTTTTGGTCTCAGAATTTGGAACGAAGTCGCCACCATTATTTTGTTTGCTTGCGTATTTTTAGTAGTGCTTAAAAATTCAATTGGTTGGATTTTTGGTTTGGTAGGTATTGTTGGCGTATCCATTTTGTTGATGATAGGCATTAAAATTTACAAAAACATACGCGCAAAAAATAGCTGGGATTCTAGTATTAAATAAATAGGTTTCTATTTTAAGCAATTTTGATATTGTAAAAAATCAGTTTGATTCTCAAATATAAATTAACAAATTCTTAAATAAGTATTTTAAAATTTAAGAATTTAAAAATATCTATACGCTTTTTATAGATTAATTCCCTGCATTTTTTGTATTTTTGGGCGCAAATAACGCAACAAAAAAACGCAAATGAAATTATTAGTTTTAGGTAACGAAGCCATAGCTCAAGGTGCTTTAGATGCTGGAATATCGGGTGTTTACGCCTATCCAGGCACACCTTCTACCGAAATTACACAATACATCCAAAAATCAAAATTAGCACAAGAACGCGCTATTCACACCGAATGGTCAACAAACGAAAAAACAGCCACCGAAGCGGCTTTAGGTATGTCGTATGCCGGTAAACGCGTGCTTGTTTGTATGAAACATGTGGGCTTAAATGTGGCATCAGATGCCTTTATGAACATGGCTATTTCGGGTGTAAATGGTGGTTTGGTTTTAATTATTGCCGACGATCCTTCTATGCACTCCTCTCAAAACGAACAGGATTCACGCTTTTACGGTAAATTTGCCTTAGTGCCCATTTTAGAACCTTCAAATCAGCAGGAAGCTTATGATATTACGCGGTTTGCATTCGATTTATCGGAGCAATACGATTTGCCGGTAATCCTGCGCATGGTTACGCGTTTATCACATTCTCGGTCGGTTATCGAGACAAAAGAAGCGCGGATTGAAAACAGCCTATCGGTTCCCGATTATGCCAATAATTTTAAATTGATTCCTGCCTATGCCCGAGATCAATACATCCGATTAGTAGCAAAGCAAGATGATTTACTCGCTGCCTCCGAAATTTCAAATTTTAATCAATACCTTGAAGGAGAAAATCATTCTATTGGCATTATCACAACGGGAATAGCCTTTAATTATGTGATGGAAAATTTTGAAGACAAAGCTTGTCCTTATCCTATTCTAAAATTATCGCAATATCCTGTTCCAAAACAAAAAATTAAAAAATTATACCAATCTTGCGATACCATTTTAGTTTTAGAAGAGGGTTATCCGATTATAGAAGAGCGCTTAAAAGATTATTTTGATATTGACACCAAGGTTAAAGGGCGCTTAAGTGGCACAATTCCTAGAACGGGCGAATTAAATCCGAATATCGTAGCCAAAGCACTTGGTTTAAGCGATGACACCACTTTTAAAGTGCCAAATATCGTAGCCGGCCGGCCACCTGAACTTTGTGTGGGTTGTGCCCACCGCGATTTATTTGATTCCATCAACAGTTTAATTCCTGAAATTGGCGATAAACACGTGTTTGGCGACATTGGCTGTTATGCATTAGGTTCCTTACCTCCTTTTAACACCATTAATACATTGATTGATATGGGCGCTTCAATTCCAATGGCTAAAGGCGCTAGCGATGCAGGGTTGTTTCCGACCATCGCCATTATTGGCGATTCTACTTTTACCCATTCGGGGATGACAGGCCTGTTAGATGCCATCAATGAAAATAGCCCGATTACGGTAATCATCTCTGATAATTCTGCTGTTGCGATGACGGGCGGACAAGATTCGCAAGCATTGGGTCGTTTAATTGCCATTTGCAAAGGATTGGGTGTTCCCGAAGAACATCTCATTGTTATCAATCCCTTGTTTAAAAATCATGAACTCAATGTTGAAATTATCCGCAAAGAACTGTATTACAAAGGTATTTCGGTAATTATTGCCCAACGTGCTTGTGTGCGTTTATCGAAACCCGAAAAGGATAAACGCAAAGAACTTGTTTTAAAAAGAGCTTAGTAATTATGAAAATAAATATCATTTTAGCCGGCGTAGGCGGACAAGGCATTTTGAGTATTGCCGCCATTTTAGACACGGCCGCTTTGCAACAAAATTTATATGTAAAACAATCCGAAATACACGGCATGAGTCAGCGTGGCGGCGCTGTGGAATCACATGTTCGCATTTCGGACCAAGCAATTTTTTCGGATTTAATTCCCTCTGGCAAAGCCGATTTAATTATCGCCTTAGAACCGATGGAATTGTTGCGCTACTTACCTTTTTTAAAGCAAGATGGCTGGTTGGTTACCGATGCAAATCCGTTTGAAAATATTGAAAATTATCCCGATTTAAAAAGCGTTTTAAACGAAATTAAAACACATCGCAACCACAAAATAATAAATGCGTTAAAAAGCGCCAAAGATTTGGGCAATTCAAAAGTGGCCAATATGGTGTTGCTCGGTGCTGCTTCGTCATTATTACCCCTATCTGATGAGGTGATTTTAAAAGCCATCCAAACACTCTTTATTTCAAAAGGTGAACACGTTGCCGAATTAAATATTGAGGCCTTTTTAAAGGGAAAAAATTTATCACAAACAAATAAGGCTTTATAAATAAACTTGGTATGGTTTTACATCCAAATCTAATTCAGCCAAAAAGCATTGTTGTTGTTGGCGGTTCCGATAATTTAAAAAGTCCTGGTGGCCAAGTTTTAAACAACCTCATCACCCATCATTTTGACGGCAAATTATATGTGGTTAATCCGAAAGCAAAAATTACTCAAGGGATAAAATGTGTCAATCAAGCTAGCGCACTTCCTCAAGTTGATTTGGCAATTATTGCAATTGCCGCACCTTATATTTTAGAAACGGTAAAAATTTTAGCAGAGACTAAAAACACTAAGGGTTTTATCATATTTTCGGCTGGTTTTTCTGAAAAAGACAGCGAAGGCGCGGCACTTGAACACGAAATTGTCGCCATCATCAATCGCGTTGGCGGAACCCTGCTAGGGCCTAATAACATTGGGTTAATCAATCAACATTACACAGGTGTTTTTACCCAACCAATACCAAAACTACAAGCGCAGGGCGTTGATTTTATTTCGGGTTCTGGCGCAACGGCTGTTTTTATCATTGAAGCAGCGATGCAAATAGGTTTGCCGTTTTCGAGTATTTATACCGTTGGCAACAGTGCCCAAATTGGCATTGAAGAAATTTTGGAACATTTTGATGAGCGTTTTGAGTTTGGAAAAAGCTCACAAGTAAAATTGCTTTATATTGAATCTATAAATAATCCACAAAAACTCTTAAAACATGCACAATCTCTAATTAAAAAGGGGTGTAAAATTGCAGCTATAAAAGCAGGAAGCACTGACGAAGGCAGTCGCGCCGCCTCATCACATACGGGTGCGTTGGCAAATTCGGATATGGCGGTAAGCGCCTTATTTAAAAAAGCAGGCATTGTGAGGTGTTTCGGGCGTGAAGAGCTGATTCATGTGGCTGCAGTATTTATGTATCCACCTTTAGCAGGAAAAAATATCGCTATTGTTACCCACGCTGGCGGTCCGGCGGTGATGTTAACTGATGTGCTTTCGAAAAATGGCTTACACATTCCAAAAATTGAAGGGATTGCTGCCGATAAACTTTTAGAAAAGCTTTTTAATGGCGCTTCGGTTTCTAATCCCATTGATTTTTTAGCAACGGGAACAGCCGAACAATTAAACGGTATTTTGAATTATTGCGAAACCGAATTTAAAAATATTGATGCCATTGCCGTTATTTTTGGTAGCCCAGGTTTAACAGATGTTTTTGATGTTTATACGGTTTTAGATGCGCATATAAAAAGCTCAAAAAAACCAATTTATCCCATTCTGCCTTCGGTTGTTAATGTGGCTGCTGAACTTAAAGAATTTATTGCCAAAGGACATACTATATTTAACGATGAAGTAGTTTTTGGAACTGCTTTAACAAAAGTTTTTAACACACCACATCCAAATATTAACACCATAACAACTTCCGCTTTAGCGAAAACCGATTTTAAAACCTTTATAAACCCAGTAAAACAGGGTTTTTTAAACCCTCAAAATGTAATAGCTATTTTAGATTTAATTGGCATACCCACCAATAAAGAAGTGATTGTTGCAACCAAGCAAGATTTGATAATTGCAACAAATAATATTAAGTTTCCAATGGTAATGAAGGTTGTAGGCCCTATTCACAAAACTGATGTCAATGGGGTGCTATTAAATATTGACAATTTAAAAACTTTAAACCAGTCTTTTGAGCAATTGATGAAAATTCAAAATGCAAGTGGCGTTTTAATTCAACCGATGCTCAACGGAACGGAATTATTTATTGGCGTTAAAAAAGAAGGTGCTTTTGGACATCTAATTCTATGTGGACTTGGTGGTGTTTTTGTTGAAATATTAAAAGATGTGCAAGTTGGTTTAGCTCCAATCTCAAAAACTGAAGCCCGCGTGATGATTGAAAACTTAAATTCCTATCCCCTATTAAAAGGTTATCGCGGTAAATTGGGAATCAATTTAGACCTTTTTGCGTCGCTCATTAACAAGGTGTCGAATTTGGTGATGATTAATCCAGAAATTACCGAAATTGACCTAAATCCATTAATTGCTTTTAACGATCAAATTATAGTTGTTGATGCGCGGATAAAAGTTGGGTTTTAAAGATGGTAAGCGGTTTTATTGATTCTGGCTTTTAATTAATTCATCGGATAAAATTTGACATTTTTAAGCATAAAAAAGCCCGCTCTTTGGCAAGAGTGGGCTTTAAATTTATTTAGAATCAGGTTATTTTACCTCTTCAAAATCAACATCTTCAACGGTGTCATCAGCTTTACCGGCATTGCCTTGAGCTTGTTCTTGTTTTGCACCGGTATCTGCTCCAGCATCCGCGCCACCCTTAGGTTGTTCGGCTTTATACATTTCTTCTGAGGCATTTTTCCAAGCTTCATTTATCTTTTCCATAGCGGCATCAATTTGCGCTAAGTCTTTAGATTCGTGTGCTTTTTTCAATTCTACTAAAGCGTCTTCAATTGGTTTTTTCTTATCGGCTGATAATTTTTCATTAAATTCCTTTAACTGTTTTTCTGTTTGAAAAATCATCGCATCTGCACCATTGATTTTTTCGACCGTTTCTTTTGCTTTTTTATCCGCATCAGCGTTAGCTTCGGCTTCTTGTTTCATCTTTTTAATTTCTTCTTCGGTCAAGCCGGAAGAGGCTTCAATCCTAATTTCTTGCGATTTATTCGTCGCTTTATCTAAGGCAGAAACTTTAATAATTCCATTTGCGTCAATATCAAAAGTTACTTCAATTTGAGGAACACCTCTTGGCGCAGGTGGCAAACCATCTAAAAAGAATTTGCCAATGGTTTTGTTGTCTTTTGCCATAGCGCGTTCGCCTTGTAAAACGTGGATTTCAACAGAAGGCTGGTTATCGGCTGCAGTAGAAAATACCTGCGATTTTTTAGTTGGAATGGTTGTGTTAGACTCAATTAACTTAGTCATCACATTTCCCATAGTTTCAATACCCAATGACAAAGGCGTAACATCTAATAACAGTACGTCTTTTACTTCACCTGTTAAAACGCCTCCTTGAATGGCAGCGCCAATAGCCACAACTTCATCGGGATTAACGCCTTTATGTGGTTCTTTACCAAAGAATTTTTTAACTTCATCTTGGATAATTGGAATACGTGTTGAACCACCCACTAAAATCACTTCATCAATATCAGAGATATTGACACCAGCATCTTTTAGTGCTTTTTTTACAGGTTCCATTGTTCTTTTAATCAAGGCATCGGCTAATTGTTCAAATTTGGCACGGGTTAGGGTTTTTACCAAGTGTTTTGGACCACTTGCTGTGGCGGTAACATAAGGTAAGTTTATTTCGGTTTGAGGACTTGAAGACAATTCAATTTTAGCTTTTTCGGCGGCTTCTTTTAAGCGTTGCAAAGCCATTGGGTCTTTTCGCAAGTCAATGCTTTCTTCTTTGTTAAACTCTTCGGCTAACCAATTGATAATAACTTGGTCAAAATCATCTCCACCTAAATGTGTGTCACCATTAGTTGACAATACTTCAAAAACACCATCTCCAACTTCAAGTATTGAAATATCAAATGTACCTCCACCTAAATCGAATACGGCAATTTTTTCTTCTTTACCTTTTTTGTCAATACCATAGGCCAAAGCCGCAGCGGTAGGCTCGTTGATGATTCGGCTCACTTTTAATCCTGCAATTTCGCCAGCTTCTTTTGTTGCTTGACGTTGTGCGTCGTTAAAATAAGCAGGAACCGTAATTACAGCTTCGTTTACGCTATGCCCTAGATAATCTTCGGCTGTTTTCTTCATTTTTTGTAATATCATGGCTGATATTTCTTGAGGTGAATACAATCGGCCATCAATATCAACGCGAGGAGTGTCGTTATCGCCTTTAACTACTTTATAAGGAACGCGTGCTATTTCTTCTTTATCTTCTGAATATTTATTTCCCATAAATCTTTTTATCGAATAAATGGTATTTATCGGATTGGTAATGGCTTGACGTTTAGCTGGATCACCAATTTTACGTTCGCCTCCTTCTATAAATCCTACTATAGATGGCGTTGTTCTTTTTCCTTCTGCATTAGGTATCACTACGGGCTCATTACCTTCCATTACGGCTACGCAAGAGTTGGTTGTACCTAAATCTATTCCAATAATTTTACTCATAATACTATTTGTTTTAAATTTTATTTCAGTTTATTATTAACTGAAGTGTTAATGACAATCTTTATGCCATCCAAATATTTTCAAGGATTTGTCAGCGGATATACTCTTTAAAATGACAGAGTGTCAGAATTTTTTTAATAATCTGTATATTTTTTTACTTAAAGCGGCTAAAGATAATGGCGAAAAGTTGTTTATCTGGTAAACACAAGTTGTAAATTGTTTGATAATTTGCTGTCAAAAGTATAGCCTTCGCAATTAAAATTTTTAATTGGCTCAGTTGTGTCAATATCATTATCAATAATATAACGCAGCATCAGTCCACGTGCGCGCTTAGCAAAAAATGACACCACTTTTAATTTACCCTTGGTTAAATCTTGAAAAATAGGTGTGATGATGGGGCGGTTTAAAATTTTGGTATCTACGGCTTTAAAATATTCATAACTGGCTAAGTTTATCAAAACTTCGTTTGGCTTCATTTCTTTGTTCAAGGCTTTTGAAATTGGT